>JACCDG011598748.1_pt1 | contig 17027 bp, 15 predicted proteins | sample 7442471 | NCBI WGS metagenome assembly JACCDG01 (sample SAMN15323444, study PRJNA562643) | freshwater metagenome | isolation source: river surface water | place: USA:Blue River Watershed | collected 2017-08-17 | reverse complement strand
TGGTACTGAACGCCCTTTCAGACCCTGCTGTTCCGCTTGGCCCAGATGGACTGTTGCAGGCGGGCTCGTGTGTTGTGGTGAATGCAAATCAGCTCGCAGTAGAAGTGGACTGCGCAGAAGAACACACCGGTGTGGTGAGAACATTGGTTGGGTTCGACATGACGTGCCCTGCAGATACGCAGCCCATTCGTGATCGTCAGGGAATGGGAATCGCCTGCGTTGTTCCGAGTTAGTACTGCAGAGAACTAGTCTTTAGTCGTGGCCAAGCAGTGTGAACGTCCTGGTTGTAAAGAGCCGGCAATAGCCGCTTACTTCCTTGACTCTGCTGAATTGCTGATGACCCTAGAAAATTACGTTCCAGTTGACGGCATGCAAGTTAATGGTCTGTGTCGAAGGCACGCAGATGCATTGGTGGTTCCGCGTGGTTGGAGAATTGAAGACAAGCGTGAAAATGTTCCGCGCCTCTTTCCCGTGACACCGCCATCTGAGAAGCCAAAAGCGAAAGACACAGCAGCAAAAAAATCTGGACCGAAGAAGACTCGTGCCAAGTTGCCTCGTCCAAGCATTTTTGATGAACTGAAGAATGAAAAGAAGGCAGAAGTGGAGTTGGAAGAGACCAAAGCAATTCCATGGAGTCCGCAATTCGATCACACTGATGATTTAGGTGGAGTGCTTCGCCCGAAAGGTCGTCTGCTCAGTCGTGCATTCAATTTTGACGATACGAATGCAGATGGGCTTGAGCGCGAACCGTTTGACGAAAACGATATTCCGTAATGTCGATTGACGTCCGTGCGTCACTTGATGCCGATGTACCAAGCGAGCGACTATTCGCAGTCATTCGCGATCTTGGTACGTACCCGCAATGGCTCGACATTGTTCACCTTGCGCAAGCCGCTGATCTCGTAGACGGCCTTCAATCCTGGAACGTGGAGCTTCGGGCAAAAATCGGTCCGTTTGCTCGGTCAAAACGATTGCGAATGGTGCGCACTCAAGATGAGAGTCCGAACACGGTGGTGTTTGAGCGTCGCGAAACCGATGGGAAAAAGCACGCGCCGTGGGTGCTTCGCTCGGTGGTAACTGAAGCGAACGGCAAGTCCACACTGGCAGTGCATCTCCACTATGGAGGATCGCTCTTCGACGGTGGAATAGTTGAGCGGGTTTTGGCGGATCAAATTGTGAGTGGCAAAGCCAAGCTCACACAATTCCTCGCCGGTTAGTCAACTTGACTGGTTGACCGGCAGCCAATTGGCCACATGCGGCGTCAATATCGGTTCCGCGATTTCGACGTACGGTCACATTGACACCCAAGTCTTCTAACTGCTGAGCAAACGATCGAACTCCGGCTGCACTGGTGCCCTTTGTTGGCCAACCCGGTGTTGGATTGAGCGGAATCAAGTTGACGTGTGCTGAAGGCGTAAGTTGGCCACAGAGTTGAGCCAGTTCGCGTGCATCGCGTGGCTGGTCGTTGATGCCGTCGATCATTGCCCACTCAAAACTGATTCGGCGATTTTTGTTGTCGAGATAATCGCGACAAGCCTGCATGAGTTCATTGATGGGGTAGCGCTTGTTGATAGGGACAAGTTCGTCGCGCAATACGTCGCGAGCGGCGTGTAGAGACACCGCAAGGTTGACTGGTAGTGGGCGAGTGGCAAGTTTGCGAATGCCAGGAACAATGCCAACAGTAGAGATGGTGAGATGTCGAGCCGACAATCCAATGTCTCCGTGAATGCGCTCTACTGCCCCCCACACCATTTCTTCATTCGCTAGTGGTTCGCCCATTCCCATGAACACCACGTTGGCTAAACGTTGTTTACGCTTTGCGCTTTCACGTGCGGCGTACACCACCTGTTCGACAATTTCGCCAACAGTCAGGTGACGTGTGAAACCTGCTTGGCCAGTTGCACAAAAACCACATGCCATTGCGCAGCCTGCTTGTGTGCTGACACACACCGTTGCGCGATCTTTGTAATGCATGAGCACGGTTTCAATGGGGTGGCCGCCGTCTGCGAGTGACCAGAGAAACTTAATCGTGTCGCCCTTATCGCTCACGCTCGCCGTGGTCAGATTCAACGAGTTTGGGAAACCGTGAGCTAGTTCTTCGCGCACTGCACTAGGTAGCGTCAGAATTTGTGACGGCTCTGCAAACTGGGTGTATAGACCTTCCCAAACTTGCTTCAAGCGGAATGCTGGCTGACCGCTGAGGAGTCCTGCAATGTCTTCACGTGTTGCGTCGTAAAGACTGGTCATGCGTTCAGTTTAGAGGTGCTTTTGCGCCAACTTCTCGTAATCAAGCATGCGAGCACGAAGAACATCGAGACTTGAGGTCCAGAATGCAACATCGGTGACGTCAATTCCAAACGCTTGGCCAAGTTCTTCTGCTGTATCCATTCCAGCGCGTGACAATACCGTGTCGTAGTTTTCACGGAAATGATCTGGGTTTGACTGATACTTTGCATACAAGCCCAAGCCGAATAACAGTCCATATGTATATGGCCAGTTGTAAAAGTGGCTTCCGTAATAGTGGGGCTTGAGTACCCACATATGTGGATGGCGGGTGCTTTGGTCAAGACCATCGCCATATGCGTCCGCCTGTGCCTGCAGCATGATTTCGTTGAATTCGCTGACTCCAAGCGTGCGGCGCTGACGACGCGCAAACACTTCCGTCTCAAACAGGAAGCGACTGTGAATGTCGACAACTACTTGAGCAGCACCGATGAGGTTGACGTCCAGCAATGCGAGCCGCTCGTCACCTTCCATGCGCGAAAGTCCATCTTCTACAACGAGTGTTTCGCAGAAGATACTTGCTGTTTCGGCGAGCGCCATAGGGAGTCGCTTTTGCAAAGGCGTGCGGTGGGCGAGCTGGGTGTTGTGATACGCGTGTCCAAGCTCGTGTGCGGTGGTCTGCGCAGAATCCACACTGCCGCTCCAATTCAATAACACGAGCGAACGGTCATCGACGAATGGCATGCAGAACGCACCACCGCTTTTTCCTTCACGAGGCTCGGCATCGAGCCATTGCTCGTCAATTGAACGATCTACAAGTTGTGCAAGTTGATCGCTGTAACTCGCAAATGCATCTTTAACTAGGTTGATTCCGTCATCCCAGGAAATTGCACCTGGTGAGATGTGTAGTGGTGCAAAGAGGTTCCACCAGGATAAACCGTTGGTGTCGCCGTGCAGTTGCGCCTTTACCCGCATCCAACGACGGAAGTCGGGAAGTGAAGCCGAAATAGCTTTCTGCATGGCTGTGAACGTTGCATCGCTCACCGAGTTGGAATAGAGCGATGCATCAATTGGTGCTTTCCACTGTCGACGCTTATTCACGGTATTCGCTTCACCCTTGATGCTGTTCATTGCCGCTGCGCATGCAACTGCAACGGTTGGCCACGCGCGCATTTCTGCTTCGTATGCAGCTTTGCGAACTGCAAGGTCATTGTCTGTTGCAAGACCGCGAACTGCTGCGATCGGCATTGTCTTTGTTCCGGTTGGAAGATGTACGTCTACCGATAACTGAGAAGTGAGATCGCTCTGCAAGCGTCCCCATGCCGATGAGCCAGTTGTGCCAAGTTCGGCATATAGGCCCTCTTCGGCTTCACTCATTTGGTGAATTGCACGGTCTTGCAGGCGAAGTAATGGCCCAAGGTGTTCGCGAGCCTCATCACTTACCTGCTTCAGTGCATTGGCGTCAAGGCTGGCAACCCAATCGGCAAGTCGAGCGAGTAGTGGAGAGATGCGTGCATCGAGGTCTTCAATTTCGCTGAGCAGGCCCTGGGCTTGTTCGTGACGCGAATCAGTGCTGACTGTTGCATAGACATATGAAAGGAGGATTTCCTGTTCATCAACTGTCTTATTGAACGTCTGAATTACCACATCTGCAGCTGCACCATCTTGCGCGTTCGGTATGCGAGGTTCGATGGAACGAATGTTGTGCGTTTCAAAAAGTGCTTCAAGGCGAGCCACATTCGAACCAGCACGTTCCATAGCGTCGGTGAATGAACGAGCAGCAAATGACTCGTGCACGTCGGCGACTGACCAGCGGGGAAGTGGGGTTTCATTTTCAGCAGTAAATGACATGCCGAAAAACTAGTTCACATCTCCTACAAACGCACGTTGCTGGTTAGTGACGCTGAAGCCCAGCGACTTGTACAGCCTGACTGCACGCTCGTTCTCGGCATCTACGTGCAGCATGCCTGTAGAGATACCAGCACGTTGTAGGTAAGTGAGACCCGCAATCGTGAGGGCTCGTCCGATTCCTTTTCCGCTGAATCGTGGGTGAACTGCAATGACGTAGATTTCTCCGAGCACAGGACTGGTATCAAGATGCACTTTCGTCCAGCAGAAGCCTGCAAGCTCGTCACCTTCGTTGAGCAGCAGAAATCCGCTTGGGTTAAACCACGGCTCTTGTTTGCGTGATTCAAGAGTGGACTGAGTCCAGCCGCCCTGCTCTAAGTGATCTGCAAACGCAGCATTGTTTACTGCAAGCCAACGGGCGTCATCAACGCCGCTTCGAAATGGTGTGGTCACAATGTCGGTCGATTCTTGTAGCGGCAATGCAACTCGCATCTGCAGAGTGGTGCGACCTTCGTGGAGACCAATTGATTCGGCAAGCGTCTTGTGAATTTCGTTTGGTTCAAAAACCCACCAATGCACATGGCCGCCGCCGGCTTCACGAATGACTTTGATTGCTTCGGACAACAGCTGTGGTCCGATTGATGCCATCTCGTATCGATGGTGAGGATGCACGACGAGGTCAAGTGCCCACGAATCGTTACCGCGCGAAACTTGGCAATAGGCAACGAGATGGTCATGTCCGGGTTGCCAACCCAACAGTCCTACATAGCCGGGTCGACCACCTTGACGAAGATCAATCCATAAATGGTCAGAGAGTGGGCGTTGTCCGTCGGCGCGCTCGACGGCGAGCAGCAACTCGTTAACTTCGGACAAATCATCGGATGGCAGTCGACGTTTGATGTCCAGATGAGCCATAACGCTCAGGCTATCGGTGTGACTCGCTAGTGTTCGGAGCCATGGCCGCCAAGAAAGCAACTGCAAAGAAGGTCGCAAAGAAGGTTGCAAAGAAAGTCGCAAAGAAGCCCGCCAAAAAAGCGCCAAAGAAGATCGTGGATCGTTCGGCCGAAATCTTGAAGCGACTGAAGGTGATTTACCCCGTTGCAATTTGTGAACTCACTCACGAAAATGCTTTCCAATTGCTTTCTGCAACTATTTTGTCTGCGCAGTGCACAGATGCTCGCGTAAACATGGTGACTCCTGCATTGTTTGCGGAGTATCCAACAGCAGAGAAAATGTCGCAGGCAAACGTTCAGCGTGTAGAGGAGCTGGTTCGCTCAACTGGTTTCTATCAAACAAAGGCAAAGAATCTCATCGGCATGGCGTCGGCTGTCATGACACGTTTTGATGGCGAGGTTCCGCGCGAAGTTGAAGACTTGATCACACTCCCTGGAGTGGGTCGCAAAACAGCGAATGTGCTGAGAAGCGTGGTGTTTGATTTGCCTGGACTGGCTGTTGACACACATGTTGGTCGGCTCTCGCGTCGCTTGGGCCTCACGGTTGAAGAAGATCCAGTGAAGGTCGAGTACGAGTTGAATGCGTTGTTTCCGCCGGAGGAATGGGGTGGCTTTAGCCTCAGGCTCATTCTTCATGGACGCCGTGTGTGCGATGCCAAAAAACCAGCGTGTCATTCGTGTGAATTCAGCGACATCTGTCCGTCGTCAGAGTTGCCACGGGCACAAATGGCTAAATCTGCGGGTTCTCGCAGCAAGAAATAGCACTGCAAATTTTGCGTCAAATATTCATTTTCGCTAATTTAAATGCTCCGCCTAGACGTATGTTTAGAGCGAAGGCGATTTCGGGTCCGCCGCCTGAAGTCGCGTGATACGGGCCCCTTCGGGGGCCCTTGTCATATCTCCGATCAGTTCCGAGAGCGTGCCGTCTAGGATTTCTCGGTGCCTCGCGATATTTCCACCAACACAGCAAGTACTCGTGCAGAGCTTGCTGCTTTGGCAAGCACTCTTGAACAATGCAGAGACCGTATTTCGGCACTTGCGGAAACCCGTGCAATGGCAGTTCGTGACCCCAATAATGCCGACTCTGGAGATGATCTGCTGACAGCAATTTACGAAGCAGAACGTGGTCTCAATAGCTCCATTCGGTTGGTGCAGCGAGCCGCAAAGCAGGGTCGCTTGTAATGCACATCTATCCAAGTCGTGAAGAGTTTCAGAAACTCGCAACTGCCAACACGGTGATACCGGTGTGGACCGAAATGCTGGCGGACGTTGAAACACCAGTTGCCGCATACATGAAACTGGTGGGTGACAAACCAGGGTTCCTGCTTGAGTCGGTCGACCATGGTGAACGCTGGAGTCGCTATTCATTTGTTGGTCGTGACCCACTTGCAACGCTGACGCTTCGCAACGGATCTATCTCCATTGACGGCACACTTCCGCGCAGTGTGAATACTGCTGACGGAATGTTGGCAGCAATGGAATCACTGCTCGCCGTATACAAGGCTCCATTGTTTCCTGAACTTCCACCGTTGCAGGGTGGGCTCATGGGGTTCTTGGGGTACGACGTCGTGCGTGAAGTCGAGCAGTTGCCAAACATTCCTCGTGATGATCGCAATCTTCCTGATGCAGTGATGTGCATGATTGGTTCGCTTGCAGCATTTGACCATTGGAAGCAACGTGTGTATCTGTTGGAAAGTGTTCCCGTTTTTGAATTGACTACAGCGCAGATTGATGCTGCCTACGACGAAGCCATTGCGCGCATTCATCGCGCAGTTGCCGACCTAACAAAACCGCTGTCGTACTTGCCGGTTGAGCCCCCTACTGAAGATGACAAGAAGCAGCAGTTTGTTGCACCTGTGAATGGTTCCGACTACCAGCGTTCGGTGGAGTCGGCAAAGGAATACATTCGTGCTGGAGACATTTTCCAAGTGGTGTTATCGCAGCGATTTGATATTCAGCTTGATGCAGAACCATTTGACATGTATCGCGTGCTTCGCCAGGTGAACCCAAGTCCTTACATGTATTACGTAAAGCATGATGACGTAACCATTGTGGGAAGTTCGCCAGAACCAAGGGTGCAGTTGCAGGGTGGGCGAGTAATCAGTCGACCAATCGCAGGCACACGCAAGCGCGGCCGCACCGATGAGCACGATCGCAAACTTGCTGCCGAACTGCGCGAAAACCCAAAGGAAGTTGCTGAGCATGTGATGTTGGTGGACTTGGCACGAAATGACGTTGGTCGAGTTGCCAAGTTTGGTTCCATGAACGTGGATGAACTCATGACCCTCGAGCGCTACAGCCACGTGATGCACATGACTTCTCAAGTTTCGGGCGATATCCGCGAGGGGCTTGGCCCGATTGATGTGTTACGGGCAACGCTTCCAGCCGGAACGGTAAGCGGTGCCCCGAAGGTGCGAGCTATGGAAATCATTGACGAACTTGAGCCTGTAAAGCGAGGCCCGTATGCGGGAGTCGTGGGCTATGTGGACTTCAGCGGCAATCTCGATACGGCAATCGCTATTCGCACCATGTTTATTGGCGCACATGGCGCCTCGTTGCAGGCTGGGGCGGGCATTGTTGCCGACAGCATTCCAGAAGAAGAGGACTTGGAGTGCTTTAACAAAGCAGCAGCATTGTTTGCCGCTGTCCCAGCAGCTCGCCGCATGAGCGCACAACGCAAAGTTCAGCAGTAATCACATGACTGCCGAGACTTTTTGGGTGCCGTTGGAGCGCGATGTAATTACTGCAACCGGCGCAGATGCTCGTACGTATCTTCATTCGCAACTCAGTCAAGACGTCGCGGGTATGCGAGTTGGTGAGACACGCCAATCGCTCTTGCTTCAGCCAACGGGCAAGTTGGATGGCATTATCCGAGTGACATGCGTTGAGGGCGAGACTTTTGTTTTAGACGTAGACACTGGTTGCGGTGAAGCAGTGCTTGCTCGCTTGAATCGATTCAAAATACGCGTCAAGGTTGAATTGACTCTTGGTCGTGAAACTTGGGTGGCGGTTCGCAATGTACTGACACCGATACCTGGATCTATTCCCGCCTGGCGATGTGATGGTTCGGCAGTAGATCTGCGTAGCGAAAGTGCAATTACAGAATTCAAACAAGGTTCGCTCGAAGACTATGAGCAGGCACGCATTATTGCCGCATGGCCAGCGATGAGTATCGATGTCACAGAATCGTCAATCCCTGCAGAGACAGGAATTACTGACGTTGCTGTCAGTTTCACAAAAGGTTGTTATCCGGGGCAGGAGTTAGTGGAGCGCATGGACTCACGTGGGTCTATTGCGCCACGACAATTGCGATACGTACAGGTTGGCGAGGGAACTGTGGTTGGTCAAGAAGTAGAACATGACGGGCGTCAAGGAACAGTTACATCAATCAGCGGCACACATGCGCTTGTGGCCTTTAAGCGATGACCGTGATTAACGCAATACATTCCATAACGCTGATCGCTGCAGGAAGTGATACCTCTAATTTTGCTGATGTCACAGTTCCTGCATGGGGCTGGCCAGCGCTTATCGGCATCATCAGCACATTGCTGCTTGTGGATATTTTGGTAGTCCATCGTCGTGCGCATGTAATCAAATTGAAAGAAGCACTCACTGAGTCCATCGTGTGGATCAGTTTTGGTGTGGCATTTATGTTCGTGGTGTGGTGGATGTTTAGAGGGCAAGCTGATGGGCATAAGGCCGGCATCGAGTACATCAGCGGATATCTGATTGAGAAGAGCCTCAGTGTTGACAACGTGTTTGTCTGGGCGATGATCTTTACGCATTTCCAAGTTCCTCGGCAGTATCAACATCGTGTGTTGTTCTGGGGGATCTTCGGTGCCCTTGTATTGCGTTTGGCATTCATTTTCCTTGGTATCGCTGTAATCGAGCGATTCAACTACATCTTGATTGGGTTCGGCGCATTCCTCATCTACACCGGTTATGGCGTACTTCGTCATGGCGATGATGACACCAACCCTTCAGAGACCAAAACGATGAAGTTGTTTCATAGGTTTGTGCCCACAACTGACGAACTAGACGGCCAGAAGCTGATCACCCGTGTTAATGGCAAACGTTTCGCCACTCCGCTACTTGCGGTACTGGTGATTATCGAGATATCCGACCTGATTTTTGCGGTTGACTCGGTACCTGCCGTGCTGGCTGTGAGCCACGAACAGTTCATTGTGTTCGGCGCAAATGCTTTTGCCATTATGGGGCTGCGTGCGCTGTACTTCCTGTTTGCGGACATTAAAGATCGATTCCGTTATCTCAAGCCTGCAATCTCGATTTTGCTTATCTTCGTAGGCGCAAAAATGCTGATTGCTCACTGGTATCACGTATCAACGGTGTTCTCTCTTGGGTTCATTTTGACTGTCATGACTGTGGCGATAGTGGCTTCTGTGATTCATGACCGTAAGCACTATTCTCCTCAGGGTGGCAATCGCTGACGAAGACATTGAGCGGCTCCGGGACACGGTGTCGCTGGTTGATGTTGTTCAGTCCTATTTGCCATTGCGCAGGGTAGGCCGAAACTGGGTCGGGTTGTGCCCGTTCCACGCCGAGAAATCGGGCTCATTCAATGTGCGCGAAGAGACAAAGCGGTATCGCTGCTTTGGATGTGGTGCAGCTGGAGACGTGTTTAAGTTTGTGCAGGAAATTGAGCACCTGGATTTCGTGGGGGCCATTGAGCACCTTGCGAACAAGGCGGGCATACAACTGAATTACACCACGGGCGGCCAAAGCAAAGACCGCCAGCGTCGCAAGCAACTTGTTGAAGTAATGAATAAAGCTGTCGAGTGGTATCACGATCGGTTGTTGAATGCACCAGATGCACGTGCAGCACGTGACTACTTGCGCGAGCGCGGCTTATCTGGAGATGTTGCACGCCAATTCAAAATTGGCTGGGCGCCGGACGACTGGGATGCCATGAGCAAAGACATCGGTGTGCCGATTGATTTGTTGCAGGAAGTTGGACTTGCCTTTATCAACAAGCGTGGTCGCCCGCAGGATTCGTTCCGTGCTCGTGTGTTGTTTCCCATTTTTACCGACGCAGGTGACGCGGTTGCCTTTGGCGGTCGTATTCTTCCGGGAAGCACCGACCCGGCGAAATATAAGAACTCTTCCGAGACCACTATCTACGCAAAATCAAAAACGTTGTACGGATTGAATTGGGCGAAGCAAGACATCGTTACCACCGACGAAGTAATCGTGTGTGAGGGCTATACCGATGTCATCGGTTTCCACCGTTCAGGAATTACCCGCGCAGTGGCAACTTGCGGAACTGCATTGACAGAAGAGCACGTACGTTTGCTGAAACGATTCGCCAACAAAGTGGTGCTTGCCTTCGATGCAGACAATGCGGGCCAAGGTGCAGCCGAGCGGTTTTATGAATGGGAGAGTCGTTACAAGGTGCAGGTGAGTGTTGCCAAGTTTCCTGATGGCAAAGATCCGGGCGACCTGGCATCAAGTGACCCAGAAGCATTGGCAACCGCAATTAAGAATGCTCAACCGTTTCTTGGTTTCCGATTGCAGCGCGTGCTCAATGCAGGCTCGATTGCAACCCCCGAAGCTCGTTCGCGAACGGCAGAGCAAGCAATGGCCGTCATTAATGAACACCCTGATATGAACGTGCGCAAAATTTACGCAGGTGAAGTGGCAAGTCACGTGGGTATTGCCGCAGCAGATTTGGTCAAGCTTGCAGAGCGAGGCTCACGTCGGCCAGAAGTTCGCGCCGTCGTTCCCTCGCAGTCTGGCCATAAGCGCGAAAGCGCCGAATTTGTTGTTCTGGCACTCATGATTCAGGACTGGAATGCCATTGCATCGTGGATGAATGAGGCTTTATTTGCTGACGATGTCTATCGCAGGGCGTTTCTGGCACTGATTGCCACCGAGGGAGAACTGACCGCAGCCCTCGACACAGCAGACCCAGAGGCTCGTGAAGCGTTAGAACGGGCGGCCGTTGCTGACGTAGAGTCACAGCCAGATGCTGAAGCATTTAATCTCATTTCTGCGGCAGTGCGGCGCGAACTTTCGTTGCGTGTCAAGAACGTTGATCCTGAACAAATCCGGATTGACCGCGATGCACGAATGCTGCTGGAGCACATGGAAAATCCGGCAACTGCGCATGATGCCGCTGAACAGCTTTTGGGTTGGTTGAAGATGCGCTCGGGTGATCACGCATGAGAAGTTCAATTTCTAACGACTCAGGCCCAGATGCTGTTCGCATGTATCTCAATGAGATTGGGCAAGTGGATTTGCTCAATGCAGAAGATGAACGCCGCCTTGGCAAACTGATTAAAGATGGACTTGCGGCTCAGGTTGCACTTGATGCTGGTGAAGGAAAACTTGGCTTACGCGAACGTCGAGCTTTGCAGCGTGAGATTAAGGAAGGCGAGAAGGCAAAAGAGCACATGGTGCGCGCCAATCTTCGCCTTGTTGTTTCCATCGCTCGCCGTTACGACCGCAAAGAATTGCAACTCGCAGACTTGATTCAAGAAGGAAACATCGGCTTGATGCACGCCGCAGACAAGTACGACTTTGAAAAAGGATTTAAGTTTTCGACATATGCAACGTGGTGGATTCGCCAGGCAATGACACGTGCGATGGCAGACCAGGGTCGCAACATTCGCATCCCTGGTCACATGATGGAAATTGTCAATCGTGTGCATCGCGTGGAGCGCGAGTTGGCTACCGAACTCGAACGTGACCCTCTGCCAGAAGAAGTTGCACTTCGCTGTGGACTCACCGTTGACAAGTTGCTTGAAGTGATGCAAATTGCTCTCACCACAACGAGCCTTGATGCTCCGGTGGGAAGCGACACGGATGACTTAACGGTGGGCGACACCATCGCAAGTCAAAACGAGAACAACGATCCGCAGGAAGTTACGGAAAAGGCGTTGCTCAGCGAAGCAGTGGAGCGCACATTGAGTGACTTGCCGCCCCGTGATCAAGAGATTGTTGCCATGAGATACGGAATTGGCAAATATGTTGGCCAGGTGCACACGTTGGAAGAAGTTGCCAAGATTCAGAAGGTAACGCGCGAGCGCGTTCGCCAAATTGAGCAGAAAACCCTTGCACGACTGCGTCATCCGCACAACAGCGCCAACCTGCGCGCATTTATGGATGACAACTAGCCTGTAGGCATGAGTAACGCTCCAGGTACCGCGCGGCGCAAAGCTTCGGACTGGAAAGTGGTCACGGTGACCAAAGATGGTCGGGGAAGCAGTAAGCCCGATTACCTCGTGACCGAAGAGCCCATGGAGATTCGGGCAGAAGGCCCCGGCCAAGAGCCTGAGCAGATTTCAGTCACCATGCGCACTCCTGGAAACGATTTCGAGCTCGCTGTGGGCTTTCTCTTCACTGAGGGCATGGTGCAGCGGCCAGACGATGTGCGCACCGTGAAGTATTGCGAACTAGTGGAGGGCGAAGAACAGAAGTACAACATCGTCACGGTGGCTTTGTCGCGCGGGTTTGACATGGCATTGGCTCGACGCGCAATGGTGACGTCATCGAGTTGTGGCATTTGCGGAACTGAATCCATTGATCAACTGTTGCAAGCAACCACGCCAGTCGATCGCGAGAGTGGTCCGGTAATTACGGCAGAAACGCTGATGGTCATTTCCGATGCCGTACGCAAGTCTCAGCCAACGTTTGATCGCACTGGTGGCTTGCATGCCGCCGCGCTGTTTGATTCCAACGGAACCATTTCACTTGTTCGTGAAGACATTGGTCGCCACAACGCAGTAGACAAAGTCATTGGCGCAAGCGTCATGGCAAAGACGGTTCCGCTGACCAAACACGGATTGTTTTGCAGCGGTCGATTGTCGTTCGAGATTATTCAAAAAGCAGTGATGGCTCGCATCGCATTCATCGCTGCGGTAGGTGCGCCATCAAGTTTGGCAGTTGAAACTGCAGACGCTTTAGGAATAACGCTTGTTGGGTTTTTGCGCGATGGCAAAGCCAACGTGTACACCCACGAACACCGAATACAGATGTAACTAGCTAAACGTTGCTTGCGCGCTTGCGGTTTTGCGCAAGACATCTTCATTCAACGTGAATCCAAGTCCAGGTTTGTCGGACAAGTGAATCCAACCCTCGCCATCGGCTTCAATGGTCTCGGTCATGATGTAGTCACGACGCGCTGTTGACCACTCTGGCGGATCAAATGGGAATTCAATAAATGGAGCGCCAACTGTGCCAGCAGTGAGGTGCAGGTTAGCCATGACACCAATTCCGTTGCCCCACGTGTGCGGAGTGAAGATCTTTCCTGCAGCAGCAACTTCTTTTGCAAACTTGGCAAGACCAGTGATGCCTTGTGTGCACACGGCGTCTGGCTGGAATACATCGAAACAACCGCGTTGCAGCAACTCACGGAATTCGTACGGCTCGCGAGTGAGTTCACCACCAGCAATGCGAATCTTCACACGCTTGCGCAGCTCGGCCATACCTTCGTAGTCACCGCGGTGCAGTGGCTCTTCCATCCAGTACACACCGTGACTTTCGAGCACCAGTGCAACAGCAGTTGCGTGATCAATATTCCACGGAGTTGCAGTGTCCCATGGCATGCGCCAACCCTGATTGCAGTCGACCATCAATTCGATGCTGTCGCCCATGTCCTCGCGGATTGCCTTGATAATGGCGAGGTCGTCTTCAAGGTTTGGGCGTCCGAAGCGAATCTTTAGCGCAGGGAAACCGAGCTCGCGGGCTTGGCGCGCAACCTTGACCATGTCGGGAAGGCTGCGGTGAACACCAGAAGATGCGTAAGCACGGATCTTGTTGCTGAATCCGCCAATCATGCTCCACACGGGCTCATTCTTGATTTTGCCAATCAAGTCCCACAGCGCCAAGTCGAGTGGCCATGGGCGTCCTGCATGAAACTCAATGTTGGACAACACTGCTGCGTGACGCTCAATATTCAGCGGGTCCTCGCCAATGAAATATCGCTGGTAGTCAGAGAATCCATACATGGAGTCGCCCGAACCAATACCGCAGTTACCTGCATCGTCGAATACTCGAACGATGGTGGCAGGGAATTGTGTGCGTGGGCGAGTGTCCCACGAAGCAGGAAACGGTGGATCAAGCGGCAACTGATGGTGCGTGATCTCGATTCGAGTAATCGTGGACATGCTGTGTTTCCTAACTACGCGCGCATGCGTGAGCCACTTGGATCCAAGACAGGCTCAAGTTGCAACGTTGCAGGGCGGAGTTTGCCAATGATTTCAATTTCGAAACCAGTGGTTCCTTCTTCCGCAAGTTCAGTTGGGATGTAACCCATTGCCAGTGAGACACCGGAGTAGTGGGCGTATCCACCTGAAGTAATCCAGCCAACAACGTTGCCGTTGTGCCACACCGGTTCGTCACCAATGACGTCTGCTGGACGCTCAGGGTCTACATCAACCTTGAACATGACGAGCTTGCGCTTTGGTCCGCCATTTTTCATTTCGGCTTCAACTGCAGCACGACCGATGAACTCGTGATCGAACTTCATCGCACGCTCCATGCCAGCTTCGAGTGGAGTGTAAATCGGGCGGTACTCGCGGTACCACGTGCCGAAGTTCTTCTCGAGACGCATAGTGATGAGTGCACGGAATCCGAACAAACGCATGTCGTATTCCTTGCCTGCTTCCATGATGAGGTCGAACAGGTAGCGCTGGTATTCCGGCGCAATCCACATTTCGTATCCCAAGTCACCGGTATAGGTCATGCGTGACAACCAAATTGGCGCCATGCCGATGTTCACCTTGCGGAATGCCATGAACGGGAAGTCCTTGGTTGCAAGTGAAGTGTCGGTGAGCTTCTGTAGAAGGTCACGTGAACGTGGGCCTGCAACAGTGAGACCAACCATTGACAACGACAAGTTCTCGAAACGAATTGCGCTGTCCTTTGGCAGGTGAGCAATGAACCAACGTGGGTGATGCACTTCTGCGGCTTGTGAGCCGAACAAGAAGAACTCTTCTTCGCCAATTCGTGACACCGAGAATTCGCCAACGATCTTGCCTTCTGGGTTGAGCATCGCAGTAAGAACGGTGCGACCAATCTTTGGCAACGCGTTGGTAAACAAGCTGGTGAGCCATGCTGCTGAACCTGCGCCACTGACTTTGTACTTCGCAAAGTTTGATGCTTCCGAGAAGCCAACGCGTTCGCGAACGGCCTTTGATTCTTCGGCAACGTTGTTAAACGCGTTCGAACGGTAGAACGTGACGTCTTCCTTTGGCTCTTTGCCCTTGTCCTGGAACCACAGTGGGTGCTCAAGGCCGAAGCCCGCGCCCATCACTGCGTTGTGTTCAATCAAGCGGTCATAGATAGGAGTGGTGAGCAACGGACGTGCTGCTGGAAGCTCTTCGTTCGGGAAGGTGATGCGGAAGCGACGTGAGTAGTTCTCGCGCACCTTGGTGTTGGTGTACGCAAGAGTTGCGAAATCGCCGTAGCGAGCAACGTCCATACCCCAAATGTCTGCGCCTGGGTCGCCGTGCACCATCCAGTTAGCAAGCGACAAGCCAACGCCGCCACCCTGAGACAAGCCGGCCATAACTGCACATGCCGACCACATTCCTGGCATGCCCTTGATTGGGCCAACAAGTGGGTTGCCGTCTGGGCTGAAGGTGAATGGACCGTTGACGAACTTCTTGATTCCTGCGCGACCAACAGCAGGGAAGTGAGCGAATCCACGCTCGAGTTCTGGAGCAATGCGCTCGAGGTCGTGTGGCAACAACTGGAACACGAAATCCCATGGAGTGTCCTTTGCAGCCCACGGACGGTTGTCTTGTTCGTAGGTTCCAAGCAAGATGCTCTGGCCTTCTTGACGAGCGTAAATTTCGCCGGCGAAGTCAATCATGTGTGGCAACTCTTTGCCATGCGTCTTGTTGTATTCAATGACTTCGTCCATTGGCTCGGTCATGAGGTAGTGGTGTTCCATTGCCAACACTGGCAATTCGAGTCCCACCATGCGACCAACTTCGCGCGCCCACAGTCCACCAGCGTTCACCACGTGTTCGGTGTGGATCTCGCCCTTGTCGGTGTACACGGTCCATGTGCCGTCTTGACGCTGCTTAATGTCGTTCACCATGGTGTTGGTGTACACCTCTGCGCCGCGGTTACGCGCACAAATTGCGTATGCGTGTGTAACGCCGTATGGGTCAACTGAACCTTCGTCTTCGTCGTACAACGCACCTACGAAATACTTCTCTTCAAGAAGTGGGTTGAGTTCTTTTGCTTCCTTCATGGACAGCATTTCCATCTTCATGCCCAAGTAGCGACCGCGCGCCATTGCCATCTTCAACCAGTCAAGACGTTCTGGCGTGTCGGCAAGTTGCAAACCACCTGGCAAGTGAATGCCGCAGTTCTGGCCAGACTCGGCTTCAATTTCCTTGTACAAGTTGACCGTGTATTGCTGCAAGCGTGCAACGTTCGGGTCACCGTTCAGCGTGTGCATACCACCGGCTGCGTGCCATGTGGAACCAGCAGTGAGTTCTTTGCGCTCCACGAGCACAACATCGGACCAACCTGCTTTGGTGAGGTGATAGAGCACTGATGCTCCAACAACTCCACCGCCTACAACTACTACGCGTGCTGATGATTTCATGAGTGATGTCCTTCCGTATTAAACGTAAATCTGTTAATTAAAAATCGGTTGCCACGCCGCCCTCGGCGAGGCGACGCTGCTTGAACTCCAACAGTTCTTGATGAATTGCGGGGTCTAGTTCTGGTGCTACAAACTCATCGAGGTAAGCCTGCGCAAGTTGCTTGGCTTTTTGGTCTGCCGTTGGCTTGCCGGCTTCTTCCCACGACTCAAAGTTGCGCCAGTCTGAAATCAGTGGCTTATAGAACGCATCGCGGAAACGGTCTTGTGTGTGTTGCGTGCCAAAGAAGTGTCCGGCTGGGCCAACCTCTTGGATCGCCTCGAATGCCAGCGTGCTTTCATCAACAACGATTGGCTCTAAGTAGTCGGCAACCATTGCGAGCAAATCGGCATCGAGCACAAACTTCTCGAGTGAAGCGTGAAGT
>JACCDG011362956.1_pt1 | contig 17028 bp, 21 predicted proteins | sample 7442471 | NCBI WGS metagenome assembly JACCDG01 (sample SAMN15323444, study PRJNA562643) | freshwater metagenome | isolation source: river surface water | place: USA:Blue River Watershed | collected 2017-08-17 | reverse complement strand
TTCCGACGGCGCGGTTTGTTGATTTTTGGCCCCATAGGGGGATGCCACTCCGGCCCAGCTTTGAGATAAAGGGGCATCCCTTGGGACAATGGGGACAGTCACAAGGGGCTTCGATTGCAGCCTTAACCCCAAGTGAGTGTTGTTTACTCGCAAATATGTTTGCGCTTTCGCAAATATGTTTGCGCTTTTATGCTACTATGGAACTGTCAAACGAAGCAACAAACGGAGGTAAATCTCCCTTGGTAGTGGAAGGAATGTCCCCTTTAGATGTCGCCGTAAAGCGCTTTGGTCTGACGATTGAGGCGTTTTGTCGCGAGATGAACGTTACCAGCGCGACTTATCGCAAATGGCGCTCTGACGGGCTGGCACATCTAGACCATGTTCAGGCTAAGAAACTGGACAAGATGCTTCGAGATGTGGGGCTTTCTATCCAGGACTTGCCGGACAGTCTGGCAAGGTGCCCAACGCAAAAAGCGCATGAGTGACCCACACTCACGCGCTTCGATTCAATTTCAGTTAGGCGGTAGGCGGCGACTCGCGATCGCCCCTACCTTGACCCCCATTAATCACGTAAGTCCAATGGAGGCATCTCAATAATGCAGCAGTTAACCAAGCTACGGAAGAGTTTTTTGCGGTGGGAGGTACCACAACCGCCCACCGCTAAGACCCACGACGAAACGATCGTCCAACACGACGGCGTGAACTACAAAATCCTCCCTCTGGATAAGTTCAATGAACTCATCAACCGTTGGAGCCTTTCCGATGCGTTCTTCTTCGCCCTCGGTGCGGGCCTAGTGGCATTCTGTGCCGGGTTCACCCTTGCCCCACAGCGGCAACCGACCGTAGTTGAGAAAATCGTCACGGTGGATAAACCGATCGTCATTGAAAAGCCAACACCCGTAAATTCGGGGTGCTTGGCGTTCTGCAACCGTTAGAAACCCATTTCACTATCAGGAGAAACAACCATGGGAGTAATGAGCACCGTCACCCGCCTCGGAGCCACCCCGGCCCGCTATGGCGGTCACGACCTCAGCACCAAAGAAGTCCTATCCCCAGTCAATGATGCTGTGACCCCTACCACTCGAATCCAGTGGAAGACGGATAGTCCTACCGTCATCCGCACCCCCAAAACTGCATCGGTTGCCGAAGCCGATCGGGCCGAACGTCAAGCGGCAATGTATGACATCGGAGTTCAGAACGGCATTCGGGTATTCAATGCCGAGGCCCGCCGTCAAGAATCCCATGCCAAGTTAGTCACCAATCACCGTGACTACCTCGGGAAGGTTGCAGACTCCCATCTGGTATCTGCTGCCGCTAACCGTCGCCTTGCTGGGAAACTCCATGACATGAGAGAAGCCTATGCCCATCTTGGTCATGGCCTTGACCGTCAGAAGCAATATGCTGACCAACGGGTAGAGATTGCCGCCGCTCGCTACGGAGCCGTAGGGTAATGGCAAAAGCGGCACAGTTTGCGAGTTGGTTTTTCGCCGCCTGTGCCGCTAACTCACTCATCTCGTGGTTAGCGGTACTCAGCCCCGAAGGTTCCTCCCTCGCCAAATTCTTCTACCTGGTAGTCGTCGGAAGCTGTCTCAGTGGAATCATCCTTGACGATGGCATCCAACCCATCACCGGACTTCCACCCCACACCTATTACGCAGCGATCGGCATCGTCTTTCTATCCTCACTATTCGGAGCCGCCTTGATATGGCTGACCAAGTAACAAACTTCTCCTCTCTGCCCCTCCCGCAACGGTGGGGCTTTTCTTTCGGGTTAAGTCTTCTCCTCTGGGTACTCCCTCCCACCCTCAAAGCCCCGCGCCTCGGGGTGTTTCTGGCGTTTCTCGGTGCCGTTGCCGGCTTTGGAAACTGCATCGTCCTCTCGGGCGATTGGGCTGAAACCGATCGGCGACGGCGGAAACTGCAACTTCAGTCCGAAGAGCTTGAAAACTACCAGCTTGGGCTGGAAGAGGAAGCCACCAAGCGGGAACTTGCCGCGATGTTCTTCCCCGTTTCAGATGTTTCAGCCGTTTCAGAAACGAAACCAGAAATCAAGGCGTTTCCAGTTTCAGAAACGCCCACAACCCCGCCGATAAACGGGGGTGGCCGTTTCGTTTCAGTTTCTGAATCGGAAACTGAAACTGAAATGAAACTCTACACCGCCCAGAAACTGACCCTGGAGGAAGCGGCGGAACTGATCGCCCAGATGGCTCAAACCATGAAGCAATCCGAAATCATCGCCGCACTCTGGCGAGTCAAACCCGGCGGCTCCAAAGCCTACAAAACGGCTCTTTCCGAATACCGACTCATCACCCAATGAAAAAGCCGATCGCTCCCTAAATCGGAGGGCGATCGGTTATCAGGGTGCATCTACCAGCGCCATTGTGACCCAAACCCAACAAAATAGCCCGCCAATGCGACGGGCTAGAATATGGATACTCTCACCGATAAATGATGTGAACCCATTATGAGCGAAAAACTTGACCGCATCGAATCAGCACTTGCCGCCACCGCTGAAATTGTGCAACGGATGGGAGAGCGCACCGATGCCCGACTGGCTCAGCATGATCTTGAGCTTGATGACCATGACCAACGCGTCGAAGCGATCGAGCGCCTCATGATTCAGCACGATCAGAAGATGACCGAACTACAGGAAGTCCAGAAGGACATTCGCCAAATCTTGCAGATGATGACGAGCCGATTCTCTGGTGAGTAACTGGCACATTCCCCCCTCTGGACTGAAATCGGACTACATCGCTAAACGGTGATGCTTGAAACCCTTGATTTTCGGACTGTGCCAGTTGCCGATCGGCGATGCCCCATCCAGAGAAATCAGGGGTTTTCGCTTGGGACTTCTGCCTCGTCAGGCAGAAGGTCTTGGACTAGAACTTGACGATGAAATCCTGCACCTCACCCTTCGCGTCATCCCCCAATAGGGTGAGGTGCTTCGGCTTTGCACCCTTGGGCAAGTCGAATACGAATTTTAGCGATCGCTTCTCCCCCGGCGTGAACGGCTTCTTATCTAAGACGGATTCTTCCTGTGCGTAAACCGATACCGCATCGCTGTCTGCGTCATGCTCAGCACCCGTCGCGTCTACCAGCTTCGCTGAGCTGGTGCTAAATACATCCTTCGCCGATTGCTTCTGCGTGGATGTGTTCTCCACCGTTACCATGACGACCAACCAACTCCCAGCCGCTTCAAGCGTCTCGGTGTCCCCCGTGCCCGCAGCGTCATCACTTTGGATTTTGGTGCCCGCATTGCGCTGCGAAGCGATCGACAGCTTCCACGGAGTTTGAAAGGTAGCAGATTTCTTATCAGCCGCAGCAGGTCGGCTTTCCGGTTCCGCCACGTCAAGCCCGCCACAAGCGCCCAGGCCCACACAGCCAATCAGCAGGAAAATCAATGGTAGTCGCATTTTCTGACCTCTGTTTAAATTCCACTTCATTTGAAGGTTCCCTAGCCATAACTTAATTGTTACCAGTGTTATCACCTGGGTACAATGGATCCACTGTAGTAAATTTGATACATTCTCATGGCTAAGCCTACCCTTCAGCAATTGTTTGGCACTACCGCGATCGTTATTGATGATCCGCTAGACGTGCCCGCTACCGTATCCGAGACGAACCCAGCGCTGGTTATTCCCATGAGTGCGCTGTCGGTGGGGTTGCTCAACAATCCAGCTTCGATGTCGGATGGCGAGAAAGTTCTGGTAGCACTCCTGAATCAGGTAACGGCCTGGTATCGCAGCGACAACACGGAAGACCCTTTGCTCGAAGCCTCAGAAATTCGTGAGGCGACGCAAACCCGGCGCAATGCCCGCCACAGAAGCTATTCCTACGAAATTACGGCATTCCAACCGCTTCCGGCCACACCGACGATCGACCCAGACACGATCGACCAAGCGGCCTAACGTCGTCGCCCATTATTCACAATCACCGGGGGGGCACGTGTCCCCCTTTCTTGTATGCCTGATCAAGTATTGACGCTTGCCGATGAATGCCCGTCAGTTTTGCTAATCGACTCAGGGGATACAGTGATTCGCACGTATCCAAGGTCTACCCCTACCGCTGAGCTACGAGTCGAAGTGACATTCAAAGCTGGACTTTCACCAGGCGATCCCGTCACCTTATGGTTCAATCGACAGCCGAACCAGCCGTACTTAGTCGAAACTACTGACTGGCAGGGCTTATCGGACATTCAAAGCAACACCTATCCACCTATCTACAATTTCACAGGGACACCGCCCCGTGTCGAATATTTCCCAGGGAATCCGCTTAGCAATGCTGGCGTTGCCTTTTATCCTGTCACTGCCACTGAAGACGGCGGCTACACCGTACTGTCTGACACCTCGGGGGTTATAGCTTCAGATCTAACCGTCATCGTCGAACACCTTTCGATGGAATGGCTAAGTTCAGCAGAAAGCTATGAAGACGGACAGTTTCAAGGCGAACCCACCTATCGCTATAGGGAAAGCTGGGAGACCTATACCATTTCGATTAATCGGAATTTGACTTGGTATTACGGCACTCCAGACGGCGAACCTTTAGGCGATGCGTTTACCGAAGTCGTTTTCTTTGAGGGTGAGACGGAGACTCTTAAAATTACAATTCCCGGAGACGCGAGGCCATTAGAAATCGAGTGTAGTGAGGGTTGCGAAGAGGATTGCATTCCTATTTACGATTCGCGAAGCAATTATCTTTGTGTTTGCAAAGATAATCAACCTAATGACGTTGATGGTTATGACTATCAACCCTATAGCCATAATCAAACTAATCCCCGATTAATTGACCTTAACCCCTAGGAGTACACTATGCCAGGTAATCGTTTTGGAGTCGGTGAACTGTGGGACGGTATTAAAGAGGCTGTCGCGAATGCTTTTAATACTGTAGCGCAAACCTTTACGGGCATACTGAAAGAAATCGCTAGTCTCGCCAAAAAATACCTCCCAGAAATTAACCTTATATTCCGGGTAGTCAGTTCACTTCCCGGACTTGTTAGAGCTGTAGGCGATGCCGTGAAAGGCATTCCCGGTGCAATCCAGGGCGCGATCAAGGGGCTTCAATCCTTTGTTCAACAGCGAATCAAGGATGTTTCAAACCTGATTCGACAGGTAAAAAAGGAACTAAATATCTCGCTGCGAACTGCTCAGAGATTAATTGAGAAAGCACTTAGAGAACAGTTCAACAAGCTCCCCAAGCAGTTTCGAGACACTCTAAAAAATATCTTTGACCCGGTACGCCGAACAATCGCGACGGTAGAAAAGAAGATAACAGGCTTCCCTGGTGAGCTGAATAAAATTAGGGTCAAGTTGATAAATGAGTTCAACAAAATCAAGACGGGTATAGAAAAAACGGTCAGGTCTAAGATAGACGAACTTGGGAAGGTTCTGAAGAAAGAAATCCAGGGTACTAGCAAAGGTTTTGCTAATGCCCTCAAGCCTTTGCTAGAGCCAATCAAGCAGGCAATAAAAAACGTAATCAACGAAATCAAGGCTGTTCGCCAGTCTGTTGTTCGAGACTTGGAAACAAAAACCAAGCTGTTGCTTCAGCCTGCTGAAAATGCAGTGAAAAGCCTTGGCTCAGCGGTCAAGCAGCAAGTAGAAACGGTATCCAAAAATCTGGGAAACACTGCGAGAGAGCAATTAAATAACGCTAAGGGTTTTGTAAAAGAAGCGGAGAAGAGATTAGATGACGTAATCAAAAATGGCTCCAAAACTGTTAGCTCAAAAGTTGACGAGGTAGGGAAAGCCGCAAACAAAACGGCTACAGCGCTTTCCGACCTCCCTCGCAAAGTCGTGGCAGAGGTAGTAGAGGAAGTTCCCAAACGATTGCGCCCAGTCTTTCAATCGGTAGAGATCGCAGTCAAAGCCCCGATCGTTGTGGTTCAAAAGACTGTAGACAACGTAGGCAAGGAAGTCGGGAGGATTGGGCAAAGCGTTGGGAATGAGGTGGGAAAGGTCGGTCAGCAGGTGGGTAAGGTCGCTGACGATGTTGGGAGAATGGGGAAAGAAATCAGCAAAATCGCGAGATTCGCTGATGATGCAGGGAAGATTGTCCTAAAGTTGGGCGATGCTATCACCCCGCTACTCAAGATTGCAGCTAACGCGGCCCCTATTATTGACGGGTTTGCTGATTACTTCCAGTTTCAAGAACTTAACGATAAGCTGGACAAAATCATCAAGGCCGGGGAGGCGGAAGAACGAAACCAGCAGCTTAGAGATATCGAGATAGCCCAAATTAAACGCTATTTGAGAGAAGGGCCGGGGGTTAATAGCACCGCTGGGAATGCTCAATCTCTACAGCCAGTGCTGACCAAACTAGACCAACTCATTGCACTAGTTGGCACGTCACGGGCTGGCACGGATAACGCGGCGATATCTCAGTCGATACAAGCCCTACGCGGTGACATTGCCACACTGAGCAGCAAACCAATCCAAGCCCAGGTAAACACCGAGGCCGTCGCCGCCGCCGTCGCCGCCAAGGTGCCAAAGCCCGCACCCGCACCCACCCCGGAAGCGATCGCGAATGCCGTCGCCGCCAAAATACCGAAAGCCACCCCCGCACCCACCCCGGAAGCGATCGCGAATGCCGTCGCCGCCAAGGTGCCAAAGCCCGCAACCGCAAGGGATGTGGCGGCGGAAGTCCAAACCAAGCTACAGCCAGCGCTGAAGACGATCGACGGCAAGCTCCCCGATAACGGGATTTTCCGGGTCGATCAGACGGGCATTGCCAACGCTGTCCAGGGCAAGTTGGCACAGGGACAAGCGAAAACCGATGGGGCCATACTGGAAGTCCTGAGACAAGCCGAGCAAATCAAGCTCTCAAACTCAACCCAAACCCAGACCATCACCCAGGCAATCACCGCCGCCAAAGCGCCCAATAACGTCGCCACAGTCGAGCATCTAAACCAACTGCTCAACCTCACCAACAACCACACCACAAACCAGGTAAGCCGGATTCAGAACACCGTCAATGACATCAAAATCTCGGTGCCCCCCTCGCCCGGGGTAGACCTCAGCCCGCTAGAAACCCAGCTTAAAGACATCGGTGCGGCCCTAGGGGTGCCACAACTCAAAGCGGGTCTATCGGTCACGCCTAACGCCAAATTTGTCGAACTGGGACAACAGACAGCGAACGGGTCAAGCTCTCTGACTGCTAACTCCCTTCCGCAGTTGATGATGGGGCTTGCTGCCATCCCTTATGTGCGGCAAGGTTTGCACCGATTGGGCGGACAGTTCGATCAGTCTGTCATGCGCCCATCGGCCGGGAAAGTGCAGATTAACGACGCTTTGAGCTTCCAGGCTTGGCAATTTGCACAAGTCGATGAGCGGCTAGGGATGCCCTCAGAAATTCAGATGGTGGGCAAAACCGGAGCCATGCAGAAGCAGCAGTTTCGCAATGTTCAGGACACGATCGAAGAAATCAATGCAGTAACCGTAACCAGCGCCCAAGACCTTGAGGTGATTGAACGGTACTTGTTTGCACTTACTCAGGATATGCAAAAGATAATGCAAATCGCATTGCAAACTCGCGAAGATGTAGACGTGGTCATAGAAGACTTGGGATGCAAATATACAGAAATCAAAAAAAGTCACCCAACGCATATCAACCTAACGCAAGGAACGCCGCAATCATCGCTAGAGAAACTATTCGAGAATGGCCGCGTTCACTACGTAGGAAGGAAATGGGCTGATTCCGCCGACAAGAATCAGAAACTAGAACGGCTGAGTTATGACACTCAAATCGCCGCGATGTCTAACAAGTTTGATTTCGATAAACAGAACCCAGAATTACCGCTAGATAAATCACGCGCTACAGGGTCACAGCGCAGTGATGAAACATGGCGCACATTCGTAAACACGATGACTGAACCACCTACAGGCTACGTCGCACCGGGGAATCCTATACCTGAGATCAAAGAAATTACCACGGGAACCCCCAAAGAAGTTCCCAAGCCCACCAACCCAGCTAAGAAACTTGGACAGTAACCAACTATGGACACATCAGCGCTAACCATCCGGAGGGAAACCCTCGCGAGTGAACTCACCCGCCAGTTAATCGGGCCGCGAACGATCGACCTATGGCGAACTTACCGAGAAAATAGCCGGGGAAAGTCGCGGCGGCAACGCGTGGGCGGATTCCTAAACTTCCTCGGGGAGGGGGCACTCGATTACCTCATGAGCAACCTCACCGAGATTGTCATGGGTAGCGCGTTGCAGATGTACCTATTCGACTGGAACGCCACCGATGCGGAAATCCAAGCCCAAATGAAGGCCAACGAAACCGCCATGATTACCGCCGCTGGGAGACTGGCCGCCGATGGGTTAATCCGGTTCACCGCCATGGGAGCTACCAAACTCGCAAAACACCGCTACCCAAGGATCGACCCGGTAGCGATCGCGATGCTCGAAGAAGAGAACCGTGAGGAGCTGGTAGCGGGCATTCGTGGCTTCCTCATCGCCTCCCGCTCCAATCTGGTGAACAACGCCGCCTTGGCTACCTTTATGAGTGGCCGATCGATGATGTTCGGTTCCCAGACCAAAAAGACCGAATCGTTCATCATTGCCGATCGTATCGAGAAGATTGCCGAGTCCCAGAAAAACCCGCAGGTCAAGGCTTTCCTGACCGGATTTGTGGAGCAAGCGGAAGACGCGATCTTTGATTTGGCGTTCCTGGTATGCAACACCATCAGCGCCACCTACGAAATGAACAAACTTGCCGCACGGCAAGCCCAAGGGCCCGCGCGATTGGTGCAGTACACCCCGGACAAAGATGAACCGGAGGTGCAAACCTTGCTCTACGGCCCCGAATCGCAGGTGATGACCGCCATCACGCAGGCAGGAACTCAGCAGGCCGTTCTTCAGAACAAGGACTTAGGCAAGATCGTCCAAGTGGGCATGGATTCAGCGCTACGGGCGGAACGAAACGAGCGTTTAGTTACCGCCACGTTTTACAGCGGCGTGAACGGGGCGACAACCACACCAGACGGGATGCGGGCACAGAAGAAGCTACTACGGATTTCTAACGTGAAGGACTCCGTAGGGTGGGATGACCTGAAGGCGGCGCTACTCCCGATCGACGGTGGGAACTACAAGGTTATTGCCCACCTTGACGACGGGCACCAGCTCCAGGGCTTTTTCCTGACCGAAACAGAGGGCAAAACCTATCTAACACGAATTTCCGCTCTGTGTAAGGGCGAGGTTAAAAAGTGGACAGTGATCGAACCCAACTCAGATCCCAAGTTTCGGCAGAACCCGGCGAAGTTCAGCATTTCTACTGCAACCTATCGCGTCGCGCGCAAAACCTCAGACCCAACCAAGAAGGACATGACCGACCGGAATGGGCAGTTTTGGCGCATTAAGGAACTGCGGTTAAAACTCAGGAAGGACACCAAACCCGAGGGTATTGAGGCCCGGATTGCGAACCCTTGGGCGGCGGAAGGCGACTAGGTGGGTGGAACCCTGTGGAACACAAATAAAAATTTTCACACCACTAAGGGGTGCAACTACCGTAACACAGTGTTAGCAGGCGTTTCAGGCGGTGCAAAATAGGGGAGCTAGACAATTCTCTCAACTGTGAAACACCATGCCAACTAAGAAGGATAAAGCCGTAACCGATAGCGCGGGTGCTGGTTACGACGTGGGGATCGCCTCCACAGAACCCGCAGACGCGACACTCGGACAAACCGACCTGAGCAGCGGCGTACCGACCAAACCAATCGCCTTCGGGGCCCGCAACCGTGCGAAGCGAATGTACAAGTTCGTCGCGGGCAAGCGTAAAGTCCAGTACGTAGACTACGCATCCATCGCCGCCGCTGAAACTGCGGGTTGGCGACTCGCAAGCGAATACCCATCGCGCACAATCTCCAGCACCTCAACCCGCACCAAGCCTGTGATCACGAAACTCGCGACCGGGCTTTACTACGGGTGGAACATGCCGATCGCCACCTACAACAAACTGGGCGCGGCGGGCCGGACAGCACTCAAAATCGAAGACTACACGGCGGCAAAGGCTGACGATACAGCATTTGGGGCGAACTCGTTCATCCTGCCTGTGCCATTTGAGGGCATTCCGGCTGGAACGAAGTTCGGTCGGAAGGCACTGCGGGTTCGATATGAAATTGCCGATGCGGGCGGCGGTCAACCGCAATTCGTTTCCACCTATTCCGGGGTTGAATAGCCTCTAGGCTGACTCCGATTCGTTAAACCTAAGCAATAGAAACAACTCATGAACAAAGCTGAACTGAACCAAGCGCTGATCGCCGCATTCCCGGCTGCATCGATCAGCTATAACGAGGGCATCGCGATCGCGTCGATCGGGACTGCTAACGTCGCCATGGCGCTACGGTCGGACAACACGATCAACGCATCGGCAAACTTCAATCACACCGCCTACGGGAACCAGTGTAAACAGTTTGAACTGGAAGATCTCACGGGGGCTGTGGCCTACTTGCAGGGTTTGATCGCCACTGCACCCGCACCGGAAGCATCTGCACCCGCGCTGGAAGTGGAAGCCGCTAGCTAACCATGGTCAGTTACAGCCTGCTGTTTGCCCAAGCGGGCGTAACAAATCAACCCGTCCTCTGTGCCCCACTGCTCACCGTGCCCACCTTGGCGATCGATGCCAAGATTCTGGTGCCGGGTAAAGCGCACTGGGTACGAGTGGGATGGGTTGAGGCTGTAGCCGTCGCTCAGGTTGGGTCAGGGACGCAACTGGTAGCAGGTCAACCCCTACGGGTAGTCGAGGGATTGCACGAATTTGAAATCCCTACACCGGATTTGCCCTACCAGTTGCGGTTTATCCCTCGCGAGTGGATGACGAGCTGGTCGATCGAGGTCTATGAGCGCATCATCGAACCGACCACCGAACCCGTCAATCTTGACTCAGCGCTCATCTATCAAAAATTGCAGGACTTAGAGGCGAAAATCGATGCCCTTTGATGACCTCGCCACTATTGAGCTAACTGAGGAATGGCAGGTTACACCAATCACCGACGCAAACTGTTTTCGGTTTACGTACCTCAGTAATAACGGCTATTCCTACGTTGCCGTAGCACAGGCACAGGAGGGCGCGAACGGCTTGGAGTTATTCGGGGCGTTCCGGTTCAACCTCCGAGGGCAAGCGGCAGATCTCGAAGTTCTGCAAGTACCGCGCATGTTTGAGCCAGACCAACGACGGCTCGCCGTCCGTGGCGTAGGCTTTTCCCGGCGCGATACAGCCAAATCACTCACTCTGAAAATCGAGGCAACTCAAATTATGATCATCAATCCCAGCGGCACCACTACCAAAGAAAAGGTGACGAATTTCGCTCAGACAGACGGTTCTAACCGTGAGATGGTGGCAGCCAACGCCGACCGTAACGGCGGCATCATCTTTAACAAGGGTACCAAGGCGTTATGGATTGGCCTCGGGGTCAACGCCGAAAAATCCAGCGTTCAGAAAATCTTGCCGGGTGGACAAATGGACATCCCGAACGGATTCACGGGCGTGATTAACGGCATTTTCGATGCCGCCGATGCCACTCCGAACAACACTAGCCGCGCGATCGTCGTGGAAATGGTTGCTTCCTAAGCCCTGAAAAGTCGAAAGGCGGGGCCGCTACCAACGGCTCCGCCTTTCTTATACGCATAATCACTGAATCCCCTTATATCATGACGACCCAACACGCGATCGACTGGAACGCCCCAGACTGCAAAGTTTCCAAGTTTTTTAACGTTTCCGAGGTGACAAACGGAGACCCCGAACGAATTCCTACGCCGGGTTCTGAGGAAGAAATGAATATCCTTGCGCTACTCGCTGACTTAGACCTGGTGCGCGAGGCGTGGGATGGTCCGATCGGGATTACCAGCTTCTTCCGTCCCTACCACGTCAACAAAGCGATAGGCGGCGCATCCAACTCACAGCACATCTACGGATTGGCAGCCGACATCTACCCGATCGATGGCGACATCTATGAGTTCCAGGATTGGCTTGACGCGCGATGGGGCGGGGCTCTTGGCTATGGCGCGGCCCGTGGGTTTGTGCATGTTGACTTGCGCGGCGGCGGCTGGGAGCGTGGGGAGGCTGAAATCAGATGGTCTTACTAACTCAAGCACCAGGGCGCGACGGGGAACGGACGATCGCACCACCCCCACCGTCGCCGTCAATCCCACCAATCGCCGATCGGGGGTGGGCAGATTGGGGTTTAGCTCTAGGGGTGGCCGCATGGGCAGGTGGCAAAGTCTGGGGGCTGTTTTCCCGTCAGCAATCAACCGACAGCCACATTCAACAGAAGCTCATACAGTCTTTACTTGACGAGCGGAGAATGTTGCTTGAAGCTGTCCTGAAGCGTTAGTAATTGCCAGTAGAAGGGATTACACGATGGGGGATCCGCATGAATGATTTGTTGAATGAATTGCTGGAAGCGATCGAAGTTGAATTTACGATGTCTTCCATGCTTCCGGCGGCATTTTCGAGACAGTCAGTAGATAGACTCTGGTTGATAGCTGAACGGATCAGATTAGAAAAAAGACTGAGATTGACCACTCAAAGATCTACCCTTGGACGGATGATTTCAAATTCGAATTCCCCTGGGGGTATTAAAAACTAAAGTCAATTAGGGCGGGGCTTTCGGGTTCCGCCTTTTTAGTCCGGGAACGATGGCGGCTTGGGACGGTTCGGGTTTTGCAGTGTGGCATCGTAGGCAGATTGATGGGCCGATCGGCTAATCCACCGCTGGTAAATTTTGTTATGGACTTCGAGGCTATGCCCCATCTGTTGAGCGGCGATCGCATCGGGCAAGCCATAGAGGGTAGAACGGACGGCCCAAGCGTGGCGGAGATTGTACAGCGTGAAGGGTAAGCGGGCGGTTTCTTTGAAGTAGTGGGCGGCGGATTCACCGATCGCGCGGTTCGGTCGGTCAAGTTTGATGGGTGGAATTTCAACCGATTTCAGTTGAAACTGCTCTACCCATTCAGGGTGATAAGGCCACACACGGCGGAATCCGGTCTTTGTCTCATGGTCAACGTGTACCACGACATCCCCAGTCCGAAGCAAATCGTGATCCATGCGGAAGACTTCATGGGGTCGGAGGCCATAGGTCGCAATCATGCCGTAGGCCCATCGCCAAGCAGGGTTACGCAGGCTTAGGAAGCATTGAACGATCTTGGCATCATTGGGCAGGTCGCGGGGCTTGACGTTGCGGGGATTGTAGTTCCCACGGTAGGGCGACGGGTCGTAGTCCAACTTGGCAAACCGGGCGAGTACGCCGATCGCCATGCAATGACGTACCCGGCTGCGCGTGTTGACCGGGCTACTCAGCACCAGTGCGTGCAGCATTTCGCCAGTCAGCTCCTGGTCAAGGGGGAGGCGGTTGAAGATTTTGAGGTATTCGTCTTTCCAGGTGGCTTCGGTCTTCCCACGATGGATGTAATCTGCGTGGAGAAGCGCCACCCATTCACGGGCGGTAGACATAGCAGGGAACACGGAGGCTTAGGGACGGTGTATCGCTTATTTGGCCAATCGCAAATCTGTCTTAGGGATGGTTTGAGTTACGACCCACCCGGGATGGGTCACTTCGCAGTAATCCCCATTGATCTCGGAGATCGTCAGCTTCCTAGCCCCGCAAACCCTTAATTTTGAGGCGTTTGAACCGATGTAGCGGACGCGGGCACCGACTGAGATTGTCCCCCGTTGATCACCCTTGGGTGTTGATGTGTCGCCGGATACCTGACTCTCAGTATTTTGCGTATGTGCCCGTTTTGATTTGCTCAAACTCTGGGAATCGCTGTTTGAGCATACATCCCTTGCAGCGCTTGTTTCCTGGCTTTGCTCAAACAATATAGTTACGTTAGGAAGAAAGTGATCACTGGGTACATCTGAGTGATCACTTTCTTCTCCATTGATCACTTTTTGCTCTACATCTCCATACAAATTATCTTGTTTGAGCAAAGCTGTATCCTCTGATGTGTCTACGTTTGGATGCTCAAACTGTGTTTCAAGCTGTTTGAGCAAGTTTGAGCTACGCTTATAGATCGCGGGGGATCTGCCTTTCCCTGCATCTTTTGATACAAGCCCGTCTCTATGTAAGCGGCTCATTACGGTTGAAACAGAGGCGGAATTGAAATTGAGTTCTTTCGCGATTTCGGCAACGGTGGCATCGCCCATCAGATTCAGGTGATCAAGAATTTGGGATTTCATGTCGCCATCAATGCGCGGTTGCCAGTTGCCTAGCAATTTCCATTCGAGGGTATCGGGGTTGATGCGAACGTTTACATCTAACTGGTCACTGAAGCCGTTTTCAGCAAGTAGCCGATAACTGCCATCGTTGGGGACGATGACGATCGCGCCTCGGCAGGTTGCCCGGATGGACGTTGACCCACGGAGCGCGTCGAAGGGGTCGGAGCTAACGTGATCAGAACTGAGTTTCCCGGTGTGGTGAGTAATCAGGATGCACACACCGCGTTCCTTTGCCCATTCCTGCAAGGGTTCAAGGATGCGTCCCAGTTCGGCACTGGATTCTTTGTGATTGTCGTCACGGATGCGGCTGAACGTGTCCAGCACCACTAGCCGCAAATCGGGCATTTCCTCTGCGAGTTCCTTCAGTTCATCCAATTCCGACAATTTGAATTTGTCTAACCAGAAGACGGGCAAGCCTTCCGCCCAACCTTGCGCCGCTTGGCGATATTTGATTTTGGTTGCGGAATCTTCCAGGTTTACGTAGATGACGCTTCCCTGGGTAACGGGCCGATCGAGGAATGGGGTTCCGGTGGCGACGGCCTTCGCTAGGGTGAGGCCAAATAGCGATTTCCCGCCGCGTGGTGGCATCCCGATGATGAATAGTTCGTCAGGGGTGAGAATGTCGGGTACCAACCATTCAACGTGGTCTGGGGCTTCGGCAATCAGTTCGTCATTGGTCTTGAGCCTTGCCCTCAGTTTGTTCTCTTTCTTCGGGGCTTCCCAGGGCTTCGCGTTGGCCATTGCGTCACTAATATCCCCAATGCTAAACCCAGCGTTTAGCGCATCGGATATGTCCCACCCGTTAACAGTGCAGTTGTCGTGCATTGGCACTTTTGCAATAAGGGCTCGCTCCTTGAGTTTGTTTGCTACTTTCACTGCTCCCGCATCGCCGGGGATGATGCCTGATTTTGTGGGTTTATCGTTGCGATCGTAGAAAATGTGAACTTTCCCCGGTAGCCGGTCAAGTTGGGCTTGGTCTGGCACGTTGCCCGCACCGCAGGTAAAGCAGGCAACTGCGACTTCGTCGGTGTGGCGGAACTCCCAACCCAACCGAATCGCATCCCATTCGCCCTCACAGAGGATGGTTTCTTCCGCCGCCGCTGGGCGGTGGGTGAAGTAGACCATCGGGGGAATGCCGTATTGGCTCCATGCGGGTGCCTCATTCCGTGCTGATTCTTCCAGCCATGGGGCAATCCGTTTCTTCTGGAAATAGTGGGTCCGATCGTCGCCGGTGGCGATCGGGATGGCGATCGCGGGTAGATGTCCGTTTTTAACTTTGGCCCTGGCGGCTCCGAGTTTGTAATGTTTGATGGCTTCGAGGGGGATGCCTCGGTCTAAAAGCCATGTCAGGCAGTTGTTTGAGGCGAGTAGCTTTTCATGGGCGGCAGCGACCTGGCGCGGGGTGAGTTGGGTGGCTTTTGGCGGTGGGGTTGCGATCGCGGTGGGGACGATGCGATCGCGCGGTTGGTTCAGTGCTTCACGGATTTCGTCAGGAGTGCAGCCTCGGTGACATTTGTAACCGTTGCCGTTCGGGTCTACCCATAGATTTTTTGCCTTGTAGCTGTTACCTTTGACTATCATGCAGGCAGGGCATTTCGCCCGATTCTTCTCATCGGTTTCGACAAATTCTCGGATGTCAAACATTGGTTTTCAGTCTCGTTAAGTGAACTTTGAAGGGGAACACGCGACGGGCATTAGGAAAGGGCTGTACCCGGCAAGGTGCAGCCCTTGTTGTTGGTTAGGCGGCTTCGATCGTGTGGATTTTGATGGAACTGGGATGGCGGTCGCGGAATTCGCGCGCCCAGATTATTCTTTGAGTTCGCTTCCGGGCATCGTCTTCGTCATCGGCTTCCAGTTCGAGCAAGCCGGAGTAGGATGTAGCCATTCCCTCACATATCCATTCACAGCGGTATTTCATTGATTTTTCTCCTGTGATTTGAGGCCCGATCGCTTCCGCCGCGATCGGGCTTTTTTATTGCGCGTCGTACATCGAAACAAGTTGTAATCTTTGGCCTACTTCCAGATGGCCGCCTGCTTTCCATAGCGCTTCGGGGAACTCCCATCCATCCTCTATCAGGGTGTTTAGGTGCTTCAGGGCTTGCTCAACTTCAAACATAGTTACCTCGGTGAGAATGCCGTGCCATCGGTTGCACACCTTGCAAAACGGATTTAGTAAGGTTTTCCGACGGCGCGGTTTGTTGATTTTTGGCCCCATAGGGGGATGCCACTCCGGCCCAGCTTTGAGATAAAGGGGCATCCCTTGGGACAATGGGGACAGTCACAAGGGCTAGAGATTGGAGCCTTAAACCCAAGTGAATGTTCTTTAGTGAAACGCTACCGTTTCAGATGGAACGCTAGCGTTTCGTTTTATGTTACTATGGAAAAGTCCACAAACACAACAGAAGGAGTCGAGTCACCCTTGATCGTTGAAGGTATGTCACCACTAGATGTCCTACTGGCACGGCTTGGCATAACTCAGACGGCTTTCTGTCATGAGTTGGAGGTGAGCCGCACTACTTACCAGCGTTGGAAGGCTGGGGGCGTTATAACGAGCCTGAATCATCGTCAAGCGAAGAAGCTTGACACCATGCTCAGGAGTGTCGGTTTGTCCATCCAGGACTTACCAGACGACGTTCACCTCTATCAGCCGCAAAAAAGCGCATGAGTGACCCACACCCACGCGCTTCGATTCAACTTCAGTTAGGCGGTAGGCGGGGAACATCACTCCCCCCTACCTTGACCCCCATTAATCACGTAAGTCCAATGGAGGCATCTCAATAATGCAGCAGTTAACCAAGCTACGGAAGAGTTTTTT
>JACCDG011959845.1_pt1 | contig 17034 bp, 8 predicted proteins | sample 7442471 | NCBI WGS metagenome assembly JACCDG01 (sample SAMN15323444, study PRJNA562643) | freshwater metagenome | isolation source: river surface water | place: USA:Blue River Watershed | collected 2017-08-17 | reverse complement strand
GAAATAAACAGAAATAAATTAATTTCTAAAAATGTAAGCAATCTTATTAATGTTGATGTATTATCAAATAATCAGAGATTTAACTTATTAACAAAAAATCAATCTAAAGAAGTTAATTTAGATAAACTAGCTGAAATACAAAGAAATAATATTTTAAAGTATAATCAGTTTGTTGATATTGTAACCAATACAGATCGAGTTGATGAAATTAGAAAAAATCTTTTAGCTAAAAATCAAAATGAATTTGTTGATTTAGATGAATTAGCAAAAATAGAAAGATCAAATTTATTAAAATCAAATCAATACTATACAAGTATTAATCTTGATTTAGAAACAGAAAATTACAGGAAAGAACTTTTAGCTAAAAATCAAACTTCTGTTAAAGACCTTGATGAAGAAGCAATTCCTTTAAGAAATAGTTTGATTGCTAAAAATGTAACAAATCTAATGAATATAGATTTGTTATCTATTAATCAAAGATCAAATTTATTAAGTAAAAATTATTACACCGAAGCCAATAATGCCCTAGATGATTTATCTGATAGAATTAGACTTCCATTATTGTCAAAAAATCAAACTTTTGGAGATTTTAGTCTTGACGAAATTGCGTCTCCAGAAAGATTAAGATTAATAACAAGAAACTTAAAAAAGTTATTAGATTTAGATTTAGCTGCTATACCATATCGTGAACAATTGCTTGGTAAAAATACTTATGATGATACTCTAAATAGAATATTAGAGGAGATAGCAACAAATCCAAGAAAAAATCTATTAGCAAAAAATAAAGAAGATTTATCTGACGAACTTGAAATAATTGCAAGAATCACAAGATCAAATCTTTTAACAAAAAATAGTGATATCAATAAAATAATTGATACCACATTAGATACTAATGCCTTAGAAATAAGAAGAAATCTTCTTGCTAAAAATGAGGTAGTAGAAGCCAATTTAGAACTAATATCATTAAAAGCTAGAACAAATGCTCTATCTAAAAACATAAGTTTTGCAACTTTTGATTTAGACGGAACAGCTGCACAAATAAGAGAAGATTTAAAAAGTAAAAATGTTGCAACATTAAATGATTTAGATAAACTTGCTAATTTTTATAGGCAAAATCTTTTAAAATCTAACGATCCCGGTTATGTATCTGTTGGAACAAATGAATTAATAGAAATAACAAGAACTAATTTATTAAGTAAAAATAAAGGAAAAATTATTGATATAGAATTAGAAGCTATTCCAATAAGAAGTAGGTTAGTATCAAAAAATATAGATGCAATTATTGATATTGAAAAAATATCAAATTTACAAAGAGAGAATTTATTAAGCAGAAATAAATATACAGAAGAAAATGGTCTTTTAGATAGTAATGCTTCTACAATAAGAAAATCATTATTAAATAAAAATGTAGAAGAATTATTTAATTTAGATTCATTAGCATCGGATATAAGAAGAGACTTGGTTTCTAAAAATCAAATAACTTATTTTGATTTAGATGCAGAAGCAAAAAATATAAGAAATAAATTATTAACCGCAAATTCAGATACACCAATTGATCTGGATAAATTAGGTTTACAAATAAGAACTCTTACTTTAAGTAAAAATGAAACTAAGAAAATAGATTTAGATAAGATTTCTTCTTCTGAAAGAGAAAGTTTATTAACAAAAAATGTTGAAACAAGAATTAATTTAGATTTAATTTCTGAACAATATAGAAAAATATTATTAAATAGTAATTTATTTAAAGCTTTTGATTTAGATGCAGAAGCTCAGGAAATAAGAAGTAGATTAATATCTAAAAATTTAGATAAATTATTTGATCTAGATGAACTTGCTGCTATTAACAGAATAGCATTATTAAAGTTTAATGAAATTATCCCTTTTGATTTAGAAAAAGATACTGTAAAACTTAGAAATAAGCTGCTCTCTTTCAATAAATCACAATTTATAGACCTCGATACTTTATCTGTTGCCCAAAGAAATGATTTATTACAAAGAAATCAAATTAAAGAATTTGATTTAGATGCTTTAGCATTATCAGTAAGGAATAATTTACTTACCAAAAATGTATATGAAATAATAAATCTTGATACTCTAGCTTCTGCAGAAAGAAATATATTACTTTCAAAGAATGAAAATAAAGTTGTAGATCTAGATAGATTAGCTCAAGAAATAAGAAATAATCTAGTTACCAAAAACGTATATGGTATTATAGATTTAGACGTTTTAGCAAGTACTGAAAGAAAAAATCTTTTAAGTAAAAACGAAATTACATTATTTGATCTGGATGCAAATGCAGAACCTTTAAGAAATAATTTATTAGCATTTAATCAAAATCAATTTATAGATTTAGATAGTATTGCAGTTCCAATCAGAACAGTAACCCTTGCTAAAAATGATACAAAATCAATTGATCTTGACGCAACAGCAACAGTACAAAGGAATAATATCTTAAATAAAAATATAGATAGTGTAATAAATCTTGATGCTGAAGCAGAAATTTTAAGAAAATTATTAACTACAAAAAATCAACCTCAGTTTCCTGATTTAGATAAAGCAGCAGAACCATATAGAAAAGATTTATTAAATAAAAATAATGATATTGCAATAATTAATTTAGATGCAATAGCACAGGCAAATAGAGCTGATATATTACAAAAAAATGTTGCGAGTAATATAGATATTGAAAGAATTGCAACTCTTTCAAGAACTACATTGGTAAGTTTCAATCAGCCACAATTTATAAGTCTTGATCAAATTTCAAGTCAACCAAGAGAGAATGCACTAAATAGCAATAGAAATATTAAGATAATAAATCTAGATGCTATAGCTTCTCAAAATAGAGAAAATATTCTTGCTAAAAATGATACAATAAGAACACAAGATTTAGATCAAGTTGCAAATTCTATTAGAACTACTCTCTTGGGTTCAAACAAACCTTCATTTAGTAGTTTAGATAATATAGCACAGCCAATAAGAGATGTTTTAAAAGTAGCAAATTCAAGAATTTTACAAATTGATTTAGATGCAGTAGCTGCTCCAATTAGAACAGAGTTATTAAATGCTAATGTAGAAAGACTATTTGATCTGGATCAAATTGCTGCAGGTAATAGAAGAGATATTTTATCATTCAATGTAGCAACGAATATTGATCTTGACAGTATTGCATTGTCAATAAGATCTAATTTACTTGCTGCAAATACATCAACTTTACTTATTGATTTAGATTCTCAAGCACAACAAGAAAGATTGGCTTTATTAGCAAATAATACTTCAACTCTTCTTGTTGATTTAGATGCTGAAGCAGCTGCTTTGAGACCGGGTTTATTGTCATTCAATCAAGCTCAGTTTATAGATTTAGATCAAGAAGCAATAAGTCCAAGAAATAATGCATTAGCAAGAAACGTCGCCTCAAGTGTAGATTTAGATCAAGCTGCAATTGGTCCTAGAAATAATTTATTAGCATTTAATCAGGCTCAGTTTGTAGATTTAGATAGTGTAGCAACACCAATAAGAACAACATCACTTGCAAGTAATGTACCAAGTATAATAGATCTCGATGCTTCATCTGTTGCACAAAGAAATAATTTATTAGCGTATAATATTCCTACTATAATTGATATTGATGCTTTAGCTCAATCTGAAAGATCTAATTTATTAGCATTTAATGTGGCACAATTCATAGATCTAGATACGGTTGCTGGTCCACAAAGAATTAATTTGTTAGCAAATAATCAAGCATCTATAATTGATATAGAAAATTTAGCATCACAACAAAGAAATGATTTATTAGCAAGTAATCAACCTCAATTTGTAAACTTAGATGAAGTTGCACAACCTTTAAGATTAGATTTACTTGCTAAAAATAATCCAGATCCAGATGGAAGTCCTTTAGGTACTAATGTTTTTATTGGTGGAACAAGTGTTTTCTTGGGTGTTTCTAATCTTGATATAAATGGTGCAATTATAAGAGCTTTAAATAAATTAAAGAATCAATTAATAGCTACTATAGATAGTCCGGACTCTGATTTTCCTCATTGGAATTTGATGGGTCCAGCTTTTAATCAAAATTTAAGAGGTAATGGAGATTGGGTTTTCTTTGCTCAGCAAAGACAACTTGAAATGAATGTAATGGGATTACAAGGAAGAAGGTGGGGTGCTGTAGGTTCTGCTTTTTATGCTATAAATGATTTAGGTCCGGGACAATATATACCTAATTATTTTCCAAACTTAGTAAAAGGTCAAAAAGAAGCAACAAATTCAGTCCCTATAGAAGTTATAGTGGCTAATAATGGACTTTATCTAGGAGATTCTCCTGAATTAATTTTAAAACCATTAATTGGTTTAGCAGGAACTCCATCTGATGAGTTGGGTACTGATATTTCTATGATGGCCCAAACATTGCCAACTCAGCAATTAGAAGTTGATTTCAGAAGACATAAAAGAGGAGTACAAAATATAATTAATGTTATTAGAAGAGGTGAAAATTCAATATTAAATCAAAATTATCTTTCACAATCAAATCAAGAGTTTATAATTGGATATACGGATAATGGGGCTCCATTAAGGGCGAAACAAAGATATACAATAGTAAACCCATATAAAGGACCAAGTTCAACAAGAAATTTAATATTCTCAATTGAAAATTTAGCAATACCAGAAACTGCAAGTGACAGAAAAATGTATTTCCCTGCATATATAGAAAAGTTTAGTAATAATTCTAAAGCAGATTGGACAGAGCATACATTTTTAGGTAGACCTGAAGCAATTTATACTTATTCAAAAGGATCAAGAAGTGGAACGATTTCTTTTATAGTATTAACTGACTATGCACAAACAGTTGATATGGGAGTTGATTGGGAAGCACTACAAAACTATGTTGAAGTTTTTGATAAAAATTTTACAGAAATAAAAATTTTAGATGAACCAGTTCAGGGATTGGGAACGCAAGATCAAATTGAGGCTGAAATATCAGCAACTAAACAAAAAATAATACAAATAAATCAACAAATTGACCTAATTACCTCTGATGCAAATCAATCACAAAATGATTACTTCAAAGCATTGTCTGTTGGAGATACTGATTCTGCTATTCTAATAAATCAAAATATTTCTGGTCTAAATAGTAAAAAAGTAGATTTGATTTATGAAAGATTAGCACTTGAAGACAGAGTTGGACAATTATCACAAGATTTTAAAACAACTGATAATCCTTATACAGAGCAAAGAAAAAGTTTTGCAAATGTATATAGAGATTTGTTAGAGACAGCAAGAATTCCAGATGGACAATATGGAGATGTAGTTAGTATTCTTTCTGATACAACTGAAAGAATAGCAAGAATGAAAAAAGATTTATTATTTCAACCAGCATTTTTCTCAGGATCAAAAGTTGATTTTAGAAATAGAATGAAATTCCTTGAAAAATTAACTAAACCATCTAGAAATACAAATTCAAAATCTGGATTTAATTTTATAAATCCTCCAGTATGTAAAATGAAATTAGGAGACTGGATAGATCATTATGTAATATTTGAAAGTGTTGATTATGATTATAAAGAAAATTCTTGGACATTAGATGGTTTTGGAAATGAAAATGGATTAGTTACAGACGGAGTTCAACCACTTATGGCTAGTGTTACTCTTAGTTTTAAATTATTGGGTAAATATGGTGCTAGTACAAATCCAAGCTTAGCTCCTCCTTTGGCTGATGAAGAAACAGGTTTCTTTGGTATACCGAATACTGAAGCTGATCCAGTAACTGCACAAGCTATAACGCCAGATGATGCTGCAAAAGCAGATTCAAAAATTCCTCCAACAGTAACACCAAATGTAACTCAAATTACAAATGCAACAGAACTAACAGGAGCTCAAGCTGTAGGAGGAGGAAGTGCATTTGGTGGTACGTTTGCACTGGGAACATCATCTTTCTCAGGACCAACTTTCACAGTAGGTGGAGGTGGATAATAATTTATTTTAAAAAAACATAAACTAATTTAGAAAAATGGCTTTCTCGAGATACTCAAATTTAATATTTAATGGTGAAGTTAAATCTTTTCCAAAAATTACCATAAGAAATAGATCTACAGATATTTATGTTACATACAATCCAAATAAAATGAGATTAGATAGATTGGCTGCAGAAGCATACGGTGATGATACTCTATATTGGTTAATATTATTGGCAAATCCCGGTTTTTATATGGAGTTTGATATTCCTTCAGGAGCTATAATAAGAGTTCCAAATCCAATAGGAGATGTAATAGCAGAATACAATGCAAAAATATTATTTAATCAATCTTCATAAAAATGCCTTTAGTACTTCCAGTAGATAGTGACATAAGACCACAAGATTTAACAATGGATTTTTATCTTGAGGCAACACCTTTGGGTGAAGATAAAACTGTGGATATGTCAGGTAAAAAAAGTTATACCATACATGCCTACTCAGAAAATTTAGGTTTTGGAATAACTAATATAGATTTAGATATAAAACCAAGTTTACAACCAGTAGTAAGTATAACTTTTAAAGATTTATACGGAAATTTAGTTTTTAATAGAGATCCAGACTTTAATTATCATGTTTTATTTCAATTACCATATCCAAAATTCACTCTTTTTATAAAAGGATATACTGGCAAACCAGTAAGTTTTTTATTACAAGTAAAATCAGTAAAAACAACTTATCAATCAAGTGATGGTAGCTACGAAATAAAAGCTGAATTTGTTCCTAATGTTTTTGGATTTTTTGGAGATATACCATATCAGTATTTATTTGCAGTAGGAAAATTAAAAGATAAATTTGGCGAAACTACAGAAGGTGCAAATGAAAACTCTTCTATCATACAGATAGCAAAAAATGGTGCAAGTGTTAGAAAAAAAGTTCAAGAAGTTGAAGATAAATATAAAACAGTACGAGATACATTAACAATACTTGCTAGTGACCCAACTTCAATTTCAACAAAATTTAATGAAGGTTTATTAAAATTTGATTCTATAAATGGCGATGAGGCTTTAATAGCTGCTGGTTTTACTGCTATAACTTTTAATGTAGGGATTAAAGATGATAAAGGGAAAGATTATGGTTCTATTCCAGAAAATGGTTTAGAAACATTTGGTAACGCTATTCTTGCAAGTGTTAACTCTCCAACAAAATTAGAGTTTAAATCAGGTGGTGCAACTCTTAGTGCTTTTACTCAAACAGATGCTGGTAAAAAACAAATTGAAAATGCAAAAATTATAATATCTTCAAATTTAAATGCAATTAGCAAAGCTGCAACAACACAAGGTTTTACTGAAGTTGAAACAGTGTTAATTGATAGTCAAACAATATATAATGTTATGACTAGATTGGCTGGTGATTGTGCTTATATTTTAGGATATATACTTGAGGGTGGTTTAAATGGTAAAAATGGCGATCAATCCAGATTAACAAACAATGATATTTTTGGTTTGTATTATCCATTAGTAGAAGAGAATGCAATTGGAACCAATACTGCATTTGGAGAACAAAAGCCTTGGCCTAATGCTACAACAGAATTAGATAAAGTAAGAACATTTGTTAAGGCATTAGCTGAGGGTATACAAGAAGCTCAAGTTGTAATTGATGAATTAAGTGGTGCAAATGAAGGTTTAGAAGGGCAACAAGGAACTGAATCAGGTCCATTAACTAAAAGAATAACAAATGCAGAAGTTGTTAAACCTAACCCATATAATGGGCAAAATGTTGATAATATAATAGTAAACTTAATTCAAAGATCAGGTTTATTATCTTCTGGTTATGCAGGTCAAATAGTTGAAGATCCTACAAAATCTTTTGCTTTAGGTTTTGCAGAACAAGAAAATTTTACAGACGCAGTTTCAAAATTAAGAGGTACAGATAAAGCAACATTAAGAACTTTTGCTACAGAAGTTCAAGCAAGTTTTTTTTTCGATGGTAATTTAAAAAAGCCATTTTCAGCCAATACAATAAACAATCCATCACTTACTTTACAATCTTATTTTGGATCATATTTTGAAAAGTTTTCTTTAGCAGATCAGCATAAAGATATGTTTCTAAATTCTGATCCAAAAAGTTTGGTTTGCAAATACATGTTACAAAATGGTGTTATGTATTATAACCCAAAAGATGTTATGGCAAAAATACAAACTGTTAATCCAAGTGCTAACAGTGTATTAAATAAAGGCGGAAAAGGAGAAATCGTCGCATATATTCCAAGTATAGCAGCACCACAAACTATAGATCAATTAAATGGAGATGCAACTTCAGATTCACAAATACCAAATAGTGGAAATTCTAAATTTTTTCAATTCTTTAAAGTTGCATATAATCCGAACAACGAAACAAAGTACGGTGTTTTTCTTAATTATCAAGAGATGGTACAAGGTGAGTACAAGACTTTAGATCAATTAATAGGAAAATACATTACAGGTCAAACAATAAATGGATACACCGCTTCTGGTCCAGATGATTGGATGGTTAGATTGGTTGGTTGGGAAAACTTAGCAACGCCAAAAGATTTTGTTACTAGCTTACAAGATAAAACAGTAAGAAGTTATATGGCTTGGTTTTCAAAGAAAATATTAGAACTTACTGAAGGTACAGATGCAGAACAAGATCAGCGTCAAAAACAAAAAGAAGAGGAAGAAAAGAAAGCAGCAATAGCAAGAGGTGAGCCAGTTGTTGAAACACCAGAATCAAGTACGGGTGGTAATCAAGAGTTTGAAACTGATGAAGGTCAAATAAATGCTGTTTATACACAATTTCACCACATATGTCAAGCATGGATTTCTTTAGCAAATGTTACAGGAGGAAATTCACTTCCTACTGGAACAGACATAAACTTAAGAAAACCATTGGAATCAAAATATAGAAACACGGATAAAACTTCTGCTTTTTACTTAAATTTCTCATTTCCATTATTAGTTGATAATCCTAGTGATATAAGGGTTGAAGATGCTATAATAAATACAGATCCATTACTGGAGAACAATGCACAAACAAATACCTTAAACATGATGGTAAATATTTGTACATTAAATAATTTTTTGTTACAACCAATACCCGGAGGTTTTACTGATGATTTAGCAGATTTATTTAAACCACAACCTTACGTTGATTATTCTAATGCTGTTGGAAGAAATGCTTTATCTATTATATGGTCACCAACACCAGAAAATAGAATAACAAAAAATGATAATAGTCCAATTTATCCAGAAAAAGATTTTTTACAAAAATTAAATAATTTACAAAAAACTGTTGTTGGATTAAGATTTGGTAGTGCTAATAATATGTTTATAAAATCTATAAAAGCTGGTACAGATGATAATAAAGTAACTTCTGAAAGTTTACAAGCAACTAGTGATATTGTTAATAATCAAAATCAAAACAAAAGAAAAGGATTCGATTGTTCTATGTTGGCAGTTATGCAAGGAAGAAGTTATAAAATAGGCATGGATTTAATAGGAAATGCACAAATGTTTCCAACTATGAATTTAGCCGTAGATGGCTTACCAATATTCACAGGATTATATTGGGTTACAGAAGTTCAACATAAAATTACTCCCAATAACATGGAAACATCTGTTGAAGCTGTAAAAATGAAATATGGTGGTGATGGAAAAAACTTTGCATTAATTATGCCAATTACAAAACCAAAAAGTACGATTTTAACTGATGGAGGTTCTTCAGGTGGTGGTGGCGGTGGAACATATAGTGGAGGTTTTGATGGTGGTGGAGATATGAATACTGAATTTTTAAAAAAAGTAAAAGATGTAAAAATAAAGAATACAGCAGATATAAACAATGTTATTAAAACATTTACTAGTAACAAATATTCAGATTTTCCAACATGGTTTAACAATGAAATAAAGAATAAAAAACCAGTTTCAAGTGCAGGTGTAAATGCTGAAAATTTTACTAAATGCTGGAATCTAATAATTCCAATTGAATGGCCTGATTATGGAAATGCAGGTATTAATTTCTTAGAATTTGTGGCACTTCATTGTATTATTTACAATGAAACTGGTGGAACTTATAAAAGTGTCCATGAATCTATGAATTCTATTGATAATGCAACAAGACCCGGCATTGCATATGCGTTTGATAAAATAGAAGGTAAAAAAGCTAGTTACAATAAAAATAAAGATGCTGGAACTCTTTTTAGTGATGCAAATTTCATAGCAGCACACGGCTCTAAACAGTTTGGTAGTGATAACAAAGTTTTAAGATCAAACGATCCAGCTTGGAAAGGTGGTGACTTTCCAAAAAGTTTATTTTCTAATGTAAAAGAGGCAGCAAAAATAAGCCCACCAACATTTATAAACGAAGCAGATTTTTACAAATTTGCAGGTAGGGGATTTATTCAAACAACATGGAGATCAGGCTATCAAAAAATAGTTGAATGGATTCTCGCATACTCTGGAAATGATACCATTGTTAATAAATATAAAGGTCAATGGACCCAAACTCCATATAGTAGTAATGTTGATACGATATTGACAAGATCTTCTAATGCTGATTGGGATGAATTATTTACTTCTCCTACAATAATTGCAAGAGCTATGGTTAGTCATGCTAATGCTGCAGGAAAATATCAATATCAAACAGATTTAACAGCACCAAAGGAACAATTAAATAAATATATTTTTAATGTTGCTCGTAGAATAAGTGGTAGTTCTACTGAATATCCAAAAAAACACAATACTAGAGTTTATATAATTTTAGATACTTTATATCCAGCAGGAGCTACTAATATTTCAAATGGTGGAAGTGGTAGTGGTCCAAGTTCTTCGGCAGTAAATGCAGAGGCAGTAAAAACATCATTCAATGATGGCAAAGTAGTTCAAGGTCTTTTAAAAATAATGCAACAAAGAGGACATAAGATAAATCAAAGAGCATATGAAATTAATATGGTTGGTGTTAGATCAGAAACGACTGTGGCAAATAAATTTGATGATAGAATATATGTTTTCTGGAAAAATGACAAAAGTACTTGGGAAGGAGTCGATTATCCAATAACTACTGATCCGGGAACCTATTGGTTGCAAAATCCTATGAATGTTGAAGGTACCGCAATTTTGAAACAAGGACAATGGGCTTATAAAGTTGGTGAACATAGAGGATATAAGGCAATGAATCAAAGAGCAAAAGTTACAGTTCTTCGTGATTCTGATAAAAACAATGTACTAAATTTTGCTGCCAATAAAGAATTAACTGGATTTTTTGGCATTAATATTCACAAATCTTCTGCTGCAGGAACTTCTACAAACGTAGATAAGTGGAGTGCTGGATGTCAAGTTTTTTCAACTGCCTCTAATTTTAATCAGTTTTTATCGTTAGTTGAGAGACACGTTCAAAAATATGGAAATGATTCTATCTGGTACACTTTAATAGATGTCAGAACTTTCAAACAATTTACAGCATAAATTATAAAATTATAATTTTATTTCTTACATTTGTAAGAATGAAAATTATAAAAACTAATTTTTGTCAAATTTTTACCTCTGAATCCAGTATTAATTCATATTCTTTAGAATTTGATAATTATTGTGTTGGTGTATATACTTTTAGAGATTTAGACATTAATATTCAATTTGAAATACCTACAATTATAATTGGGTGGGATTTTGTTAAAAACAATTTTGAAAAAGTAAGAATATCTCAAAAAAAGATAAAAAAGAATTTATATTGGACTTTTTCTCAATCCGAAGACAAAGAATCAAATGAAAAAGATATAAAGAAATTTATATTAAAATCATTAAATGAATTTTTACCTAAAAATTATCAAACTTTTGATTGTATTTTAGACGGAAACATCTACAATAAAGTAGATGAAATATTTGATAAAAAAATAACATTTATATATCTATCTAATGATGTCCTTTACTTATTAAATGACACTTTTTTTTATGGAATAAGTCTAAAATCTATTGATTTTATTTTTGAAAATCATAAAAATTTTATTCAATTTATTGTAGAGAAATATAGATTAATATTTTTTAATTATGAAAACATAAAATACTATCTGGATAATAAAGAAATTTATGTAGAAACTTTAGAAAATATCTGTTGGGCTTGTAATAATTTTATTTTAACAGAAACAAGTCTATATAAATTTTCTCCATATGCCATAAATGAAAAATACTATGTTTTCTTTATGAGTAAATTTTATGATATTATTAAGTGCAAACTGATAGACAATGCTGATATATTAAAAAGGCTTAATAAAAAAGATTTTATAACTCAATGGTTGTCAGGTAGACATATTTCTTTCAAGGAAAATAAAAAAATAGTACTTAAATATTCAAATAAGAGAACTATAACAGGAAGAATAAATTGTATAGATAAAAAATTAAATATTCAACTTTTACCAAAAAATAGTGAATTAAGAAATGATATAGTATCTGAATTTAATGGTGGTAAGATTGTAATATTTGATTATGTATCATTTGAAACAAAACTCTCTGTTTATCTAACTAAAGATCAAGATTTTATTAATAAACTAAATACAGGAGATCTTCACGTTGAAACTTCAAAAATACTCTTTAATAAGCTAGATATTTCCAATAACGAAAGAAAGGTAGGAAAACAAATAAATCACGCAATAATTTATGGTGTTGGAAATGATAAATTAAAATCAATTCTTCAGCAAAATAATTTAAGTATAAAATTAATTGATAAAATAAAAGATTTTTTAAAACCAATAATTAATAATTCAAGAAAACTTTCAGACTCCTTCAAAAACGAAGGCTATATTTTAAATCCTTATAATACAATAATTTATCCTAATAAAGATTGGGCTGTTTATAATAATTATGTGCAATCTATAGCAGCTGATATGGTTGTAGATAAATTATTAAAAATCAAAGAAATTACAGAAAAAACCAAGTCTAATTTTATGTATCAAGTATATGATTCATTTGTTTTTGATATACACCCAGATGAATTAGAATTAATTGAAACAATAAGTAAAATTTTAGAAAAAAATGGAAAATACATTTTTGATGTAAAAATTAGAATCGGCAATAATTTAATGGAATGTACTGAACAAGATGTTGAAGAAGAAATAGAATATATAAATTGATTTTCTAATTTTTTTATATTATTTTTATTAATCAAACTTTAAAAAATTAAAATAAATGCAATTAGTAGTTAAGAAAAAAATTGGAAAAGAAGTTGTTACTTTCATGGTTGAAGGTAAAAATCCTTATGAATGTCAAATGGAAGCTCAAAAATTATCTTTCGGAGATATTGAAGAGTGTGGAGTTTGTGAAAGTGATAATATTCACTTAAATGCAAGACTGGCTCAAAACAAATATAAATATCTTGAGATCAAGTGTTATAAATGTAAAGCGAGTTTAGTTTTTGGTCAAACACAAGAGGATCCAAATACTTTTTATTTACGTAGAGATAAGGAATCTAAAAAATATGATTGGAAACCTTATAATCCTGAAATGAGCGAATAATAAATTAAAAATTATATAAAATAATGGCTACAAAAAATAAAAAAACTCCCGCAAAGAAAACTGCGAAAAAAACTACAGTAAAAGCAAAGGTTACTAAGAAAGAAGAAAAGCCTGTTGTTGAAGTTTGGTTGGAAGAATCATATGTTCACTATATGAGTAGAGGTCCGATTTTTATTAGTGCTGAAACACATCCAGAATTAGAAGGTATGACTTTAGAAGAAATGAAAGAATATATTAAAGACAATGCTTATGATATGGCTCCAATTGATTCTGATTATTGTGAAAATATCATCGAGGAATTAAAAGAATATGATACTGTAAAAGATAAGTATTTGGACGAAGAAGAAAATATATTTTTTAACAATTAAAAATTTAAATAATGGCAAAAAAGAAAACAACCGAAGAAATTGATAATATTGATACAGAAGCATTAGAAGGTGCTGATATTGAGGAGTTATCACAAGAAGAATTAGAAGCAAAGTTTGATTCTGGTAAATCAACTGAAAAACCTAAAAAGAAAATTGTAGTAAAAGAAAAAAAGCAATTTTCTTTAGCTGATTTTAAGAAAAACATTAAACACGAAGAGGTTCCAAAAAAACCAGTTTCATGGATTCCAATGTCTCCTGCTTTTCAGGAAACAACACATTTGCCCGGAATTCCAGAGGGACATATTTCGATGGTATTTGGACGAAGTGACGTTGGTAAAACAACTATGTTAGTTGAATTAGCAGTAAGTGCTCAACAGAATGGAATTATACCTGTTCTTATTATTACTGAAAATAAGTTTTCTAAAGAACGTGCTGCTACCATGGGTTTAGATATTGAAAATTGCATCTTAAAAGATGGGATTACTTACATTGAAGAAGGTTTAGATTTCATGAATGAAATTTTGGACTATCAAGAAAGTGGAGAATTACCACAAGACATAGTTTTTCTTTGGGATAGCATTGGGTCAACACCATCTCGAGCTGAATTTTTAGCTAATAAAGAAGGTAAAGGTCGTGCTATGATGGAAACTGCTAAATTATTACGTGAAAAAATTCATAGATATATTTGGCATAGAATCACAGCTACTCAAAAACAAGATTTTCCTTACAATTCTACTGCATTTTTTGTTTGTGGTGCATATCCACAAAGTGCTCCCGGTCAATCTCAGCCATCTTTAGTACATAGTGGTGGTGATGGAATTTATCTTGCTGCAACACTTGCTTTCAGAATGGGTGGTGTTATGTCAAGATCTTCTAAAGTTACAGCAGTTAAAGATGGTAATGAAGTAGGTTTTGCAATTAAATCAGCATTAGTTGTTGATAAAAATCACATAACAAATGTAACTTCCAAAGGAAAAATTGTTTGTACCGATCATGGATTCATCATGGATGATAAAAAAGCTATTGATGAATATAAGAAGCAATACAAAGATGATTGGGATTTGAATTTTGATAAGTTTTGGGATTCAGTTACTGCAGATGAATAATGAAAACTCTTTTGATTGATGGGGATTGGAACCTCAAAAGAAATTTCATGAAACTTAACGAAATGTTTTCTCTTAATGGGGAACATTGTGGTGGTTCGTTTGGTTTTATTGATAGTTTACGTTCTGTTGTGAACTATGTATTTCCTGATAGAGTAATTGTTTTATGGGATGGAGAAGCTTCTGGTAAATTCAGAAAAGAAATATATCCATCTTACAAAGGAAACAGGGACAAATCATGGTTGCATAGTTCACAACACATGAGCGATAATGTCATAAAATATGAGGAGCAGAGAAAATACAGTATTTTAAATCAAAAAATTAAAGTTAAAAATTATCTTGAAGAGCTTTTTATACGTCAAATAGAAATTGATTTTATAGAAGCTGATGATTTAATAGCTGGATATGTTCAAAAATTAGATGGGAATGAACAAGTAATCATTTTTAGTTCAGACCAAGATTATTATCAATTAATTAATGATGATGTATCTGTTTTAAGGCCTTCGGATAAAAAATTAATTACAAAAAGTAATTTTCGTGAATTATTTGGTTATAATTTTAAAAATTCATTGTTAGTAAAATGTTTTGAGGGTGATACTTCTGATAACATTAGTGGAATAGAAGGTATAGGTTTAAAAACAATTTTAAAATTCTTTCCAAGATTTGCAGATGAAGAATATGATATTGATAGGATAATTTCAGAATCAGTTGAATTATATAAAAATAAAAAATTAAAGACACTTGAAAAAATAATCGGATCAAGAAGAATTTTTGAAAGAAATAAAAAACTCATGGATTTGAAGGAACCATTCTTGACTGATGATTCTATTGAAGAATTAGATGAGTTAAAAAATTGTATAATATATACAAATGATAATTTCAATGATCGTAGTATAACCAACGCTATGAAAATGATGATTAAAGATGGTTATAGCAAACATGTTTTCAATAATGATATGGAAAATTTTTTCAAACCATTCTATAGATTAGTTACTAAAGAAAAAGAATATAGTAAAAAAATTCTAAATAGTTGAGTTATGGATAATAAAGAAATTTTAAACAAATTAAAAGAAGCTGGAACAAGAAATTATTTTACACTATCACTTAGTTTAAATGGTACTGTTATAGAAGAAATTGATTTTTCTGCTGATAAATTTCACCATGAAACTTTATTGGAAACTAGAACATATTTTCTTATGTCAGATTTGAAAAAGAAAGTTTTAGAAACATATTCTGAAAAAGAAAAAGAAATTCAAGAAAAATTAAAGAACGATCAGATTAATAAATTGTGGGATAGCTTTGAAAATGATAAATAAAAATTATAAATTTGTGAAATGGAAATCAATAGTGCAAACGAAATAAAATCAACTTTAATAAATATAAAAGACAATAATGTTCTTTTAGACGATAAGTTTCAAACAAGATTAATAAAGCTAATAATAGAGGATGAAAGATTTTCAGAGCAAATTTTAGAAATATTAAAACCTGAATATTTTGATTCTATTTTTACTAAAATTATCTTAACTTATATAATTGATTATTATAATAAGTATAATTTAATACCTGAATATGATACAATTAATAACTTGATAAATGAAAAGGAATCTGATTCAATAGTAAAAGAAAAATTAATTGATCTTTTGCAGTTTTTAAAAGAATTAAATGTTACTGATAAACAATATGTAAAAGACATATCAATTGATTTTTGTAGAAAACAATCTTTGAAAAAAGGTTTATTAGAAGCTGCTGAAAGTTGGGAAAAAGGTGATTATGAACATATTCAAAAAATAATAACCGATTCTATTAAACTTGGAGAAATAAAAGATACTGGACACAATTATATTCAAGATTTAGAAAAAAGATTAATTAGACAATTCAGAAAACCCGTTCCTTGTTTAGATAGATTTGATGAGCAAATAGGTGGAGGATTATCTGGTGGTGAATTAGGTGTTATTTTATCACCAACTGGAGGTGGTAAGTCTATGATGTTAGTAAAATTTGCTTCCACTGCTATACAATTAGGTAAAAAAGTAGTTTACTATAGTTTAGAACTTGCAGAAAGAGTTATAGGAAATAGATTTGATGCTTGTTTGACAGAT
>JACCDG010163804.1_pt1 | contig 17034 bp, 15 predicted proteins | sample 7442471 | NCBI WGS metagenome assembly JACCDG01 (sample SAMN15323444, study PRJNA562643) | freshwater metagenome | isolation source: river surface water | place: USA:Blue River Watershed | collected 2017-08-17 | reverse complement strand
GAGCTTTTTGTCTGACCGATGATATTTCGCATCATTTCGTTAGATAAGAAGGCACCGAACTTACTAACGACCCAGCTGGTAACTTCACCCGATTCGTTGGATCGCTGTGATGCTGGCCATTCTTTTGTCCAGAAATCGAGAACGTTCTGGTCGGTACAATACTTTAGCTTAGCCTTCATAAAATCGGCATCAATAAGAAGTTTTGGAATGTCTACAAAGGTTCCTCCTGCAGGGTCAGCCATAAGTAGCTGGGCGCAGTTGGTAAAGATGTGCTCAAAACGAGCCCCAATCATACCCTGGCGATTAGGGTCATAGAGCTTGTACAGAATGTTGATGGCTTCCTGGATAAGAAAGTCCTTCTGCTCGGGCAACGTAAACTCAAACAAGTTGAGTCCCATCGGAAAGTCCATATCTGCCGGACAGAAGTAAATAACGTCCTCAGCCCGCTCTTTTGGTACAAGAGAAAGTAACTTCTCGGCTGTATCACCGTGCGGATCAACAAAAGCAAATCCGTCCCCATTAAGCATGTCCTGGTAGGCTAGGTTTTCAAGGAAAGTTGATTTACCCGTACCAGTTTGACCGACAACATACATATGACGCTGGCGGTCGTTCAAAGTAAGTCGAATAGGCTTCTTTGATCCACGGAACAAGTTATACCCAAGCAGTAATCCCTCTTCTGGAATGTTTCGTGGCGCATCAACTTGCTTAGACGCCTGCCGTTCCAGTTGTGAGGTTGGAATGTTCTTTTGATCAGGAAAATGGAACAAGCTGGCAAGCTCAACCGAGTTAAGAATATTCTTATTACTCTCTGGTGGGAAGAATCGCAAAATAAACCCGGTCACAAAACTTTCAATATCTTTAGCAGGTGTATATTTAAACCCGTTTTTACCGGGGGCGTCATACAGCGAGAACGAAGCTACGATATTGTTAAGTAGAGCCATTGAACGCTGAGAAATATTAGAAGATGCTACAACCCTAATCAGTACTTCGTACCCAGGGTACCGTGTCTTATCCTCTATAGCGTCAATAATAGATTGATCCAGGCTTGATATATCCTTCTTGTCATCACCGCCTCCAGAGGATTTATCTTCAGGTGGTTTAACTACTGCCACACCAAGTTGCTTAACCCACCAAAACAGGTTCTCCGCACCCTTGCGATCCTTGGTGCCTTTGCGTCGCTTACTTGCTTCTGCATGAGCGTTCTTGCGCCATGAAGGATTAGCGGGTCGAAGTAGAATCTGAATTCCTGCACCATCTTCCTTGTCGAGGCTCGATAGTGCATTTAGTAACGATTGAATGGCATCACGTTTGATCTCTTGATAGTTAGCAATTGGGAATGCCGCATTTTCCTTAAGAGACAGTTCGCCGCCCATCGTTCCGGCAAGTTTACCGACAGGACTAAAAATATTATGTTCAGCCACTTCTTCTAGTCGCGCTGTAGGATATGCACTTATAACTGCCTGCTTAACTATCTCCACCATGGCTACAGGCACTACAGCGTAGAACTTTACGATCCCCTGCGTGCCAATTATTTCGAAGGCAAAGTGCCGCTGACCATAAAAGTTATTTTTGAAACCCTTCTGAAAAGTACTGGCGATGATGCCATACATGGTCTGAGCTTTAGAAATATTCTCTTCAGTGACATCACGTACATCACGCCCGCCACCGTCTATATCTTCACTCGGTGGCGGAAGGTGGATAAAAAGTGGGACCATCTTAAGACCACGTTCAAAGTTCTTTTGCTCTCGAAGTACCTTGCGATAATGGCTATAGACAATAGCTATAGCGATAGTGGCTACAACAAGAAAGATTCCAATGGGGATAATTACAGATGGCATGGGTTAATCATTTACTTTTATTTCTTTGCTGTAGCGAGTCTTCAAATAATCAGCCTTGAGCTTGCTCATTTCACTATTCTGCTTATTCGGGTCGTTGCCCGTACTCTTGATAATGGCCTTGGCCTTGATGACCCATTCCTTTTCGATAAGATCCACATCGTCTGCGATTGCAGGAGCATGTGGACTTAACTTCTGTGTGTTCGTCGGTACCACTGGAGGCATGGCCGCAGCAATTGGATCAACTGGCATAGCCGCAGAAGGCTGAGCGGCTGCAGATTGATCTAATGATTGATCCAAGGGCGGTAGTGTTGATGGTAAGTCAGACGAAAACCCAGACTGAACTGGGTTCTGGGGGTCAGAAACTCCACTAACTGACTGCGTCTGATCTGTTGGTTCGACTGGATTCATTACGTTTAAGTATACCAGGTTGAGCGGCCAAAAATCATTCTATTTTTTGAGCAAGCCTGAAACGTTTCAAGTATGCGAATCCAATCCCCACCAAGATAAGGACAAGCGCTAAGTCTTTTGCGGTAAGCTGCCCTATTGATTGCAATAACAATAAAACTGTTGGAACTGAGGCTATGAGTACAGCCGAGCCAATACGTTTCTTATTGATTGCTTCATTTTGGGAGTTGTAAAGAACTCTTTGTAATACAAATATGGTGTAAACGATACAAAGAAACATCCAAAGAATCGGTGCAATAAGTAGAATTGCAGGTAGTTTCGTAGGATCGGTTGAGGACATAAAAATAAAAAGGCCCGACCACATTCCGGCCAGCCCAAGTAGTTCGCTATTTCTTTTTTTCATGAGATCTATATCCTGCTTTTATTTTTGTTTTGTAGTTTATAAAGGTAGTCTGCAGTGGCAGAAAAAATGGAGCCGGACGGTAAATCCGCTACATAAAATTTAAACTATTAGAGCGCTTACCGTCCTGGCTGTGACTGACCGCTCTTGCTGCCGGTAAGGCAACGAAGAGCGATGAAGAGTTTTGTAAGTTTTTGTTTTTTGCTTACCCACCAAGACTACATAAAATTATGCACTATGTCAATACTTTAATGATGTATATTTTATAACGTATATCCTTAGGGCATCATAATTCCGTTAGTATAGTTCTATATATATTGTTGTTAATACTTCAACTATTATTGCAAATATGCTCATCTTTCACTGTCAAAATCGACCAATTTACTCTCGAATTTGGTCGTGAATAGTGTCATTCAATTGACACTATAATTTATGTTTTAGGTGTGTGATGAGACAATCAAAAGGCATATTTTTTCTGTGACAAAGAATGGTTTTGGTCAATTCAAATCTGCATACATATGTATAAAAACTAACAATATTTTTACCGCACTTGAATAACCGAAATATCTAAAGTACAGCATGGACTTACAACGAGTAAACATTATTCCGGCTCGCTTACCTGCCTAGATTATTGTCCGCGGCTATACCCTTCTACATTATCGTCATCTAGCCTACAACTACTGCGTCGTAAAATATGAGTATAGCTTTAGGCCGACAACTTAGTCATTCAGTACAATTTCACGAGACCTGGGTCATAAAGACAGATTTCCGTTCAGTAGAGCCTGACTATCCCCCGCCCTCGTCCAGCGAAATGCTCTAGTCTCGTAAGTTCATGAAGCAAATGTATGCGCCCAACTGTCCCACAAATATCAAGCCAGTCTACGACCCATTTTGTATCCAGCAAATTACAATTATTTGAGTTTATTTTAAGCTCATCAAGCTAGATGACGACGAGCAGAAGACCCTGTAACCATACATACGGAATAAGTTATGCACAGCTTTGTAATACTTTTATACATAATCGTGTTGACAGGGTAATTGAGACTTTATAAGATATGCGTAGCACTTGAATAAAAAAAGTGCTCAAAAACAAAAAAGCACCTTCGATAACAGTTCTCAGGAACTGACATCAACAAAAAGAGATCACTAGCAAAGCTAGCGAAACTCCAAAACAAACAATCAAAAAAAGAAACGGCCTTCCTCGCAAAGGGCCGTTTTTTTATACCCTAGATTTTCCACATAGACCTTGACTCCTTGCTTTTGTTTAGCCAAATTTTGTAGTGTATAAACCTACTCATGGGCACAATAATCCAAACTATTCTTGAATCAGGAATGCATGGCTTACGCATTGAAATAGAATGCCAAATAACCAACGGCCTGCCAGCCATGATAATTGTAGGCCTTGCAGGAAGTTCAATAAGTGAGTCAAAGGAACGTGTTCGGAATGCCATACTTAGCTCACAGCTAAAATTTCCTCGCAAACGTATAACCATCAATCTTGCGCCTGGCGACATACCTAAAAATGGTGCCGGCCTTGATTTAGCCATAGCAGTAGCAATACTTGAGTCCAGCCAACAACTCCCTACTGGATCTACAAATGGCTATGTATTTGTTGGGGAGCTAGGTCTAGATGGCAGCCTAAGACCCGTTCGGGGGCTTATCGGGAGCATTCTCAGCGTAAAAGACCATTCCCGTGTAACGTTCGTGGTTCCAAAAGCGAGCGAAGACCAATTACAATATATCGCTGGCCGCAAGATTCTGGTGCCGAGTTCTCTTAAAGAAGTCATCGATCATCTTAATGGCGACAAACCTCTCAAGAATCTAAGGACTTCGAGAAAGGCGAGTGTAGCAAATCAGGATATACCTTCCCTTAATGATGTAGTGGGCCAAGAGACCGCAAAGCGAGGCCTTATTATTGCTGCGGCAGGTGGTCATAATATTTTACTGAGTGGACCTCCAGGATCTGGAAAAACTATGTTATCCCGTGCATTTGCGGGGTTACTGCCGAGCATGAATACCGACGAGGCGCTTGAAGTCACGCATATTCATAGTCTAGTCACGAAAGACTTTAACGAGATGATTACCACCAGGCCCTTTCGCTCTCCACACCATAGTGCAAGTCATGTTTCGCTTGTCGGTGGAGGCAAAGACTTGCGACCTGGAGAAATAAGCCTTAGCCATCGAGGAGTCCTATTTCTAGATGAGCTACCTGAATTCAACAGAACGGCCATAGAGTCACTTCGTCAACCACTGGAAGACCGCACCATCACAATCACACGAGCAAGCGGACAAGCGTGCTTCCCTGCAAATTTTATCTTAGTAGCTACGGCCAATCCTTGTCCGTGCGGAAACCTAGGCTCGCAGAATCAAGCTTGTAGTTGCATGCCTCAGCAGATTATTCGCTACCAACAGAAGCTTTCAGGGCCGCTGATGGACAGGATAGACTTGTTTGTACATGTCGACTCGGTCAGCCATGATCAGCTACTCTCGGAGAGCTTAGAAACGAGTAACAACTTATCCTTCTCGGTAATAGATGGCGCAAGGCAGCGGCAGAAAGAACGATATAAAAGCCACGACACACTTAACGCTAGCTTATCGCTTGAAGATATTAAGAAACTTACGCAACTAGACAACGAGGCTACCGTGATACTGAATCAAGCTGCCGAAAAGTTAAGCTTATCTTCTAGGGGATATCTACGAACTATAAAAGTTGCACGAACCATTGCCGACCTAGAGCGATCAAATCATATTCAGCCCGGCCATATGGCAGAAGCGTTACAATATCGCCATAAACCCGTCGCAAATGGCCTGATATCAGCTTGACCCCTGTTGCAATGTTTGCTACAATTGTGTTTAACCTAAGTCAACTAAGGAGCAAGCAATCGCCAAAGTAACCCGTCTGAATCATATGATTCGGGCAACGCAACTACGGGTCATCGATCAAGATGGTAACCAGCTCGGAGTCCTCAGTAAAGGTGATGCCCTACGGCTCGCCGAGGAACAAGATCTGGATCTCGTCGAGATCTCACCTGATGCTGATCCACCAGTCGCTAAAATCATTGACTGGGGTAAGTACAATTACCAGAAGACTAAGCAGCTCCAAAAGAGTAAAAAATCAGCGAAGTCCTTCGAAGTAAAACAGATGCGCTTTGGATTAAAGATTGGCGAGCACGATTTAGGAGTTAAGACGCGCAAAATCCAAGGATTTTTGGACGCAGGCCATAAGGTTAAAATCACGGTATTCTACCGAGGACGAGAACTCGCCCACAAAGATTTAGGCTTCAAGCTTGCCGACAAAGTAATTGCCGGTTTTGACGATAAGATCGCAGTCGATCAAGCTCCTCAGTTGAGCGGTAAACAGTTAAGTTTTGTGATTAGGAGTAACAACAATGCCAAAGCTAAAGACGCATAGCGGAACAAAAGACCGCGTACGCATCACCAAAAACGGAAAAGTCTTACGACGTCATTCAATGGCGAGTCACTTCTTGCAAAAGAAAAGTGCTGCTCGTAAGCGTGGTCTTGCCGGCCTTGAGCCAATCAAAGGCAAAGCCCAAAAGACTATTAAGAAAATGATGGGAGTCTAACCATGCGAGTAAAAAGAGGCGTAACAAGCCACGCTCGACACCAGAAGATTCGCAAAGCAACTAAGGGAATGACCCGTGGTAACCGATCTAGCATCAAGCGTGGTCGCCAAGCTATCACTAAAGGTCTTCAGTTTGCATACCGCGATCGCCGCAACCGCAAACGAACTTTCCGCGCACTATGGAATGCACGTATCAACGCTGCTGCCCGCATTAACGGAACTACCTATAGCCGCCTTATCGCAGCTCTTAAGACTGCTAACATCACCATCGATCGTAAGATCATGAGCGAATTAGCTGTTAACGAACCTGCTGCATTTGAAGCAATCGTCAAAACTGCTCAAAAATAGTCTAAACTGTTACTCCGACTATTTTTCAACTAAAAAACCACTCAATTGAGTGGTTTTTTAGTGTCAGATTATCCGTAAGCCGGGTTCTGTTCTATCTAGTCATCTATCTAGCCCTACGATTGCTCGTAGGATCAAGCGGATACTGTGACAAGCCCCAGCGGGAAACTGTATGGGACATATCTCCTTGCAGCAGACAGGGTTTACCTACCAATGTCGTCACCGACACCGGTTGCGAGCTCTTACCTCGCTCGTTTCACCCTTACCTGGTTGCCCAGGCGGTATCGTTTCTGTGGCACTTTCCCTAAGGTTACCCTTGGTTGCCGTTAGCAACTGTCCTTCCCTATGCTGCCCGGACTTTCCTCCCCCTGTTCACTAAACGCAAACAAGCGGCGACTAGTCGATAATCTAACATAAGTATTATACCATATTTTGACGGAATATTGGCTTCCGAAAGTAAGATCAAATCGGTATACTATTCCCTGTTATCAGGGTGTAGCTTAGTTGGTAAAGCGCTGGGCTGGGGGTCCAGAGACCGGAGGTTCAAGTCCTCTCACCCTGACCATCTAGTTTCATAAAAGAAAAACACTCCTTACGGAGTGTTTTTCAGGCAAAGATCCAACATGACAACCTGGAATGAGTTCCAGGTGGGTCTCCGCACGACCTTGCCACGGCTTGGTCAGATATTGGAATCCCGTATGATAAATATTCAGATTATCATATTGTTGGCTCTTGCCTGACATCAGTATAACGCAAAATAACTATCTAAGTAAAAACAAATAGAGACTATTAATGACGTTATAGATTACATCTCCAAATAACGGAAAAACAATAAATAAGAATATCAGAATACTAGTAATACCCCCTGCCTCTATCTGGTACATGACCTTCTGCACGGGTTCAGGTGCAAAGGCGTACAGCAAACGAGAACCATCTAACGGCGGGAATGGGATCATATTAAACACAAACATACCGAGGTTAACAGCGACAAACGTAGTCAAGACCATGTCAGCTCCTGTCCCAACAGCAATGTCACCAAGACGAATTATCATGGCCGCTATTACTGCAAGAAGGAAGTTTGTTAGCGGTCCGGCCAGCCCAATCAGCGCCGCACCAAATTCTTCATATTTAACATTCTCGGGATTGAACGGGACCGGCTTGGCAATAAAGAAAGGCTGTGTGCCGAGAAGAATAAGTACCATCGGGAGTAACACTGTAGTTAATACGTCGATGTGCTTTAAGGGGTTTAGTGTCAGCCTTCCAAGGTCTTTTGCCGTTGTGTCGCCGAGCCAGTGTGAGGTAAATGCATGCATTGCCTCATGAACAGCCATCGAAAGAATGATAGATACAAAAACAATGACTAATTGGCTAAGTGATAAATCTGAAAACATCGTCTTATAAGTATACCAAAATTAGCCGTTGGGGATGCCTTGACTTTAAGGGGTAAAACCACTACAATAACACTTTGAATCTAGTAGTAATTAAAGGTAATAACGATATGCAAATATGTCAGCTCACAGGCAAAGGAAAGCAATACGGCAGCAATGTCAGCTTTTCACAGCGCCACACCAAGAAAGTTTGGAAGCCAAACCTCCAAGTTAAGACTGTCACCGTTGACGGTAAAAAAGTAAAACTACGCATCAGCACTCAAGCTATCCGTACTTTACGCAAAAAAGGACTTCTTGCTTAGGCAAAAGTAACCAGCAAAAAAAATCCCCGGGAAACCGGGGATTTTTATTTGGAGCGATAAACGCGTAATCTACTGCTTTTCGAGTACAATCAGCTGCGCTTGGTCGATCAAGAGGTCGGCTGGCTTAACTTTAAGCTTAGCTACCCGGTCTTTAGGCTCCATAGCGAGTTCTTTTAAGGCGTCATCGAGAGATACGGCGGGCACAGGGAATGTAAGCTTGGAGTCGTCATAATATGTCGGTACAACAATCTTAGGTTCAATCGCTTTTATGACCTGCTGTGCACCGACAGCATCGAGCGTAAAGCCACTCCCGCCAACTGGAATAACCAATACATCTACTGTCCCGAGCGCCTCTAGCTGCGCTTCACTGAGCTTAGGATCAATATGTCCTACAACAGCTAATCGCACATCTTCGGCAACGATCTTGTACATGGTTGCGTTTAGCGTTCCCGGCTCGTCAATATGCGCCTGAGCTGCGACACCCGTTACCGAAACGTCGCCGATTTCATACTCACCTGGCTGTGCGAGCGTAAAACAGCCTTCAATCTTACCCTTTGGTTCTTTGCCGGTAAAAACTCGAACATCGCCACTCTTAGTGACGGCCTTGCCGCCAATATCGGCCAAATTGTCATCGATCACAACTACCGTCTTCTTTGATGTTACCTTGAGACAATTTGCTCCAAAAAACTGTAATTCCATTATGTTCCCTCCGGTTTAGCGGTTAATTTTCGAAAATATTGTGCTTATCTACCAATATCTGGACCTTCGCGGAAGTGACATTGGAGATAAATCGATCCTTCACTGTATGACGATATTTGAAATCGTTCAACGTCATTACAGTATAGCGTATCTCTTTGCCCTCTTTCTTCTCAAGCTCAGATACATACTTAGATAGCTGCGTTTGATTAATGTCACCCACCAACAGGAAGTCGATGCCGCTGGTCTCGTCACGGGTAAACTGGCCGGTATATAGGGCAAGTTCTACGTTTCCAAGCACTTTCAGAGATTCAGCAGCATCGTTAGCTGGTGCAGCTTTAGCCGCAACTTTTGCACCTTTTTTGGATGGCTTAGCACCTCCAAATATCTCCGAGAGTGGTGGGTAGTACTCGTAATCTTGGTTCACTTCATAATAGAGTTTACTACCCTGGTCTTCGGAGGTGATTATCCCAATGCTCAAAAGATTAGCCAACTCACGGCGCACAGAATTAATCTGCTCATCTATTTTGCGCGTTATCTCGCGGACAAAGAATGGACGATTGGGATTACTGTAAAAAAGATTCAGTAATTTTACTCGTGTTTTGGATCCAAACAATTGTTCAACCATGCACCTATTGTACCAGGCTTTCAGATATTTGTTCAGTGACTTTGAATTACCGAGTGTTCAAGAACGTTGTCAGTATGTCTACATATTTACTGGGGTCATCTATCCATTGAATACTATTATTTCGTTTGAACCAAGTTCTTTGTTTCTTGGCTAAACGGGCATCAAACATAATGTTATAAGATACTGCCTGATCCAAAGATTCGTGGCCATCCACGTAGTTTCGAAAGGACTTGTAAGCGGGTGCCTGCATAGCAGAAGGCTCCCAACCGTAAGATTTAGAAAGTCGTTTTATCTCATCAATTAACCCAGACTGAAGCATGGAGTCTACCCTAGCAGCAATCCTAGACTTTAAGATTTTGCGGTCTATGTCTAATCCGATGATTAATGTCTCTGGTTGTAAGATCTTGTCGATTGGAGCGGCCTGACCTGATTCTAGTGATCTTAATAAGTAACGCTGATTCCTGTCGTTCTGCGGCAATGGTATGCCGCGGGCCGCAAGTTCGGCCTGCAGCTCTTCTACACTTGCATCCTGGAATTTGCTACGGATGTCCGGATTAGATGCCCTAAAATTATAGTCATAGATAACTGCATCTATATACAGTCCACTTCCACCAACCATTATTGGCAATTTGCCACGCTTTTGTATGTCATCAATAGCCTCGTCTGCTAATTTTTTAAAATCAGCTGCGGTAAATTTTTGATCTGGCTCGACCACATCGAGAAGATGGTGCGGTATTCCCTGGCGTTCTGGCACTGTGGGCTTGGCAGTGCCAATATCCATGCCCTTGTACACGGTACGGGAATCAGCACAGATGATTTCGCCGTTATACTTCTTAGCAATCTCAATGGCCAGGGCTGTCTTACCGCTAGCCGTTGGGCCAACAATAACGATGAGAGGCTTGGTTAATTTGGTTGCCATAAGTACTTACTCATATCTATAGTAAAATCTTCGCTGACTTCAAGGCCCTCACCCTCGAGCACTTGCTTATGACCGGCCTTACCGCCCGGATAACCACTAGCCATGCCACCCTGTTTATTTACTACTCGTTGCCATGGTAAATCGGATGGCCCAGTATGTGCAATTTGGCCAACTTCCCATGCCGCCCACGCAGCACCGCATTCCGCAGCAACCTGACCGTAGGTCACTACTCGTCCTTTTGGGATGGTGGCGACAAAAGCGTAAACTTTGTCCTTGAAATCAGGATCAACTCTAGACATGGACTATAGACCAAGTAAGAATTCTTTAAGGTCAGTCAACTTAACTTTTTGCTCACCATCTTGCAATCGAACACTTACTTCGTTAGCCTCTACGTCTTTGGGCCCAACAATTAATGTCACAGGAATCTTCATGCCAGCGGCATCGCGTATTTTACGACCCAACGATTCGTTGCGATCATCAACGCTGTAGCGAACTTCGTTATACTTAACGGGCTTCATTACAACTGCCGAATCAAGCACCTCTTTGATCTGATCAACGTAGTCACCAATGGTGTCATTAATAGTTAGGATCCTGACCTGTTCAGGTGCCAACCAGAATGGGAACCAGCCGGCAGTATGTTCAATGTATACGCTCAGGAACCGCTCGCTTGAACCAAGTAATGCACAGTGAATCATAACCGGTCGCTGGTTCAAGCCATCTTCTGCTACATATTCCAAGCCAAACCGCTCTGGCATCACAAAATCTAACTGCACAGTAGCAAGTTGATGCTCCCGGCCTATTGCATCAGTGGCCATAAAGTCTATCTTTGGTCCGTAGAAAGCGGCTTCACCTTCCTCTTCAAAGTAATCGAGCTTATTGGCAATGACTGCATTCTTAAGCTGGATCTGTGCGCTTTCCCATAAATCTGCATCCCCGAGATACGCATCAGTTTCGTCGCGGTAAGACAAACGAACCCGCAGCTTCATTCCTACACTACTATAGAGCTCGTCTGCCGATCGCATCAGATCATTAATTTGCGTTTCTATCTGATCCTTACGCACAAATGCGTGACTATCATCTTGGGTTATTGACCTTACCCTGTTAAGCCCACCTAATTCACCGGTCTTTTCATCACGATATACCGTAGTGGTCTCGAGATATCGGACAGGAAGGTCACGATAACTCCTTGGCTGACTAGCATATATGCGAGTATGGTGCGGACAGTTCATCGGTTTCAACACCAGTTCATCACTGGTTTCTTGGCTCTTAACTAGGAAAAGCTCATCACCAAATTTTGCCCAGTGACCAGATGCCTCATACAGATCTTTTTTAGTCATATGAGGTACCCAAACCTTCTGGTAACCTGTATCCAAACGAAGCTGATTAGAGAATCGTTCAAGAAGTTCCCTAACTATGGTTCCGCGTGGCGTAAACAGAGGTAATCCAGAGCCAACCATCTCGGAAATAACATAAAGATCAAGCTCTTTACCGAGCTTGCGGTGGTCACGTGCTTTAGCCTCTTCTAGTATTGCCAGATAGTTGTCGAGTTCTTCTTGTGTCTCGAATGCCACACCGTACAATCGCTGCATCTGGGGGTTGCTCTCCTTACCTCGCCAATATGCACCTGCGATACGCATCAACTTAAAAGCACCCACCTTACCGGTGGATTCTACATGTGGTCCGCGGCAGAGGTCAGTAAAGTTTCCGTTAGTGTAGAATGAGACATTTTCTACCTGAGTACCGCCATCTGCGATTGTGCCAAGCTCATCGGCATCAAGATCCTTGGCAACAGTAGTACCGGCGCGCTTGAGGTCGTTGAGTAGTTCCTCTTTATATGGTTGCTTTGTGCCTCTAGTCCAAGCTATGGCCTCATCTATAGGAAGTTCCGAACGATCGAAGGCCTGGTTCTGAGCGATGATGCCGCGCATTTTCTTCTCGATCTTTCCGAAGTCAGCGTCAGATACTTTAGTGTCGCCGAGGTCTATGTCGTAATAAAAGCCATTCTCTACTACCGGTCCAACCCCGAACTTAGCCTCAGGCCAGAGCTGTTGTACGGCGCTAGCTGTAATATGTGCCAAGCTATGTCGCATTGCATGTAGTTGATCTTCTTGAGCCATCATTCTCTCCTAGTAATTAATAGTTGTTTACATATAAAAAGACGCAATCATTTCAGTATCCTCGCAAAAACATACTTAAATTGATCGCGTCTCGGTCCGTTTACCCTGCAAGGGATTACGGAGGTTCCACCTCGACATTGACTGTTGTAAGCGCTAGATTAAATCTATTTATAGCCCTGCTCTTACCATGTGTAGGCTTGCTCGACGGATGGTGAGTCCGCGTCATTGCAGCTTTAGTATAGCACACCCCTATAAATCGGCAGTTTACCCAAACAAAAAGCGGTTAAATGATTTCGCATGTCATTCAACCGCTTACTGCTTTGTCTTCAAAAAAACACTGTCTCAAAACTTCACTCCAACAATCATAACAAGGTTAGTACTATATGGCTAGTACATAAGTGTCGCTTTTTTTACATTCTTCCCTGTGGACAACAATCAGCGGCTTTATCTCATTGGTGATATACCTACGTAAGTCATGTTCGGTGCACTGAACAACGAACAATAGTTTCGACCAAACAAAAAGAGGATCAATGATCCTCTGTCTGTTTTGGTGGGCGATATAGGATTCGAACCTATCACCTCCACAACGTCAATGTGGCGCTCTAGCCAAATGAGCTAATCACCCGTTGCTTGCGCATCGCTAAGGCCAGTAAATAATAGCTGATAACAGATATAAAATCAAGTGAACGTGCGGTAGTGTGCTGTTGTAGATATAGTCAGGTGCATTGACCTTTAAGACTCTTTATGTTATCATAAGCGGGTTAATTGAGGTGTTTTTGGTTTTGAGTACCAACAAACTTAGTTCCCTAGAGGGCTTTCAGCTTTTCTACGAGGAACTTGCTTCTTCGAAGCATATTAGTCGTATTCGACGAATCAGAACCTACGTTAGTTAATCCGTTAACTGCCGTAGGCTCTCATTACATATCTGTTGCAGGTCATGTCCTGCTGATATGTTTTTCTTTGCATATACTTATACCCGCTTTTCCAGTGGTTATCCACTAGCATTATTAATAGCTGTATGTCATCATGTAGTCATGATTTGCATATATTGTGGCGGAACAACCAGTGTTACTAACTCACGTAAACAAGTAAGAACTAACTCTACATGGCGGCGCAGAATGTGCGACCAATGCAATCAGGTCACTACAAGCATTGAGACTACTCAGTTATCGTCTGCGGTACTGGTAGAGGGTGCATCTAAGAAGCCCAGCCCATTCAATAGAGATAAGCTAATGGTAAGCATCTATGAATCGTGTAAGCATCGGAGCAACCCTGCAAAGGATGCCGGCGGCCTAGCTGATACGGTAATTGCCGCCTTGCGACCCGACTTCACGCAAGGTGTGATTACCAGTGAACAAATAGTTCAGGCCACAAAGACCTGTCTAAAACGGTTTGATACCGCTGCCAGCGTACAGTACGCAGCTTTTCACCCTACTAAAACTAGATGATCGTCTTGTTGTCGTCAGTCCTTGTAGCTTTGTCGGTGACGTCGAACTTATCGAGATACCAGCCGAACATCAAACGAGTCTGAGCATTAATAGCCGAAAAAGCGTTATACAAGATGGTCGTGAACGGCAGCAACACCCACTGGAGGACCATAAAGATGGTGCGATGACGCTTGTAGCGCTCTGGTTTTGGTGGAAGCGTCTTCAGACTTAGGAATAAGGTAGCCAAAATACCAACCATAGCGAACCGCTGAATCTGGCCAGCAATGACTGGCAATTGAGCGGAGGCATAGTCCTTAGGGTTAATAAGTGCCGGTATGAATCCAGCGAACATCAGGATAAGCGGCGCCGTAGACCAGCTGATATGCCCCTCCCAAAGTCGAGCTAGCTTCATGATCAGGTCCTTCTTGGGCACCTTGTTCTTAGTAAAGAAACCTTTGTCTACTACGTAAGCGATGTCCGACGCTCCCCAAGCCCAGCGTCTGAGCTGGATAAACTGTACTTTAAGGGTCTTAAGGTAGGTCGACGAGAATACCGCATCCTGTGAGATGGGTATATAAAGTGGATATACTTGATGATTACCATCGTAGCGGAAATATGTTCGCCAGAAATGGTGACCGTCTTCGACCACGGTCCTGACGCTCCAGTAATCGGTATCGATAAGCGCTTGCATGCCCTGGGCGTGTGAGGAGAAGTTACGAATCATATGTTGGCGCATGGACAGGGTTATATTCCAGAACGAGTTACCCGTAGCAATAACGCGCATCGGCGCAGGAGCGTCCCAGATATTATTAGTAAAGATAACCACTGGCTGGAATGAGGCATGCAGTGGATCAGGACAGACAGTGTATAGATATGTCAGCGCGGCAAAGTACTCTTTGTGTGGACGGTTGTCAGCGTCGAGCGTAGTTACGACCACCTTCATCGGGTCGATCTTCTCTTTCTTAAGATAAGTTTCGAGTTTGCGAGCAGCATACGTTATGTTACCGCCTTTACCTCTTACCTCTTTAGGAGTTAGCGGATGCTTACTGACTTCAATATGAGCAAACTGCGGCCCGTATTCTTTAGCCAAGTCTAGCACCGACTTCTCTGACTGAGCTCCATCACGACCCTCGTAGGCCATGACCAGGATGACCTTCTTCATATCGTAATTCGATGCGATAACAGATTGAATGGTTGGCTCTAGAACTTCGCGTGTTTCATTATATGCCGCAATAAAGACGGCGTGGATCACATCATCCGGCTTGATACTGCCCAATCGCTGAAGATTTTCGGCGTGCCACTTAGGAGCAACTCGATCGGCAGACATAACCCCAGCTTGCAGGTCGCTGTTAAGGGCGTTCCAGTCCATCTTCTTGAACCGTTCCATCTGATTTAACCCCTGGAAGTTACGAACAAGCAGACCGATAGATTTAAACAGCCAGAGCATGATGTATACAATAGTAAAGATAATCACCGCCTCTGGGGCGAACAGACTTACAATGAACGGCAATATGAGGATGGTCCAGGTTATGGCTCCGGGCAATATCTCGAAGAGTCGGTAGCGACGACTTCTATCGGCTTCGTAGGGGATCTCGATGTTTCGTACATTCATGGGTTAACCTAACATCAGTAGTGCATTACTAACGATGATGGTAATTACGCTCACCAAAGTGCCGAGGCCTAGAACCGTGAGTGCGTAACTTCTGTGCTTGCCGTAGATGCGAGCACTTAGGGCTACATTAAGACCCAGTGTCACTAGTAGGAACAGAATAAAGGCAAAGAAGTCGCCAAGGCGACCAGGTGTATAGGCGTTAATGCCAAGGTTGGGGCGATAAGCTATGATAACTCGCCCGCTTTGTCCACTTCCTAGTTGTAAAAAAATGAGTACGGAACCCAGTAATGTTAAAAACGCGTTGACGCTTAACAGTAGTAGAACTATTCTATCGTGTAAGTATTTTTGAGATATTTGCATGTTGCACTAATTATAGCCTATTTGGTGCGGGTAGAGGGAGTCGCACCCTCGTCTCAGCCTTGGGAAGGCTACATAATAGCCGTTATACGATACCCGCAAGCCAAGCAGACTGGAGCCGATGGTGGGACTCGAACCCGCGACCCCCGCTTTACGAAAGCGGTGCTCTAGCCAGCTGAGCTACATCGGCATAACCGACAAATTATACCAAACAATGTTGCTTTTTACCCCTTAAATTGGTAGACTAGCCTCTGTTACCAACAATAACGATGCGGGCCCGTGGTGTAGCTGGCCTAACACGCCTCCCTGTCACGGAGGAGATCGCCGGTTCGAATCCGGTCGGGCCCGCCAGATACGTATCTTGACATACTACCATTTATGTGGTAGTATTTTTATGTAAACGAAAAACAAAAAAATGGTCGCCAAACAAGAACTAGCCCCTACAACCGTACCTATGGAAGAAATAGCTCCTCAGCCTGCAAGCCTGGAGCTAGAGGGTTTTCCTCAGCAGAGTATAAAAGAAGTCGGTCATGCGGCAATAGCTAACGAAATCCAAGACCCGGAGCAGCCCGTGGAAGTACTGATAGGGAGATATGACCACCTAACCACTCCTCTATCTGGCGATCTCGACACGTTAAAGCGTGACCTTGAACTTGGTAACGGACCAGACAGTAGCTCGTATCTTGAGTCAGTTGCCTGGCAAGCCGAGCAAGATTTGCCTAACGCCAGAGTAGCCATCAACATACCAATTAACGCATTACCACGTTTTCTAAAAACAGGAAGTTACATACCCGCAACAGAAAGCGGTGTTGGTACTTCGTCTGGCCGAGCCGAACAGGAACTAAAACGTGGCTACAGAACTGCCGATGAACAGCCACTTGTTTATGGATACTTAACTACGACAGACGCTTCTACTGTTGAGCAGCCGGAGGTATTTGGCTATGGCGGTGTAATCGTTCGGTTAACTCCTGAAAAAACAGCCGATTCAACCTTCACAAGCTCGGACAGCATGGATAT
>JACCDG011586983.1_pt1 | contig 17037 bp, 16 predicted proteins | sample 7442471 | NCBI WGS metagenome assembly JACCDG01 (sample SAMN15323444, study PRJNA562643) | freshwater metagenome | isolation source: river surface water | place: USA:Blue River Watershed | collected 2017-08-17 | reverse complement strand
GACTTAATGTAAAAGTAAATGTATTTGTTGTTCCAAACGGTACATTTTCATTTAATGGTGAAGTTAATACTGTGTTAGTATTTAAGTCTGTAATTACTAATGTGCTTTGATTATTGTTTTCAAAAGGTATTAATTCTACTTTTAGTATTTTTCCAGGAGTAGTTAATAATGTATTAAGAGTTCCATTCAATGTAGTTGCTGCTACTTCATTTGTTTGATAAAGTAATACATATGGAGATAAAGGATTTGTTACATCTGTTATAATTAATCTATTTCTATAATCAGTAGTCATTTCATTTAAGAAAGTCCAATCTACTTGGGCTGCTCCAAAAGAATTAGGACAAGATGAAACTAATTCACAAAATTTTTGTTTTGCTGTTATATCATTTTTTATATATGTATATAATCCGTTCCAAAATACTTCTTCATCTAAATTAGGAGTTAGGTCTACTTTTTTAGTAGTACTATTATATGATTCAGAAATTGAAATTCCGTAATTACCTAATAATCCTTCAATTTTATTAATTAAAAAATCAGCTTGAATATCTGTTTCCGAACTATCTGCCTTTACTTTAAAAGAATCTGTACCTGTACAATTTATTATTGCTTTTGCAGGATTTGTATAATCCAATGTTACATTTGTACCTGCTTCTAATTTAGCTTGTAATGTTCCTGGAGATGTATCTGAAGTAGTTGCTGCTACAAATCTATCTATATTTAAAGGTGTTGCTAGTGATATTTTTTTACCAGCACAGGCATTTCCTGGAGAAGTTTCTTCTACTGTAAAATCACTACTCCAAGTAGTAACTTTATTTACTAAATAATCATTTAGAGTTGTTAATACAGTTTGAAAACTATCTTGTAAATTTGTTGTAGCTCCTGAAGGTTGAGTTATACAACCCCATGTTAGTGTTGTTTTATTAAATGTAGGTCTTAAACAAACTGCTGTTTTTATTAATTCTATTGTTTCAACAAGTGTATTACTTGTTGTTCCTCCTATACAACTTGTTGAATTATTAAATAAAGGAAGTTGAGAATTAGTAACTAAAGCTTTTGTTGCACAAATTTGGTCAAGTAATACAGTGAAAGCATCATATAATGTAGTAGGAGTAGTTATTACTGTAAAGCAGTCATCCCAAATAACATCTTGTAAGGAGTCAAATTGAGATTGGAAAGAAGTAAGTTTAGTACAATATTTATTTAATACTTGTGTTAAAGAATCTCCAGTAGTAACACCTGCTGTAGCACATGTTATACTAGGATTTAGTATACTATTAAATGTATTAGTAGTATTTGTTACAAAATTAGCATATGTAGTATTTACAAATGTATCATATGTTGTTTTATTATTGCATACATATTGAGATATTGTTTCTACAAATTGTTTTTGTGTTGTAATAGCTTGTCCTAAAACAGTGGGTAAACAATATGTATTATATGTAGCATAGTTTCCTGCTGCTGCACAAAGTCTATCATTTATTTTTTGAATTGCTAATTCTACTGTATCTCCTGAATTAATAGTAGAACACGAAAGGTTCGGTCCTGTATATAATACACAACCTGAATTTTTTACATCTCCTCCACAATCAAGACAATCTTCACAATTAGCTGAAGAAAAAAATCGTAGGTTTAAAGGTATTAAACCTGAACTATTTAAACAATTAGACATTTTTTTTATTTTTAAGGTATATACATTACAAAAATTGTTCCTAAAACTGGGTGAGTATTATTGTGAGGGTCTCCATTACCAGAATCAGCCAATGTTATATTTGACAAAGAATCACCAGTTCTTACACCTGCATTATTATTATCTGTTTTGGCAAAATTATTAAATCCTCCACTAGCACTATCTCTTCCTAAATTTACAGAATGAGAGTGTCCGTTATCCGTAATAGTGTGATTATGTTGTCCATTTTCTAAAGAAGTTAAGGAATGTGTAAATTTTCCTATTTTTTGATTTTGAGATATTGCAAAATTTGCATTTTGAGGTAATGTAGGATTTACATCAGAATCTATATTATTTAGTGTAAAATCTAGTGTAGAACCTATAGGACTTCTACCTCTATAATCTGGTAGTGTAAATGGTCCTGTAGAACTAGTAACAGTTTGCCCTAAACAAACATATATTTTATCATAATTTCCCAATCCTGTTCCATTAGAGCTAAAATTAGAAAGAGAACCGTGATAAGGTAATGCTACATATTCTGGATATTTTAAATATTGTTTTGTAGAAGGTGTAGTAGGAGTTGTATTAATACCTATACTTTGTAAGTATAGAGATATTAAACTATTTAATTGAGTACCTTTTACATAATCTGATTTAATTATGTTTAATTCTGATTGAAGATTACAAGTAAATGTAATTAAAGATTTTAATACATCATCTCTAGTTGGAGATGTTGGAAGAGTTAAACACGAAGTAGGTACAACAAAAGGAGCATTTACTATATTAGAAACACTATCATAAAGTTGTTTTAGTGTACACTCACCTTGTATTAAAGCATCTATCAGATTTTGAATTGTTTTATCTTTACCTCCTAATATACCATCTATAAAAGAACAAGAAGAAGTTGTTAATGTAGAAGTATTTTTATAAAACAAATCTAATTCTGTAAATATTGTTTCCACTACTTTATACAAACTATCTCCAGAACATATAGCATATTCTGGTTTATCTTCTCCTGTATATTTTACACATTTGTCAGAAGTTAATTTATTTCCACAATTATCAAAACAATTTGTACAACTCATTTGTTTATTAATATTTTTATTTTTGAAATAATATCTTGTGTAGAAATTTTCTCACAAGGGTAATTACAATTGGATAATCTTCTAGATACTATTCTTTTATACCATAATAATTTTTTATAATTATTGTCATCAAAAGGTAAGTTTACACTAAATGATTTATTTTTCCAATTATTAGATATGGATTGTTCTATTTTGCAATCTATTTCATTTAAAACACATGATAAAGTATTACAAGTAGAACAATTAGTTATTTGGTTTAGTTGCATCTTTTACACAATTTGGACATAGTCCGTTTACTAATTTACAATTTTGACAAGTACAACACCAAGTTCCGCATTTTACACAATTTGCCATTAACAACATTTTGAATTTGAAAAATCTTGAATCATTTCTAAAGCTTCATTATATAAATCTATTGCTAATTTTTCTGCACAATTATTTGCAGCAGCAATAGCTCCTTGTATATAAAACTCTATGTGGTTTAGTTTTAACATTTGCTCTCTTTTTAAAAGAGCATCACATTCCATCATATCTAATTTTAAAAAACATTTGTCAAATTCTTGATAAATTTGTTCTGTTCTAAAAAATGTTTTATTTACAAAATATTGTGAAGCTGGATTTATAGTAAATTTTATTTTCCATATACCATCTGGTAAAGGTATTCTTTCATTTGAAAGATTTAAAGATTTAGAATCTATTACATTTACACTTCCTGTAGCTGCTTTATTTATTTTAGGAAAAGAAGGAGGAGTTATTTCATATGTAGGATTTACAATTGAAAATCCTGTAGGATATTCTGATATATCCGCTATACTTAATAATCTACTATCAAAAGTTGGTAAAATTGTAATATCCAGTTTAGGAGTTGACATATTTATGTTTTTATATATTTGAATACAAAGCCGTAAGCAGTAGGTCTATAACCATTCATATGAGAACTTATAACTTGCCTATTAAAATTTAATTGTCTACCTGCTTCGGCAATACTGCTAAATTCATCTATAAAATTATTTTTTAAATCGTACCTATAACAAGGTTTGCAAACTGCTTTATTTAAAACCTTTCTATTTTCTTCTGATATGACTCTATTTTTAGATTTCATTATTTGAGATTGCAAAAGTCTAGTTTCTACACTGTGTTTTTTATTATACATAGGGTTTGTAGTATCTAATTCCTTTACAATTTTTATTTTCTTTAAAGGTTTTTTCTGCAAAATTATCTCTTCAGGATATAAACTTCTTACACTAGCTAATTTTACGTTTAATAATTCTGTGTTAGTATCTAAATAGCAATTTATATACAATTGCTCTAATATATCTAAATGGTAATTAGTTACATCTTTAGGTAGCTCATTTATAATCTCAAATTTATGTCCTTCCCACCCATATTTTATTAACGAGTTATAAAGTTTTCTTTGAGATTTACATTTAATATTTTTATAATCTAAAATCCTTTTATTTATATTTCTACTTTGTCCTATATATATTTTCCCAGAAGGAGATGTTAATTTATATATTCCTGTTATAATCATTATTTGTAAATTTCAAAGTGCATCCAATCAAAATCACCTTCTACACCATAACTAATAAATCCATGTTTGTAAAAAATATCTATCATGTCTTTATATTCTGGTTTTGCAAATCTTGCTGTTTTTTTAGTTTCTTTTAATGTATTTCGATTTGGGTCTAAATCTATAGCTATTCCCCAACTATGTCTACTTAAAGAATTTCCACCACGCATAAGTCTAAAATTGTAACATCCTCCAAAAAGGTCAATGCCTAATTCTTGTATTTTTGTTAAACCATAAGTAGTTAATATATCTTTAAATACATTACTTAAATCTGTAGCCACAAGTTTATGACATCTTATAGAATTAACTACAGTTTTAGTATCCCAAGCTAATTTCATAGGATATGGTAATTGTATTGAAACTAAGTTATTTTCTTCACCTGCTCTACCATATTTTTTTTGTATAAATGATTGTGTTAATTTTTTCATTATCGAATATATTTTAAATTAGTACTGTGACCTGATGATAATATTACTTGTATCATAAATAAAAATAAAAAAGGTAAGAGAGGAGAATAATACTCTCTTGTCTCTTACCTTTGGTTAATTGTTAATTTGTAATTAAGGATACAATGGACTAGGTGCTGTTGTAGTTCCTGTTTTGTCAGCAGGAGTTCCTAAGTAAGCTGCAAGTATTGCATTAACTGCTGTAGATTGACTACCAGTAGGTACTGCTACTACAACCGTACTATCTGTTCTTAATGCTGGATTCCAAGCTGTTTCTTGAACTAAGTCATCAAATTGAACATAGTACAAGTCATATAATGTTCCAGGAGTTACATAATTTACATAATATTGATTATATCCTGAAAATCTAAATAAATGTTTGAAAGGAGCATTATAACTGTAGTAGTTAATTTGCATTTGTTCTACTTCTGCTGAAGTATTTTGAGGGAATGTAGATTTTTGAGTTAATGTTACAGTTGCTGCTGGAGAACAAGCATCATAAACCATAAAGTCTTGAGTTGTGTTTGGTCCTTCATAAACCCATACATTAAACCAAATTCTATCATATTCAAAACTGTTTAAAGCTACATCACAGAACTTACCATATGTAGTTAATGGTTTTGAAGTAACAAATATTTTTGTACTTGCACCAGTTCCTACTTTTGTAAAAATGAAGAAATTTGAAAGAGTTAATTTAGTTCCGAAATCACTTGAACTCATTGCATTTAATTGTGCAATTGTTTTAGTAACACCTAATTGAGCTGAAGCATCTCCTGCAATTTTAGCTAAAAGAGCATTTACAACCAATTCTGCATCAACTGTATCACAAGGATTTTCACCACAATCACAACAAGGAGTTTTAACTGTTACACTTCTAGTAAAACCGTTAAAAGATATAGTGTCTAAGTATTGAGAATGACCTCTTAAACTTAAAGTAATATCTTGACTACATTTAGTAGTGAAATTTGATAATTCATAAATTTCGACTCCTAAAAAGCTTAGAGTAACTGCTGTACCTCCTGCTGAAGCAGTAGCATTTTGAGAAATTGTTAAAGCAGTTCCGCTAATAGCTGTTACAACTGTTCCATTAGGAATACCTGTACCAGTTACAACTTGTCCTACTTTAATAGCTGCATTACTAGCTCCTAATGTAATTGAATCACTACCTGAAGTGACACCTGTAGTAGTTGTTGCTTGAGTGGTTGCTAAACCATTACTACCTGTAATTTTGTACCATTCTTTTACATTACTTGCTTTGATTTTATCGCTACCTGTACTGTTTAGACCTAAAGAAGGATTTCCTCTAAATACTTGTAAGAAAGTTGCTGTACTAGCATTACCTGATGTTGCAGGTGTTCTAGCAGCATCTTTAAAAATACCTACTTGTCCGTCTGTTAAATTTTCTGTACTACCGCTAGTAGGTAAAGTATTTCCTACAGGTACTACGAAAAGTGAAGTTAATGAAAATGACATTTATCTTATTTTATTCGTTATTTAATAATTTTTGTTGAGTATATTGAACAGATTTTTCGTTATCTGTTATCATTGAAAGTGATTGAACTGCTAAATCTAATAATTCTTCTTCTAGGTAATCTTCTAATTCGCAATCTTGATTTGTAGAATTAGAACCATCTAATTTTATATATCCTGATATGTCTATTTCTTTCGGGTATCTTATATATGATAGATATACTTTTTTTGGAGTAAATGTACCATCTGTATAATAATGTATTTCATCAGAAGAAATATCGCATATTGTTTCTTGATATTCAAAAGAAGGTTTGTAATTATCGTTTTGTAAAAGAGTATTTATATCTGAATGTTTTACTAAATCTTTATTACAATATAATATTCTATCCTTACATTCTTCTTTATCTGCTATCATATAACTATCTACATAAAACATAAATTTTGGTGTTAGTGTAGATATGTCAGCTATATATTTATTAGTATTTTTATCACTTAATTTTAGGTCTATAGGGTGGTCTTCAAAATTTTCTACTAAAAATTGTAAATCTTGGTATCTTTTTGTAAAACCATCAAACCCTATTTTATATATATTATTTTGACCTACTTTAAGTTTTATAAGTCTTATTTGTGCTTGATTTAATATTATTAATTTATCCTCAGGTTGTATTTGTTGACTTGCTAATGAAGCCACTTTATTCAATCTTAAATCTAAATTATATAATAATTGTATAGCACTAATCATTTGCTGTTTTTTGAGAAAGTCTTGCTTTCAAAGCTAATAAATCTCTTTGGTTATCAGTATTTAATAATTTTCTAACCAAATTAGATTCTGAATCTGCTATGACATTTGAACCTTCTGTTACTTGGTCTCCTTTAATTCTATATATATTGTGTCTAATTGCTTTTTTAACCAAGTCTCTAATTTCTAATTCATCTTTACTAAGTTCCGCTAATTCATTAAATACAGTGATTGTATTCCTACCTTTATATTCACCTGATTGAAATTCTGATTTTTTCAATAAATCATCAATTAGACTATATGTTTTTTCTTCTGTAGTTGATTCTGTTATAGGGAATCCTAATAATCTACCAATTCTTTTCAATTCTGTAGGAGTCATATTATCTAAAGCAGAAGTAGCTTTATTTATTTCTTTCTTCTTTTTATATGATAATTGTGTCTCTTGTTCTTCATCAGCTAAATAATATTGACATTCTGGACATTCACCTTTTTCAATTGCTGATTTACTTTTAGCAATTTCTGGATTTACTCTTAACCAACAATAGTCTAGTAAATCTTGAGGGTCGTCTAAGTTTAAATATATAGATTCATTTGTACCTTTTCTTAAACTTGCTTTAATAGGTTCATTACCCCAAACATCCCAAACTTTAGAAGTAGAAGAAAGATTAATTCCGTCAAATCCACTTGTATTTTGTAATTTTTCTTTTAATTCTTGAATTTTTGCTAATTCTGTATCTCTAGCTTCTGGACTCAGGTGTTTAATGTAATTAGCTTTTTCATCAAGTCCTGTTCTGTATGCACCAGATGCTTCTTTGTGAGGGATAATTGCTTTACCTGTTCCAGGTACTCTTATATATCCTTGATTAGCTAAACTTGACAATGCTGACTTACCTGTTGTTTCTTTGTACTTAGGTACATGAGGAGAAATTACTACTATTTTAGACATAATATATATTTAGTTATTTTTGCAGAATGATTGAGTTCGACTCTACACCTTATTGTGTCATTCTGTGTTGGAAAACTCCCCTCTACTGAAAGAGGGGGTGATTTTTCCGATTTATAGTGTTTGGTTTAGAAAGTTGGTTTTTCTTCGATTAAAACACATCTGCTTGTATCTTCAACAAAAGCATCGCATCTGTCTTTCATCCAAATTTTATATCCATCAAACATACCACTTGAAATCATACCTTGAGAAGCAGCAGCACCTAAGTGATGACGAGTTCCATGAATGTAGCCCCATAACATGTTTGGTCTTCCTGCTCTACGAACTTCTCTAACATTTGTGATTATACCTCCGTCTACTGAAGGAGATACATTGAATACCATAAATACAGGAGTTGATTTTTTGTTTTGTCCAAACTCTAAATTAGTTTGAGGTAAATCTAATTCTTTTAAATGAATTAATTCTACTCTACCAGTTTCACGAGTTACAAAACTATCAAATGCAAAACTATATGTTAATTTTTGACTAGTATCAGCCACACCTATATTTCCAGATTTAACAGCATCTACATTAGTCATTAGTGTTAAACCACTATTAAATGCATCTTCTTTAATTGCTTGTTGGAAAGCATCAAAACCTGCTTCATTAGTATACATTTTAACATGTCTGTCTTTAATGTCTACTCTTCTATAAAATAGGTCTCCAAATACATTTCTAATCAAATTAGCAGAAAACTCACCTCTATTATAACTAACATAGTTACCCATAGATTTCATTTGATGATAAACACCTGCTGATACTTTTTTAAGTTCTTGTTTAGAACCACTTGTTCTAGCAGTACCTGGTTTACTCCAAATCATTCTATTAACTTTTAGAGAAAGCATTTCTCTTCTCATTAGAGTTTCTACGAATGGTTCCCATCTAACATCTTTGCTATTTTGAATTTGACCATTTCTGTAATTTGCATAATACATTATATCTAAAGGATTACCAAATTGGTCTTTTTGTTTAATTCTTTTATCATCTGCCCAACCTGTAATATGATGAGTCTTCATAAACTCGCTACCTAAGGTTTCAAACATTTCGATACTTTCTGCTAAATTTTGAAGACCTGGTGCATCTTGGTCAAACTCACCTATAGAACCACTAATCTCTACTAATTCCATACCAACTTGTAAGAATTGAGTACCAATTGTAGCACCTACGATGTCTGAAACCAATGTTGCTGTATGTAACCAACCTGTACCATAAGGAACTGGGTCTTTAGTAATGTATACTTGAGGACCATACATTCTGTGACCAATAGACACAATTGCATGTATTCCAAAAGGAGCATCTGCTACAAATTCAAATTCTTTACCATCAATACCTATATTTGATTGACTAGCTGTGCTATCTGGTACTTGAACGATTTTTGGGAACATGTAAGGTTTTGTTACCTTCCATGCAAAAGTATCACTCATACCATCAAGATAATAAGGAGTACTTTTATTAATCATGTCTAGAAAATCATTAGAATAAGAACTACTTTGAGTGTATAAACTAATAATTTTTTTATCATACTCAGATGGAGCTATTTGGTGAAAGCTTTCTAAGTGATTGCTATCAGTAAATTTACCGATGAATCTTTTGTCTTGGCTTGATATTCTACCATAGCTGAGACCAGTAAATCCAGGAATGTTTTGTGGCATAGTTTTTTAAATTTTATAATCCGTCCCAAAATTTATTACTTTCGGAACCGCTTTTTGAAACTGTTTTATTTTTTGTTGTTAATTTTGAAAATAATTCGTCTGATTGTTTGGAAACAGCTACTTTTTTTACTTTAGATAAATCAAAATTGTTTTTTGCTAATAATCCTAAAATAACTCTTGTTTTATGATTTTCAGGTTTTTTAGATTCTATTATAAATTTATCTAAATCTGTAAGTTGTTCTCCTGACGGAGTTTTCCATTTTTTAGTATAAACAAAATCAAATGTTTCTTGAGCTATTTTTTCAGAAACAGGAATACCTTCGATTTCTTTTGCTTTTATTGCTTCTGATAATAATTTAGTAACGTTTTGTTTAAATTCTGAATCCATTCTTTTTTCAGTTAGATTTTTTTGTTCTTTCTCTAACTCTATTTGTTTTAATTCAGAAGTATCTTGTTCTACTAATTTTGAAAGATATTTTTTAGAATGGACTTCTAATTTAGAAGTATCTTTTAGATTCTCAATTTGTTCATCTATATCAGAATCTTCCCATTCTAATCTTTTAAAATATTCTCTTACTACTTTTTCTTGATTTGAAACTTCTTCTATGTCGACATTATTCCAATCTTGAACTTTATTATACAAAGGAATATACTCTTTAGGGTCTACTCCTTTTTCAAATATTGCTTCAAATAATTCTCTTCTATCCTCTCCATGTTTTGAAAGATATGATTCTATCCAAGAAGCTGCTCTTTCTTTTGCTTGATTTTCCCAAAGGTTTTTAAATTCTTCAGCCGTTTTAGGTAATTCAGGTTGTACTAAATTTCCTTCTTCGTCTTCATCTTGTTTTAAGATATTTAATTTAAAAAATTCTTCAGCTAATATTTCAAATTGATTTTGAGAATCTTCATTATGTTCTGGAGCAATTTCTTCTTCATTAAATAATTTGGAAGCTGGAGGTTCTTCTTCTTTTGGAGGTTCAACTTTTGGAGGTTTTACTTCTGGTTTATCCAAAGGTTCAACATTAAGCGAATTAAAAATGCTATCTCCATCTCCAATATCTTCTATTGTTCCTTCAATTATATTGAAATCAAATTCTGTCGACATATTTAGTTTTTTGTTCTTTGCAAAATTGCTATGTAAATAATTAATAACAAAGCATTTATGTATTTATTTTTGAGCTAATTGTTACTAATAGCATTATAATTTCCAAATAGTGTTATAGGTCTTGTTTGAGCTATATCTGAGAAACCAAAGTCTGTTATATTCATTCCTAAATCCTTTAGTTTATCTTTCATTTTGTTTTTTATTTGTGTTTGGGTTGTTTTCTTTTTTATTTCTTCCCAAGAACAATCTGTTAAATAATGTGATATAATCTTTTTACAAATGTCTTGACAATTTGAAATTGGTTCATTTGAATCTAAAACATATTTTCTAGCATCTTCAATATTATATTCTATAATAGAACTAATTGAGACTGTTTTACCATCTATTGTTGTTATATTTATATTTGGTATATTTAATGTATTTGCTACAAATACAAATTGTACACTTTCATCTATAAAAGGTATTTTATAATTTACACCTTGTTTTAATTCTTTTTTAAAAATACCCCATCTTAATATTATACCTTTTTCATATTGTTTGATTATGAATATGGGAGATATATTACTCCACCAAAAGTTAGATATTAACTCCCATATTCTTATTATTCCTTCAAACATTATTTTGATTTAGGTTTTTGAGATTTCAATTTTTTAGCAACTTCTCTATCTTTTGCTTTTTCTTCTCTATCCTGTTTCATTTTTTCATATTGTAATGCTATTTTTTGTTGTTCTACATCTCTTTTAGCCAAGGATTCTTGCAATTTCAAAGTATGATTTGCTATTTCCATAGCATCAGGTATGTTATTATTATTAGCATCTGTATCAGGTACTTTGAAATAGTTTTGTATTTGTGCTTTTCCAAGTTCTGTATTAGCTCTTGTTTCTATTTCAAACATTTTTAAATCTATATTATCTTGGTGATGTCTTTCTTGTTGTTCTAAAAGAGCTTGTGCTTCTTGTTGTTTTTGTTCTAATTCTTGTTGTTTTAATTCTTGTTCTTTTGCTAATTGTTGGTCTTGTTTATCTTTTAAATCTTTTAAATTATTTTGTATACTTCTAATTGAATTATCTGTAAACATTTGAGATGCTTCATATAAAGAAGCTCCATTTTGCATAGCTACTTGAGCAAGTTGTTTAAATTCTTGATATAATTGATTATCCTCTGGTCTAGAAGTTAACATAACCCAAAGTGCTTTATTTCTTATTTCAGAACCTTGAACTTGTATAAATGTGGATTCTCCTAAATTATTCAAATAATTAATTGTGGAAACTTCATTTTGAGATTGGATGTATTGAGCTGCATCTAATAATGCTTGATACCATTGATTTAATACATAATTATGAGTGGTGAAATATGGTTCTGTTTGAGCAAAGGATTGAACAAGTGCATTTTGATTTGCTGTAGCTGTTTCTGTAGCTAATGCTCCTCCCATTCTTTGTCTGTTCATACCCACTAATTCATAACACATTTCTTTAATTTGAACAGCTAAATTATATCTAGATTGTATTTCATTACTTCTAGTAAGGTCTACATTTCTAGCAATGGTTTGATTTTGTATTGCTCCTTTTGTATTTTCAGGACTATCATCATCAAAAGCTACACCTCTTTCTTTCATATTCATTTCAAGATTGTCAATAGCATCTTGATTATCTCCATCTTTAGGTTTTACTATTCTACGAATATTAAATATACCTACATTGCCATATTCTTTTTCAAGAAGTTCAAATATTTGATTATAACAAATATTAAACAAAACTTGATATGGTTTCATTAAATCCAATAGAGATTTGTTTTCAGTGGTATTTTTTATTTCATGTGTTACACCTATAATTGGAAGATATGGTAGTAGTTTAAATCTTCTCATGTGATAAATATCTGGTCCAATTCTAGTACCTTCATATATATCATTTACCCATCCCCATTCTAGAGATAATTGTTCTGGTATTTTTGTATAATTTTCATCCACCAATTTTGTTTGAACTAATCCATCCTCATCCACATATGTTAATTTACCAATTAATTTTTTACTGTAGTGATATGATTTTACAACTACATATTTATATCCGAATGCTGATACAGAATTTGAAAGACCTAACCAATCTCTAAGTTCTTCATTATTTTCTTTTAAAGAAGACTCTACCATCATTCTTTCTTGAAGAACTCCTGGGTCATATGTTTCGTAATTAATTGAATCTATTCCTGTTTTTCCAGAAAATAGGTTTGATTCTCTAACATTTATTAATCCAAAATCTTGAAGAGAACTTCTTAAATGGTCTATTTCTTCTTTTGTTAACCAATCAAATTCTTCTATTATTTCTGAAATTTCTTTTACATACACAGTACCTATAGCATAACAAGAATTATATTCTCCTGATGAAGCAGATGTATATTTATTATCTGGGGTTGTTAATTTCCAAACATTTTTAGGATTTTCAACTCTAGTATAAAAACCTAATTTAGAATTATTTTCATATACTCCAAAATATTCTTTATTTGTAATTAATAAATCTCTAAAAGCATCTTCGGATTTTTCTTTTGTGTTAAAGAATGATTTTAATGCTGTTAATGTGTGATTTCCCCATTTTTCAGCTAGGGAAGTATATGATAGAAGTTGATTTTTTACAGAATCAAGCGTCATTTGCTGAATTTGTTCATCATCTAATTCTTGACCTTCTTGTTTTAATTTTTCAATTATTTCTTCAGAAGCTTTTTGAAGAATAAAATCATGGACTACTTGAGTTTTATATTTTAATTCTTCTGATTGAGAATCATCATCATATGCTCTCACTCTATGTACGTCTGGTCTTTTAGACATTTCTCCTACCATAGTATTGATGGGAGGATTTAGTATAGAATAGCATTTTACATGAGTAGGTAAAGGTTCAGAATCTAAAAAAGTATCTACAAAATCTTTTACTTCAGGTTGTTCATAAAAATGTTCCATAGAAATAGTACCTTTTAAAAGGTCATAATTCTTGGAAAAAGTGTCTCTGTTTTTTCTATATTGACTATATGCTACATTTGAAAAATAATCCATAGTAGCTTTAATATAATCAGGGTCTCCTAATTTTTGAGAATCTTTTTTAAATTGGTCTGGGTATATATTTAAAAAAGCATTATTAGGTACATTCTCTTTTGTTCTTAATATTATCATTTTCTAAAAAGGTTAGATTTTCGGAAGCTTGTTTTTCTACTTCTGAATATTGGTGTATTATTTGGTTTTCTATATATCCCATTCATGTCTTCATTTCTCATTTGGACTTTTCCTACAATGGGGTCCATTATATTAGCTTGAGCTATTGCTAATTCTGCTGCAATTATTCTATCCACATTTATGTCTTCATTAAACTGAATTATTTCTTCAAGTAATACAGGGTCAAATATTTTTGAAACCCCTAATACTTCTTTAATAACAGAACCATTTTCGTCTGTTTCTGTATATACTGTACTTTCTAAATATTTTTTTAAAGAAGAATGTAAGTAATCTCTTATTTTTTCTGAGGAACGATGTATTCCATATTCTCTAGAAACGGTGGTAGCTGCAACAGCATCTTTCAACCATGTTACTTCTCCCATTTTTATAAGCATGTGAGCATCTCCTTTTGCTTTCATATATTCTATGAAAGAAATTTCATCATTCTCACAAAGAACTAAAGCATTATAATACTTACATAATAAACGTGCTTGATTTTCCCAAACATCCTTATTATCAGGTCTAGCAGCATATGAAGCTACAAACATATCTTGATATTCTTCTCCTGATATAGAATGTATTCTTTTATATATGTAAACTGTACCTAATGAACTAGAATATTTAGCTTTTCCTTGCCTATAACTATCTACTCCTGCTATATATAAACCTCTTGGAGCATTATCAATTGGATGTTCATATATTACTACTGGAGCATCTAAATCATCTGATGGTTTATGAGGGAATGATTCTATTGGTCTTTTTTTAGATTGTTCCCATTCTACTTTACCTTCATCATTTAAAAACAAATTTACAAACCAAGAAGCAGGTTCTGTAGTTAATAATTTGTTTTGTTGTTTTTTAGCATCCTCTATTTTAAATATGTTAGAATCTTCATTAAGAAATATATCATCTACTTTTTTAGGGTAGTACATTCTTTCTTTTAAGAAAGCTACTCTATCATTTGCTTTTCTAGCTCTTTCTAAGTTTTCATCTGTTACTTTATCAGCAAGTTCGGGATTTCCTACCTGCATTCTTATTTCATGTAATTGAGATTCTTTAGGAGCATTTATGAAATTTCCGAAAGTAGATTCTTCTTTTGCTTCCAATCTATATTTATGCCCTATAAATAAACCATGTACTCTTTTATCATTATCTTCATTTTTAAATTCTAAAAAATTAAAAGCTGCTACATCAAACATTAATTGTTTAGCATCAAAAAACTTTTTCATGTCTCCTCCTGTAAAAGTTACAATGGGAGAACAAGCCCATCCAAATTGAGTAGTAAATCCTGGTATTGCTGCTTGTAATCCTCTTAAAAAACTACCTTTACCGCCTTCATCTATAATTAATTTACGAGGTTTTGTACCAGCAATGGCTTCTTCATTATTACCTTCGTCAAGATTACGAATAAGAATTGACGAAAAAGGTAATCTTTCTCCTCCTTTTGATTTAATACCTAGTGTTACTTGATTTTTCCAATTATCCTCTATTCTGTCCCATTTATAATACCAAGGAAGGAAGTTTAAACCTTTATCTATTTTATCTGTAATAAGTTTTATGTCTGGAGCATTAAGTCCTGATATAATATTTTGAGAATTTTCATCAAATGTAGCCCCCCAAGCAATGTATGATGCTTCTTGCACTGATTTTGAAAATCGTCTAATGCCTCCAATAGCTAATCCTTTTCTTTGTTTATTTGCTTCTGTTATAGCATTTGTAGTCAACCATTCGTTATCTCTAAATGTAGGATTTTTATATTTTTGAGAAATATATCCTTTTTCATCAATAACGTCTACTTCTGTATGCCATAAATTCAAATGCCAATATAGAAAAGGATTAAAAAATATTCCATCTACATAACATCCTTCTAATGCTAATCTTTTGTGAAATTGAAAAAAAGAATCTGCTTCTGAAGATTCTTTATCTGGTATTCTTTTTTGATTTAAAAGAAAATCTTTATAATCTATATGTAGTATTTCGTTTTGCATTAAGTATTTCGTTTTGCATTAAGTATTTCGTTCTCTTGCCCAAGCTGCTGCTTGTCCTGTTACAGCTCCTTTACCTCTTGATTCTAGTTTAGCTTCTTCTGCTGCTCTAAGTTTATCCACTACTTCTAAGAGAGAAAGATATTTAGCTAATGTGTCTTGTACACATTTTATTTGTTGTTCTGCTGTAGCTGTAACAACCATTGCTTGTCCTCCTTTGGGCATTTCTTTTACTCCCCATCTGTCTTTTATGGTATGAATTGGATTTGCTTCTATATACTCTCTCCATTGTTTTAGAGATTCTTCAGCAAAATCCAATTCTGCCGATATGTAATTATTTTGTTTTTTTGACATATTATTATTTTATGAAATCTTCAATGGGTTCTTTTCCACAAACATCTTTAAATGTATTACATAAATCTTGTTCTAAATCTTTTCCTTCGTTTAATAATTTCTCATACCAAAGTCTTTGATTATTTATACTCAGTGTATCAGATAAGTTTTTAAATTTAGACTCTATATCAATTTTAAAATAATTAAAAAGTTCGTAAGCATCTTGCCAATCTTTGTGACATTCTATATTATCATTTATTGATTTATCTAAATCTTCATTTTCTGAAAAAATTAAATCTTCTGGTGTTTTTTCAAAATATAGAATTTTTAATAAGTCTATAAATTGTTCTAATTTTTTGTTCATTTTTTTATTTTTTAGTCTATTCCCCAACCTGCACAAAGCCTTGAACGTTGTGTGTAACCTTATTTTTGACACTCTAAATATTATAAAAAATGAAAGGATTTATTGAAACAACTGATTCGCAAGACAATCTCTACACTATTAATGTAAAAGACATTGCTACAATTGAGGACTTTGACAAGTATACAAGACTGATAAAATTATCAATTATTGACAATGAAGGTAAACCTGTAGTTATTAAATCTATTCATAGTTATCAAGAGTTACAAGATAAGATTAAACAAACTCTGGAAGAATAGCTTGATTGATTGTAGATGAATACTTTATCTGAACTCTGCAAAAAGTTCCTATAATATCTAAAGCATCTTCTGTTCTTAGTCCTGTTAAAAGTTTGACAATTTCATTTGCTTTTTGTCTTTTTTCTACTACGGACAATTTTGGTATTTTTTC
>JACCDG010098927.1_pt1 | contig 17037 bp, 22 predicted proteins | sample 7442471 | NCBI WGS metagenome assembly JACCDG01 (sample SAMN15323444, study PRJNA562643) | freshwater metagenome | isolation source: river surface water | place: USA:Blue River Watershed | collected 2017-08-17 | reverse complement strand
GTTGATGAGGTTATAGGTTCTTTAGCTACTGATTTACGCTGAACTTTTTTTGTCTCTACCTTTTTAGCCACTGATTGCACAGATTTAACGGATTTTTTAGCTACTTTTTTTGCCGCGGGTTTTGATGCGGGGGTGGTGCGCTTTGCACTGGCTTTGGGTGCTGCTGGGCTGGCCCCAGCTTTTTTACTTTTACCCTTGGCCCCACCCGCATCGCCAGCACTATCTTTTACCGATGATTTTTTACCGGCAAACTCATTGAGTTTTGAAATATATAGATCTATTGTTTTTTTGATGGTGTCGCTTTTGCCGTACATGTTGGCGGCTTTATCAAAAAAATCTTTACCCTTTTTAATGGCTTCCGGTGCGGTTGATAAATCAACTTCGGTAATGCGTTGGTTGTGGTTGCTTACTGTTATCATGTGATGTTATTTTAATTTCAATAATTCAAGTTCAAGGGCTATCGCTTCGGCTTCCAGTTCTAGTGCTTCAGTATCAACATCAGCATCAGTAGTACGTTTTAAAACACTGGGCCATGCTGATAAATTTTGTAAAATGCGCTTGTATGTTTTACCCTCAAATGTAGCATAGTAATCAAGATTATATTTAGTTCCGGCAGCCTTGTACTCATCATACCTTTTAAGCTCATCGGTGTTGTTAGATATATCTTGTAATATTTGTACCTGGTAGTTACCACCAAATCTTGCACGGCCTGAAACACCCTTAGTAATCATAACTAAATATTTGCCGTTGGATAGTTTATACTTTTCCCAGCTGTGGTGCAACTTTGCGGGAGTGAAATAAACCACTTCTCCTTTTTTATAGTTACCGGCTGCCTCACGTGCTTCTTTTGCTTTTGCATTACGCTCTTTAGTACGAGCCTCCCACTTTTGGCTACGTTCTTTACTTTCCAGTACTTCTACGTTATTGGGGTAATACTGCTCAACTAGTGAATTTTCTTCAATGTTTACATGCGAGTAATAGTTTACGTGGAAATAATCAATTTGAGCATCGCTGTTGTTAAAGTTGTATTGTTCTACAATCTGTTTTAGTTTGTCAATAAACTTTTTTGCCTTTTCATTGTAGTGATCAGGATAACGGCCATTGTTTTCTTTCCAGTACTCTTGCTGCATATCATTTACTTTGATGTTGTTTTGATATGCATTTTGATAAATTTCTGAGAACGGATTAAAAGGCATTGCTTTTACACGTACGTCAATAGATGAGCCGCCTGAAAACGAATCATACGTTACTGAAATGTTGTACTCAGGTTTTGGGTACAATATTTTAATTTCATCGCGCACCAGCTCAGTAATTTCTTTTGTTGAAAGGTTTTTAGTGTCTTTATACCTTTTCCCTTCGCTGTAGCCTTGTGAGTGTGAGTAGGGTGTGATACCCGGCTTTGTTGCCTCAGAAGATATGCGGTTTACTTTGCTAAGGTGCTGTTGCCAGGCGGCCAGTATTTCGCCCTTAACATTATCAAAGTTGGTAAACCCGTCTGTTTCTGCCTCAAAATATTTATGGGCCTTAATCATTTCTTTGGTGAAACGGCCATACACTTCACCGTAATTCTTTTCAATATCAGCATAATTATGCCAATCAAAAACTACTGAGGTGCTGCCAAATAAACCTCCCAGCGCAACGCTTAATAATTCAAGCTCTAATACTAAGGCTTCAGCTTCCAGTTCAAGTGCATCAGCTTCATTTGTTTTTTGCTTTTTTGTTTTGCTGGCGGGACCGGCAAATACAAATAATCCTGCGTTATTGCGTCCGGTGTCCCAAATGTTTAGCTCAGTGGTATCAGCAGCAGAAATTACGCGCTTAATAACATGAACTGCTACGGTAATTAATGCCTCATCTTTTCCCTGGTAAGGCATAAATAAATATCCGTTTTGAGTGCCACCATCAGTTGTTTTTTGTTTTACATCAACATCAAGGTAGCCCAATAACTTTGGGGGTGATGTTTCATATTCTTTTAAGCCCTTTACCTGGTACACAGCAAATTTATTTTGCTCAGGCAAAATTGTGATAGCATCGTAGTTTTTAGGCTCATAGTTTTTAAGCAGAGTATTAAGTGAAGCGGTATTGATTTTTATTAAACGGGTGTACTCCACAGGATATACTTGTGGGTAATTGGGATATTTTTCATCAATGGTGCGGGTAACTAATGAGGCATTGGCTGTTTCATAAGCCACGTAATCTACTTTCTTATTTTCAAGAGAGTGTTTTACCACTATTTTTTCATCCGCATTGTTTTTAAAAAACGAATGCAGTTGTTTAAGTGCGGGTTGTATCCAGCTAACGTTTTTTTCTTTGGCTTGTGCCTGTATAACATCGTGCATCAATACATTTCCATCGGTGGCTGTAATGGTGGTGTCCTTTTCTGTTATTTCAAAATAAGCTGTGGTGAATCCAACTTTTAAATCATCGCGAGAAACAAATTCAGAGGCTATTTTAACCTTATCAGCAATGTTGCTATCTGTTGTTACAAGAGCCGGGCTAAACTCACTATTTTTAGGGCTACGCGGAAACTCATCTATATCGCCATTTTCAGGAAGTAAACCATAATTGGTAATGCGGTACAGTCCATCGGGTAAATTAATTTTTTGGCTGTATTCTGTTTCTAAATCTGTTACCCGTAATTGATTGTTTTGCACGCAAGCCAGTTCAATTATGGGTATGATTGCACGTTTGGGCACAACGGCTTTAATGGTTGATAGTTCGCCTTTACTCATGTTGCCCAGCATGGCTGCATTATCGGCTGTAAGTTTTAAATCTATCTTTTCACGTGTACCATCGGTATTTAAAATAGTATCTGTGGTAAGATCATACACGCACTTAAGTTCACGATCAAAATCAAAATCAGAGTTGGTATAATCATTTAACTCAGAAACTAACATCATTGGCATAAGCAACACCAGCGTTTCACTTAATGATACTTTTTTATTGGCAGTAAATACAGCAGCTCTTTTGGCGCTTTGTGTATGCATGTAACACTCAGTATAGCCGAGTTGCATTAATGAATCGCAGCAGTCAATAAGAAATTCCCCGTTAAAAGCAATGGCAATAGGTTTGCCTTTGGCATCGGGCACAATAAACTTTACCATTTTTGTAATGCTATTGGTAAACTGCCCGTTTAAAACAGCCTCAGTATAGGTTTTAATTTTAAGAATATTAACCTTATTGGGTGTACTGTCAAGCGGTATTACAGCCTCGTAATCGGGATATTTTTCTGTAATTTTACTTCCGGTGCGGGTAAGTATTTCTCCTTTGTATTTTTTAGGGTTGGCAATAAATATCAGTTTGTTGGCATCGGTTGCTACTATACCCTTAGCATTGAACATAGCACCAGTTAAATTAACCCTCAAAACATCGGTTGAAACAAACGGTCCTATTATTTTCCACAGGTTTTTATCTTGTGGGTTATTCAAATCAGATTTAAGTTGAGCAAGAGGACGGGGCACCTTAAAACTATCAGGTAATTGTGTCCAGGTAATTGCGCCTTTACTTTCAGTTGTTTCAGGTGCTTTGGCAGCTGCTACACCCATAAGAGAATGGTAGTTTTGCCCGGCTATAATACGCAGATTTTTTCCTGAGCCTGTTTTAGTAATTGTACTGCGAATGGCTGTGAGTGCGCGGCTTACTTTGTTACTATCAACACTAAGGTGTATGTTGGTTTCTTTAATGCCCATTGCAGTAGTATTGGCACCAAGCAATTTTATTCCATACGTACCCAGCGAGCGTGATTGCAAGGCGTTAATTATATCTTGCTTCGCAGCTTCACTGCCTGCAAATTTTACTGTAATGGTTGTACGGGAAATATACATAGTATTGTTATTTTGCCGCCTGAAGCAGATTCGAACTGCCCACCTGTAGCTGTTTAGGCTACCGCTCTACCGCTGAGCTACCAAGCGTGGCCGTACTTACTTACGTTTTTTTGCAGCAGATTTACGGGCTCTCTTGCGAGTGGTTTTCTTTGCTACTGATTTAGCTGCGCTGAGCTTACGGTTCACTGATTTACGCACAGATTTTTTAGGCGTTGCTTTGCGAGCAACCGGCTTGCGTTTTTTAGTAGCGGTTTTCTTTTTAGGAGCACAGCTTTTACGTTTTGCTCCTTTGGTGCCGCCTTTGCTCATTTTGGCTTCACCAATGTTGCCGCTACCATCTACAAAGTACATGTAACCGGGCTTGCGGGTTACTGCGTTTTTTACTACAATTTTTGACATATAAATTTGTATTTAAAGTTGAAATTATGTTTGCGGTGCCCACACTATACTGGTTGGTATCATTTTTTCGCGCTGGCCTGCGGCTATGCGTTCTCGCTCTGCCTCCAGCAATGCTATAAGTTGTTGCTCTTGCGGGGTGCTGGTGGCTGTTTCAATTTGTTTTACTGCCGCATCAATTACAATACCTGTAAAAAAACCAACTGCCAACACTTTACCCAATTGAGCACCTTCGGGTACTTTAAGTTTAAATGATTGGTCCTTGCTTTCGCCAATGGAGTAAATAAGCATATCTCCCACAAAACTTATGGCGGTACTTACAGCTACTACAATGGCGGTGCGTTTGTCTATTTTCATGGTTAAGCTGCTGAAGTGGTTTTATGATCAGTTAATAAACCGGATGCTGTTATAATGGCAAAACTGGCAAAGCCCGCTACCAACCCGTTAATGGCGGCATGGGTATGTGTTTTAGGGTGGCTTATGGCATCTACTGCCAGTGCTACCACTGCGGCTATGGCCAGTTTTTTTGCTGTGTTACTCATTTTTAATTCTTAATGTTGAATTACTTTAAAACCGCACCGCTTATTAATGTAGCAACCATAGCCGGAGGGAACAGCGCATATTTGGTGTTCACTTCTTTGAACTTTTTACCCTTTTCGTAATCCATAGGAGTACGTGCAGCGGCATTGCGCAAAAATGCTTCGAGCACACCCACTTCATCTTTATTCATGCTCATTATTTTCGCGCTGAGTTTTTCAAAGCTGTCGCGGTTTAACCCGGCACGTTCAATGGCTTTTACCAATGATTGTTTGCGCGATTCAAATTCAGTGTCAATACTTACGTTGGCATTTACCGGAGCATCAACAGTTACTATAGGAGCTGTCTTTACACTGCCTCCGGGTATTTGCGGGCAAGGTGGTACTAAGCAGTTGATGTTGCTATTGGTTGATGGGTTGAGGGAAACGGGTGTGCCTCCATCGGGCATAGGCAATACGCCACCGCCACTACCAGGAACTACACCACCACCACCGGGTAGTGGTTTATCTGTGATATCACCGCCTTTTGGGCCTTCTTCGAAAATGTCGGGTTGTTTACCGCTTGATTTTTTGCTAATGGCGAATAGGCCAAAAAGAGCCAGTATGGCCCCTCCAATTACTTTATTCATCTGTTTTTATGCTTAAGTTTAAAAATGCGTTTTTGAAAGCCCACACCTGCATTGGGTTGCTTGTAGGCAAGGTTGGTAAATAGCGAGAGCATATTGCCGTTGCTGCTGTTAAGCACACTTACCTTTGGCATAGAGTGAACCTGTGCACCGGCAAGCAAAAAGTTAAATCCGACAAAAAACTGAGTGCTCCCGGGTGCAACAGGTTGCAATGTGGTGGTGGTGGTGTGGATGGTGGTATGCGGGCGAAGTAACTTATAAGTGAATTTGCCTGCGCCCAGTCGGTTTTCGGTAACGGTATCATCCATAGTGGCACTAATGTTACTATCAGAAAAATGGCGGCTGTAATAAGCAGATCCAAAATAAGCCTGCAGTACTTTTTGTGTATCAATATTGGCGGGAATAGGTCGCTCAATAATGTGTTCAGGTGTTTCGATTATTACGGGAATGTTGTGCTGTGTACTGTCAACAATTTTTGTAGTGGTGGTAATGGATAGCAGGGTATCAACACGGCTGTGTGCCACTGTGCCGGTATAGGCGTGGTAAAAGAAACCACCAAACCATGCCATAGTTAATACCAGGCAGCCCAGCAATGAAAGTACCAGTGTATTGTTGCGGTTACTCATCTCCACTTCTGTTTATCTTTTTAAGAATTGATTTAAGCAGCATATTGTAAATGGTGGTGCTGGCTGAAAAGTTGATGAGCAGCTTAATTTGAAAGGCCATAAAATCGGCTTTCTCTACATAAGTGCCGCGCATAAAACGGTAGTAAGCAATGGCAATTAAACCGGCTGAGAAAAAGCAAAGCCATGTTTTTACATCACGTTGTTGTGGTTTAACTAATCGTTTGTAGCTGGGCAATGTTGGTAGAATTTTCTTTACCAACTCACCGCTTAAAACCACCAGCAGCATGTAATCCCACAGGAGGTATTTGTTTAATTCAGTTAGTATTTCCATCTCTAAAATATTACAGGCACTCCAGCGCCTATGTTGTTAAAAATTAAGGTGTGTTGCCACCAGCACATCATTAGTTCAGTTTCCAAAGAGTTCATGGTACAGGTTCTTTAACTTATCACGGTTGAGGTAAGCCACTCCAACCAGTACGAAAAAAAAAAGTGTGCCTCCAATGGCTTTAATGTGCTTCTTGCTAAACTCAACCAGTTGAGTATGCCGGTTGCTCCAGCCCTTTTGGTTGGCCTCATTGCCGGGTAAGCCTTTATAAAAAGCATCTTTAAGGGTGGTGTACTCATTGAATAAAGCAAGCTGACTGGCACTGTTGGCAGCGGCAATAGTGGCTGGTCCCATTTTACCATCAACGGTAACTACTGTTTTACCTGCTACTTTATTAATAGCCATTTGCAGGCGTTTAACGGCTTGAAATGGCCCGGCTCCCCAGGCAAAATCTGCGGCTACGTTGGCAATGGCTTGCGAGGTAAGTTTATCGCCTCCCACTTCATCCCAAAATCCACGTTTAAAAATTGCGCCCCAAATACTTTCAGGCATTACAACAAAGTTTTCACAACTGGCAGTGTAGCCCAGTTTGGGTGCAAGGCCGGTAAAAGTTGCCCAGGTAACCCCCTTATTGGTGTGGTATCCTGTTACGCCTTTTACTGGGCAGGGAGAGGGGTTGCGGCTGGCCGTATCTGTAGTGGCGCGGCTTAAACCACCCTCCCACTTCAAAATAAACGGTACTATTACTCTATAATCAGCCATGCTTTTAATGTTGAATTTTGAATGCTTAATTCTTAATGAATCTTCAATTTTCTTTTCCGTATTGTTATTCCGAACTACTTAAGCAACCTGAACACCGCTTAGTGTATTCATAGCAGCAGGCATAGCGTTGCAGCTACAGCCCATACCACATTTACCGTTGCAACTGGCACAGCCCAATCCTTTAAGAGCGGGTGCGGTTTCCAGTGCGGCTGCGCTTATCCAGCGCACCAGTGCGGGGTTACTTAGGAAACTAATTTTTGCATATATCACATTCACCGGGGCCGTGTTGGGTTTGGTAAAAGTGAACAGTTTTGTTTCTACCACTTTGGCAAAAGCAGCAGTGGTGTGGGTTTTTATTTGTCCGTTTGGTTTTGGAGCGGGCTGGTAATCGTTACCCACTTTTTTAACGGCCATAGCATCTTCGGGTGTGTTGTACAGGTTGAGCGGCAAAGCCTGTGTGCTTTTAATACGCACTTGGCTGCCCACTTTTACCGGAGAAGATGTAGGGTTGTTTTGTGTAGTAACTTTGGCGGTGTTGTTTTGTATCTCAGTCAATTTTTTAGCACCGGAAAGGGCCGCTAAAAAACGCTGGTACTGGGTACTGTTCATTTTGCCTTGTAAATCGCCTACCAAACTGGCGTTGTATAGTTTTTGATAACTGGTTTGCACGGCACTCCAGTCTTTAATTTTAAAGGCTACCTCAACTGCTTTATCAGCATCTTTATCAGAAAAGTACCAGGTATCAACAATACTGTGCAGTTGTGATGCCAGTTGTGCGTTAACATCGGTATCGAGTTTATCCAACTCATTGCCTCTGCGGTATTTGGTAACTGCGTAATAAACGCCACCGCCTGCGGCCAATACTAAAACTGATCCTATAATTACTTTGGTTGAGGTATCCATGATTTTTTTCTTATTTAAAAAGTGCTTTTACAAAGGGATTGTTAAGTGCTCCCTTAAACTTTTTGCAGGCATCGGGCTTCACTATTAAATCAGCAATGATTTTTAGTGTTTCGCTATCGGCTTTATCTGCAATGGTTTGAAGGTGCTGCGCATCTGCTGCGCTTTTAGCTTTTACGTTGCTCATAACTTTTTCGGATTTTATGCTGTTTTGTTTTGTGATGCGAGAACAGTGTTGTACAGGGTAGTTAAATCTGCCGGATAGGTAAGTAGGTACTGAAACACCACAGCAGCTTGCTGTTGTATTTCAGGAGAGGATGAGGCCAACAGTTGCAGCACGGCATTATCACCTGTGCCGCCCATTTGCTTGCCTTTGCCCATTACGTTACCAAAGCCTTCAAATATGGCTTTGATACTCTCAGGGTTGGCAAGTAGGGTAGTAACTACATCAGCAGGTACACCGCCCAGTGTGGCCGGTGTTTCTTTGCTGGCTTCTTTTACTGCCAGTTTTTTTTCCAGCTCAGCAATTTCTTTGGCAGCGGCTTTTTCATCGCGCTGGTAAGCATCTACTTTTAAGCGGAGCTGGTTTATCTCAGCAATTTTTTCGTTGTACAGGTACATGGGTACATGCACATCGGCCTGCACTTTGTTGGTGTTTACCAAAGGCAGCGCGGGTGATGCGGTAAATGGAACAATGTCTGTTGCACCGGGTTCGGGTAAAACGGGTTTCTTTTTGTTTTCCCTTTCCCACCGGCTTTTACAGGTGCCGCTGCAATACTGAGAAGAAGATAACTGGTAGTTATCGTACTCCTCGTTGCATTGCTTGCACGTTTTAAGTGGTTTACCGCTGTTTATAATTTTTTCCATCGCTTTTTTGTCGGATTTTTAAAGGTGAATGGGGTTACATTTTAGGTATGGCGCAAGCCTTAGGTAGCTCTACTACCTTAGTGCGTACCAATAGTATTTTACGGTTTCCGCTGCTGGCAGTAAACTTGAACTCTTTGTTATCAGCAAATGGTAAGCAACACACTCCGCAATCGCTGTAATATTCTCCGGCCGGTACTAAAATACCGTTGCCAATTCTTACATCAACATCGCCTTGGTTGTGTACTGCATATGCCCAAAAGCCTTTTATCTCCAGTGTTGTTTCTGAAGGGCCAAGTGGCTGCTCATCGCTTACAATACCGTAAATTGTGGGGTCTAAGTAATTCATTAGGCCGGGCATTTTTCAAGACGGTACACCACATCAATGTTCAATGCGCTGCTTAAATTAGCAAAGGTTTCTGAGGTAAGCTCTACGCTTTGACCTTTGATATCAATGTTTACCGGAATGAAACAATCTTCAAACTTTACACCCGTGCGAAATGTACCTGCGGGGTTGGCCAGCAGCATATCAAAGTGTATGTTATCGATAAGTTGAGTGCTGGCATTTTTAATACCCATGATCATGTACTTAACAGAGGTACTGCGGTCTAAACCGCCATTAGTGCGCTGTACAAATGCAATACCTGTACACACACTAAAACTTTCATCAAGTTTTGTTTTGAGCGAGGTTTGAATGCCCGCTACAGTAGCATCGGCTATGGTTAACGTATCAACCTGGTATTTGTATTCTCTCACGTTTTTTTTAATTAAAATGTAATTGGGGGAATAAAAGGAATGCTGTTAGTACAGCATTCCTTTTGTAAAATGTGTGGTGTGGCTTATTCGTAAATTTCGCCACCTACCAGTGACCATTCCAAGAAGTGCTTTCCTCCCGGATCAGTTAAACCGGCAGCCATTTCAATAAACGGTTCAATTGTTTTTGAACTGGTTATCAAAAGAGGGTACAAGCCTAAATCTTCCACATACACCTCGTGCCCGCGATTGAAATCGCTGAACAGGTTTTCTTTGAAGAAGTTGCCCAGTTGTGAGCCAAATACATCTTTATTGTTAATTTGTAATTTGAACTCTGAACCATCAACCAAGTTTTGTGGAATTAATCGCACAGTAACCGGTGCACTTTGCACAGCGGCTTCGTTGGCGTTTTGGTCAGTAGCATCAGCAGCTACATCGGTTGGGTTAAAAATGTTGTTGCTGTACGTTTTGTCGCTTACCACCGTATCACTGGCGTGGTAGGCATAGCGCAAACGAATACCGGTAAGCAAGAAGGCGCTGGCTTCTTCTACTTTACCGCCTTTTTCAAGGTTGGTAACACCTACTACTTTATTAGCAGTTTTGTCTAACAGGGATTGGATACCCTGTGCAATACTTACGTTTTTGCGGTGGTAGTACTCTTTGTTGCGGAAACGAGCGCGATTGCTAATGATAAGGTCGCGCACCTTTTGGTCATCAATGATGGCATGATTTTCTGCCAACTGTCTGAGGTTTACTAAATTTCTCATGATTAAATGGATGAATAATGATTAAATGATTGTTGATTTGAATTTTTACAGATACGTTTTTCCGTTTTGTTTTTCCGATTTACTTAAGCAGCAGAAACAAACGCGTTGCCCATGCCCATAGCGAAAGGAACACCGGGAATGCCACCAGCCATTTGTACAGCATTTTGCTCTTGTGCAGGTGCTGCGGGCAGTGCTACATTAGGGTTACCTAACCCGGCCACAAGCGTAGCAAATTGCTCAGGTGAGATTTGCCCTTCAGCTCCGGAGAGTGATGGCAGCGCGGTGCGCAGTACAGATGCAATTCCTTCAGGAATTTTAATGAAGCCTAACCCGGAAACACCTGGAACGGTGGTACCATTGGTAAGGATGTTTGCCGTACGGATTACTCCATAAGCGGCAACAGTTGCGGATAACCACTTCAAAAACCCTTTGGTTTTACAAGCTGCGAGGAAACCTGCGGCTCCCCAGCCTGCTTGCACCAAAATGTTGTCTGAAGTTTTCAGAACCTGATCGTTAATCGCTTTCGCGCCAATCAGGCCGCCAAGAATAGCAAGCACACCAGTACCTGCCTCTTTAGCTTCATTCGAAGTTGGGATGAATTGTTCCATCTTTTTTTTTGTTGTTTATTATGTGTGATTGCTATTAAAGCCTTATTTGGTGCGCTTTTTAGGGGCTGCCTTGCGAGCGGTTTTCTTAGCGGCTACTTTCTTTGCAGCAGCTTTTTTAGGAGCGGTTTTTTTAGCGGCTACTTTCTTTGCAGCGGTTTTTTTGGCTACAGATTTCTTTTCTGTGGTATCTGTGTTAATCAGTGTCTGTTTTTGCGCAGCGGCTGCTTTGCGTTGTGCGCGGTGGCGCAGTAAGTGTGCGGTTTGCATATTTTATAATAAATTAAGTGTTACAATTTTTTCAGGGCCGCCTAAGCCTGCTACTGCAGGTGTTTTTTTGCGGCCAAATATTAAGGCTGATATAAGGCCCAAACCACCCAGTACCCACAGCAGTAAGTTGCTTTCGCCTGCGGGAGCTTTGGGTGTACCATCGGGGTTAAGTTCGCCCTCGCCTGCGGGTGAGGCTGGCTCATCTCCGGCCCTGGTAGCAGATAAGTTCATATTGAGTATACCGGGAATGCCGCCAGCGTTAGGCTCAGCTATTAACCAATTGAGCACGGTGTTAATGGCAGCGCGGGTATCAGCGTCTACCAACTCCCTGTTTAAAACTGCTGTATTCGATTGACCTGCACGGTACACCAGCCTCCATATAGCAATGGCATTGGCATAGTAACTGGGGTACACCGTACTTTTATTGGCATTAAGAAAAGCAACCAACTGTGCGTTGTTTGCTTTAAGTACACCCAATGCAGGCAGCGCAGCGGTGCGCAGTTGGTTTAACTGTTTTTCGCGCTCTATTTCATTGGGCAGTTTGCCGCCTTTGGCATTATTAACCGCATCGCGGGTTTGGTTAACACTGTTTCCGGTGTTTTTTACCTGCTGGGCAGCTTTGTTAAATTCATCTAAATTTCCCATGTGCTTTAGTCTTTATTGTTGGTTGCTATGAGTACAATGGCCAGCAGAGTAAAGCCTGCGCCTATGTACAAGCCTGTTTTACTTTGACTGCTTTCGTTTTTTTTAGCGGGTTGCTCAGGTGCGGGTGTGCGGGTGCTGGGGTACTGCTGTGCTCCGGTATCGGTTTGTTGAGTGCCGTTGTTATCGGTAAGTATTTCAGCGGTTTTTTTAGTTGTTGAAACGGTATCGGCTACTACTTGTGTAGTTTGTAGTAATGGAACAATGTAGGTTGCTACCAAACCTGCACCGGCTGTGCCACTTGCTGTAGCTGTAACCGGCTCACCCAAACTTCCCAGTTTTACACCTGAGCTTGCTGCACCTTGCCCTACTGAGCTGCGCAGGTCGCCCACGTTGCCGCCTATACTGCGCCATTTGGCCTCAGTGCTTTGAGTGTTTTTTACATTACGTTGCCACTGGGCAACTGAGTAACCGCGTTTTTTAGCTTCGGGCCAGGTAAGTAAACCGGCATCAATTTTACGGGCTACATTAAACACGTTTACAGCAATAGCCGCACGCATTAACTGGCGGTGACCGAAGAGGGCCGTTTGTTTTAAAAACATCCAGTAATCTTCAATGGCATTACCGGCCCAGCTCACTACCTTACCTGGTACTTCTGCTAAATCGCCAAAGGCATCGCCCACTTTATCAAAGAAGGAATCGCTTTTATCGTTATCAGCTTTTTTAATTCTGTTGGCTACATCAATAAACAGTACCCAGGCAGCGTACCTGCGTTTTCTATCGTTCCAGTTGTTGAGAACTAAGTCTAAAAACTGCACCAGGTTGTAATCTTTGCGCAAATGAAAACCACGCATAATGAGTGATCTGCGGTAGGTTTTTAGCATTTTAAAGGCACGCTCTTCAAACTGCTTTTTGCGTATTTCTTTATCTGTAGAGAAAGAAACGGGGGTTACTACATCACTTTGAGTAAGCTCTTGTGTAAGGGCTGCTGCCTCAGTTGTAAACTGCGCGTTGCTCAGTGGTGTATTAAATGCAATGGGGTTAACGGGAGTAGCATCGGCCAACCCGTTAAGTAAACGTACCGGAATACCTGCCATACCTTTATCATGAATTTGTGTGATACCCGGTGCTTCTTTATCAAACTTATCCAGCACGGGGTCAATAACTATGTAACTGCTGCGGCTTTTGGTTATATCATTGCCCACGGTGGGTACTACCACGTAAACGTGCTGATAATCGGCCTTGCCGTTTAATTTTATAATGCGAAATGCAAATGGGATATTAAGATTGCTGAGAATGCTGGCTACTAATATGCTGTAGCAATCGCAATCAATGCCTGTTTTACGGTCTTTCCAACTGCGCAGTGGTGTGCGCAATTGCTCCTCACCGGCTTTATCCAGTTTATATTGAATGTGGTTATAACACCAGTCGAAAATATTTTTAGCCGTTTGTTTGCGGCTGCCTGCCTGCAAGTGGCGGGCAATGGCTGCGGTTTGGTGTTTGTACTTTTGTACAATGGCCTCCATGTGCTCCAGTGTGCTAAACACATCAGCATCGCGCTCCAAAATAGGATTGGTCCCTTCACCGGTGCCGGTAAAAAACCGCTCGTACTCAGCACCGCTTTTTATATTGCGGTAATGCTGGGCAACAAGGCCAAGTGATTGAGGATGATATGTAGCTGTGCTGCGCATTAAAATTGAATGCCTAATTTGTTGAGTAACGGAGAGGCCGATGAGGTAAGTTGTTTTACCATATCGCCTGTGTTAATGGGTTGTTCTTCGGTAATTTCAAAACCACCAATGCTAAAGGTGGTAACGGCTTTTCCTTCTCCGGTAAAAGAGAAGAGTTGAATAAGCTCAGGTATATTTTGAATGTTGAATAGCAGAGGTATTTTTACATCGCGGCTTTTAAGCGCGGCCAGTGTAATTTTATTATTGATTTTACCGCTTACCATTACATCTTTGAAGCTGCCCCCCTGCTTTACCTTAATGGTTACATACAGGTTGCTTACGGTAACAGAAATATCATTGTTGTTGAGTACACGGTAATCAAACTCCATGTTTACAAAACCCTTATCAACTTTGGCTACGCGCCAGTTGGTAAAGTAGGCTTTAACCTTGCCGGTGGCACCGCGCAGCTTAGTGCTGGTTTGTGCAGCGGTAATACCCAGCGCAGCCACACCTAAACCTATTGCCCATTTAACCCAGCTTTTCATGATTGTTTGTTTTTATTAATCCACTCATCAACCCGTTTTACCAGGCGCTCAGTAATAATTTTAAAGAGCACACCGGTTATTGCACCCACAGCGCTGTACAAACAAATAGAGCCGGTGTGTAGCACCAGCTCAGCCAATTGTGGGTATTGTTGTTTTAGTAAGAAGGTAACCCCGCCACCAGCACCGCCAATGGCAGCACTAACGGTGCTGGTGTTATCAGAAGATGAATGAATAAACTGGTGCAATGCACTGCTTATTTTTTGCGGAAGGTTTGCGATGTTCAAAAGCGTTGCGTATTACGTTGTGGCATCATTTGTAGCCGCAAGTTCATACGTGCTGCGCGGTGGGTGCGCATTTACGCGGGTTTATACCTGTATGTGATGAAAGTTGCGCATAGATGCGCTTTTTTGCCTATTTATTTGTTGATAGGGTTACCGGTTATTAGTTATTGGGAGGTCCAGTAACCGATAACTAATAACCTTATCAACCAATAACTGTACACCGCGCAGCACTGCCACTGATTGCACTGATTAGTATAGTTGATTGGTTGATGAAGTTATTGGGAGTAAAACCAATAACCTTATCAACTAATAACTGATAACCAAACCGCATAAAAAAACCCCGCACAGTTTTAAGTTGTGCGGGGCGCGGGTGGGGTGTGCTATAGTGCCGGGCTATGGTAGTTTTGCGGCAAAGGCTTCATCAAACATATCTAACACACGGGTTACTTCTGCTTTACATAGCCTTGTTTTGTACAGCGAGAATAAGGTGATGTTGAGCGATACATTTTGTTGAATGGCGTGCATGGTATTATCTACCTCTACCACGTAGTTTTTAATGTCGATATCATCATTTTGAATGCACGAAACAATGTAACCGCGTAGCACGGTAAATTGTGTTTGCACAAAATCTTCAATTCCTTCAGTATCGAAGGTAAATGATACCAGGCCGCCCATTTCTTTCAGAATTTCATCTTGATGAATGGGTAACTCTTGTTTTAGCCGCAGTAGCTCCTGTACGGCTTTTTCTTGTGGTGATGGTGCTGCTTTTGCTGCGCCACCGCCTCTGTTTCCTTTTGCGTTTGACATACAAAATTAAAAATTTGGTGAATAAACCCGGGCGGTGTCAAACACACACCAGCGGAGCTGATATGCTGCCAGGCCTTACGGACTCTGACCCACCCGGGTAGAAGTTTTTGCTGTTTTAGAGGTTGCCCCATTGAATAGTGTGTGTTTGACAGGACAAATATATAAAATTTGGCAATAAAAAAGCCCTACAAAAAAATTGCAGGGCTTTTGGGTGTGATTATTACAGTTTTTACCACTGGTATCTCACATCAAATGAGATACCGCCTGATGAGTTTGATGTAAGCAGGCGTGAAGGAAACCTGTTATTTGCACTATACGGAGTAAAAATGGTTTGAAACAAAATATCATCTGTACCAATATCATCATCATACATTTCTATTGAGTAATCGTAAAATGGCTCAAAGTAGCTGCCGGTAGCGGCTGTCCATGAATAACTATCTCCAGCGCCTAAAGGTGCAGCATCTTGATAGTAAGCATTTCCGCTTTGAAAAATGGTAGCACCGGTTGTAAGATTAATTATTTTCACGTACAAATCAGGTGCACTTCCATCAGCATCCCAGCTACCACCTGATGGGTTTGTGGAAGGGAAACTGTAGATGTTTACATAATCAAGTGTAATGGTGATCGGTGTTTTTTGCTTAGAGCAATCTTCGCCTTTGTAGCCTAAGGTACACTGGCAACCACAATTCTCTGTTTGTTGCCCACCGTTTAAACACTTAATTGTACATTCATCGTCTTTTTTGCATCCCGATACGGTAAGCAGCGCAGCGATAAGCGCAGTAAATAGAAATTTTGTTTTCATGTTGTTGGATTTATTGATTATTAAATTGTGATGCAATATAAAAAATAGTTTTAACTATACGTTGAGGTAACTTACAGTGCGAAACTGCTTTTTCTCTACCAATTGTATAATGTGTATTAAGAGGTCCTCAGATTGTTGTTCATTACCAGGGCCCGGTATAATTTGCTCAATCATTTTAAGGAATAGAGTAGTGTTATACATATCATACTTAGCGTAGATTTTTCCGTTAATTACAAGCTCGTTTATTTGCATGGTGTTACTTTTTTTTCTTTAACCTGTTTTATGTGTTGCTGTAAAACTTCAATGGCTTCGCGGTTAAACGGGCCATAACCCTGCTTTAACAACCGCAGGCTGTGTTGAAGCATAAAAATGCGCTCAGTAAGTTGGCTTTCTTTTTTTGATACCATAGTTAAATTAACCCGGTGCGCATTGCTACGCACCGGGTTGCCGGTATGCCGTTACCGGACTTTGCTTTGCATACAGGGGCGTACTCTTCACAGCATCGCACCTTGTTGGTACATGCAGGGGAATTGATAAACAATGAGCGTTCCCTGCCTCTCCTGTGTGAGCATTGGTGCGCAGCTCACTTCATCACGGCACACGTGCCGCAGAACTCACAGGCCCACTCCCGAACCGCTGTTAAAGAACCAATAGCCCCTCTCTTTTAAGGGTTGTGGTGGGAACGGGATTCGAACCCGCGTCTTTGCCCTTATGCGGCAACGAGATTCCGGACTACTCTACCCCACCGGGTTGCCACGTTTGTCGCACCGCTTACGGCATGGTTTCAGCCGTATATGCACTTGCCACGTGGCAGGCCGCACGTCACTCCGTGCTTGATGAGCAGTTATCTCTCAATAGTGAGGCGTTACCTGCTGCGCATGCTTCAAACTTGCGTATACCTACCGCTTAGAACCGTATTGCTGCGGCTATGGCTCGCTCAGGTTCGGGACGGGTTCGTGTCACAGTTGATGCGGGGGCCTGATTCGAACAAGCAAGCAACTTTATCTACCTTCAAGTTGCATATCCTCTTGTCTTG
>JACCDG011174752.1_pt1 | contig 17042 bp, 46 predicted proteins | sample 7442471 | NCBI WGS metagenome assembly JACCDG01 (sample SAMN15323444, study PRJNA562643) | freshwater metagenome | isolation source: river surface water | place: USA:Blue River Watershed | collected 2017-08-17 | reverse complement strand
TTAATAACTAAACACAAATAAAAATGAGAAAGCAATTAACTAACGAAGACTTAATCGTAAACCTTCTAAACTTTAGCCCATATGGTGGACTATGCCAATCTTTTATTATGCAAGGGCTACGTGAGTACGCTCAACATGTAATTGATAACAAAGAAGAAATACTCAAGAACGAAGAAGAGTTAGCAGCAAAAGGTAAGATACCTATGATATCTCAAAAAGCATGGGTAGGTATAGCAGAAGATATAGCTGAACGCATAGATATGTTCTTTGATGAGAGCAGTGTAAATAAACTTAAATACTAACTAAACAACAAGAACAATGATAGCATTATTTATAGTACCAATTGTATTGGTAGCATTCGTGTTTTTCTATTTGGGAAAGCACCAAGAAAGAATTGAATGGAACAAACTAATTAAAGACGGAATATTACCTAAACCTAAAAAAGAAAAACAATGAGAAAGATAACAGAACAATCAGTCGATGCATTCATGAACGCTCGACCATTCAAGAAAGACAACATGACAATAGAGGTGTTGCCAAATGTCACTGTAATGAAGCTATACGGTAATGCGATTGCGTACCGATTTAATGACCCTGAACGAACTTTAACCATAACTAATAGAGGTTGGTTCACAAACACAACGAAAGAGCGTCTCAACGCAATCCCTGGAGTTAACATACACCAAAAGAATTGGCAGTGGTATCTCAATGGTGAGGTATGGGATGGACAATTAATAGATGTAAAAGGATTAGGAATTTAATTAAGTAACCAATAAATAAATATATATACCATGAACAATTTAGAACAATTATCAGAAAGATTAGACAGCTTACAATCAGAATTAGTAAGACTTAGAGTTGACCTATCAGATGCTATCATTTCCGCAAAAGAAGAGCAAGACAAACCAGTAGGTAAGTATGAAATATCTGATGTAGTAAAAGAAACTATCATCGATTTACTTGACAGGTTTATTGACAAGAATGTATTTAGTGAGCTTGATACATCATACCGACAAAATGTATATGGTGGTGGTATTGACATCGATATCACATTCGACCTACAAGATATCGTATCGGATCAATTAGGTTCATCACGCAGTATGGCTGATGATTTCCTTGAGGAATTGATTAGAGAATTAGATAACTTAAAAGATGAAGAAGAACTAGAAGAACATGAAGATGAAGCTACTGAGTCCGGGGAGCAGCAATACTAAGACTGCTAAGAACCCCATTAAAAGTTACATCATGCATCTCTCACCATACAAGCAGAATAGCTATGGTAAGAATGTATGTGGTCACGCATCAGTAGGATGTGCTACGGCTTGCCTTAACTCGGCAGGTCGTGGTTCATTCTCTAATGTACAATCAGCAAGGATACGCAAGACTGATTACTTCCTATCGGATAAGTCAGCGTTCCTCAAGCAGTTGTTAGGAGAACTTATCACTATCAACTCTAAAAATGAAGAGGTTGCCATCAGGCTGAACGGAACTTCAGACATTGACTTTATCAGTCTACTTAAAGTAAAGCTTAATGCAGACATACTTAAGTCATTGACTAACATTAAGTTCTATGATTACACAAAGAATCTCAAGCGTGCAATACAATACCTGGGCACTGATTATCACTTGACATTTTCAAGGTCAGAGACCAATGATTTAGAATGTATTGAGTATCTTAGATTGGGAGGAAATGTAGCTGTAGTATTCGATAAGTTACCGGATACATGGAATGGATTTCATGTGGTAAGTGGAGACGAAGATGACCTCAGGTACACCGATGAGCGAGGAGTTGTTGTAGGCCTCGTTGCAAAGGGTAAAGCAAAGAAAGATACGACAGGATTTGTTATTAACCACACCGCATTAGGTGTATAAATTATCTACCATGCCAAATTATTGTTCAAACAACGTAACCTTTACAGGTAAAAAAGAAGACATTGAAACTCTTTATCAGCGATTCCAAAAGTACAATGAATGTGATTACTTCACTCACTTTTGCGAGATGGTGCTCGGTATTCCTAAAAAAGATGAGGTAACTAATGATAACTTCTTTACATATGGGTACTCATATGGTACAAAGTGGTGGGACTTCGAGGTTCGATTAGATCGTGATGAACTTATTGTATCCGGTGACAGCGCATGGTCACCACCATTACCATTCATTGCAAAGATTACAGAAGTATTTGATGTCGAAGCTCACGGTGACTATTACGAGACAGGTATGGACTTCGCTGGAGAGTATCACGCAGCAGATGGTGAACTATCTGACAATGAAATGACCTGCTTTGAGTTCGACTTATTACAAGATAGAGAATACGCTATTCAAAAGTTAATTGAAGATATCAATGATGAAATGTATGACCTTGAGTATGTCAAAGATGAGTTTAAAAAACATTTCACTGAAGATGAATGGAATCAAGTATTAACTGAAACAAATAACAAGTAACATGACAGAGAACCAACAAAAGATTATTGACAGCTTGATAGCTGAGTTCAATAGTAGAAACGAAAAGACAATTAGTAAATCAGGATTCCTCATTGATCTTGAAGAGATTGATGCAATCAATCAGCGACATAGAGACTTAACTGCTGATGCTGAGGGTACTAAAAAGTTATGGGAGCAACAACGCAGAGAGTACATTGACAACTTAGTAGAGCAAATCAGAGACGAGATTGGTCATAGACTGTGCGTTAATCGTGGTGACATTGCCACAGGTGATAATGGGTTTAATAATCATATCTTCATCTATAAACAAGAAACTAAAAAGCACCTACTACATGAGCAAGCTCTAAGATTTAGCGTAGGGTTGACTTATCAAATGTTTGATGATTCTATTACAGGAAGGTATTATCAACATTATACTGGATTGATTATAAAGAGATATGTAATGCCAAACAGTGACGAGAAATACAAAGATGAGGTTGAATTCTTCAACTGCAAATGGACTAAGAATGCACTTAAAGACTTATTAGCATGACACTAAGAAACCAAGTAGACCTCATGCGTGAGGTATTAAACAAGACTGACATCAACTTAGTTACTTGTGGTCACTGCGGTAGTATTCTTCTGCATCGACTTGATGATGAGGTAATCAATTGCTATTCATGCAAGCGAGAGATGGATTCATGTGACTGCCCTGATTTCTTTTATGAGGGTATGCCGGAATTAGATGATGAACTTTAAAAATTAGATATGACAATACAAGAAGCAATTGAACTATTAAAAAGCAACGGATACTATGTAGGTGAGATGTGGCATAGGTCTGATGTTAGAGAAAAATTTCACTGCACTGACGATGAGGCTGATGAAATACTTGACAATGTCCTTAGTAGTGATTGGATATACGAGAGAATCCATGACCAAATATATGACGAGGGTAGATTAATGAATTTAGAATTAACAGAGGATTACAAATGAGAACTTGCAGTAAGACAGGTGAACGCATGACCGATGGTTATGTAGTTGACCACTTTGACACACTACTATACTTCAGTGAAAAAAAGTATTTGATTGAGCACTTACGCTCACTTGACTGGATTGACCTTGATGGTAACGAGGTAAGCTTCGATCATGACGAAGACCTAATGGATTACTTCTATGCAGAGGAGTACTTCTATTACACTACATTCGATGACGATGATAATTACGATGAGTATGAGGAGGTTTGAGAATATACTTTACCTATTTGCAGGGATTGCGATAGGTATGCTATTGGCTACAACGATGTATGAAAAAGAAATAGAAAAGATATACAGCATTGTAGAGATACCAAAGGTTGGCGATATGAGTGACTGCGCTAACGAAAGAGAGATAGGTTATTACGAACACTTAATTAAAACAAAATGAAAAGAGTACTGTCGGATGATACACGCAAGTATCTATTGAAAACAATTATAGAAACTGAATTCTCAAAAAATCCAATTGGTCGTTTAGATGCTGAAACAATTGCAGAACTATCATTGGAAGATGATGAGGAGTTGGTATATAACATATGCGAAATAGCATACCTATTATCAAATAGAATGAATGATTTAATTAACTTAAGACAACAACAATGAATCACAACAAAGAATTCGAATACCTAGTAGGTAAGAAGATATCAGGCGTAAGGTATATGACTGATCAAGAAGCTCAGGACTTTGGCTTCTACAAGAAACCATTAGTAATTGTATTTGAGGGTGGAGACTTTATGCTTCCAGTAACAGATGACGAATGCAACGATGGTGGTGCAGCACTATTCTTTGAACGACAAAGAAACGGATATAAAGAAACATTAATCTATACTACATGAGTACATATCACATATTCTACACACGCAAAAACCAACTGCCTACAGGCGTAAATATCTCTGCAATAAATGAGATAGATGCAATAACGAAGTTCGCTTCTGAGCATCAGTATGATGAAATAATATACATAGCTAAACAAGAAACACTATGGTCACTCAAGAAGATGTAGTGCAGGTAGCTGAATACTTGCACATAGAGATAGATCAGTCTATAATAGACGAGACTATCAGGAGGTTTGAACAATATGATATGGGAGATCATATTGAAGATAGATTTAGAGCAATTGAAATTGTACTATATGGAATTATATTGTAAATTAGAGTATGAAAATAATTGACGTACTACTTCAAAGGTTACCTGAATCATATGTTGACAGAATCGTTAGCAACATGGATGATTTCAATGTAGCGTACCAGGAAGAAGGTACGTTAGCATCAACAGAACTCATGACGCTATTTGATTGGAATCAATCACGTGAAGGGTACGACTTTTGGAATGATGTATATTTATACTTAGTCGGTGAATCAGAACTACCACAACTACCAATTGACATTAGTTACAAGCCATCATCTGTTATCGTGATGAAGGATGGTATGTACGTTATGAATGCAGGAGGATCCGGTATAGCTATCAAATACGACATCATTATGCATGAACTTAAGAACTCTAGTAAGCGAGCTAGTGAACAGGTTTATGCGTGGCTAAATTAAAATTTTTCACTATCAAATTTTTTTATTAAAAAATGTTTTATACATTTGTCCTGTCGAACTCGTACTTCGATATCTAGTTAAGCATTATATCATGGTAGATATATAGAACCCTAGCTGAGTACGAGACGGCTGGGGTTTTTTTATGCCCTATTACATACGGGTGTTGTATACCATTGAACATCTTTAACAAAAACAATGTCTCACAATGAACGCTTGTTCGATAAATAAAATCTCGCTCTGTCTGAACGCTTGACAACGAGTACTGCATACCGAAAGGTAAAAGAACAAGTGAACCAAGAAGCCTATAATAAATAGATAAGGTCGCAGAGGGAAGTGTCATTGGTGGGAGTATCTCTATTCAAGTAAGAGATTTAAGTGCTGTGTGGTATATGCAGTATAAAAGCGAAGCTATAAACAAGAGAGTATGAAACTTAGAATCTTAGTAGCCTGCGAAGAAAGTCAGGCAGTAACAAAACAATTCAGAGCATTAGGTCACGAAGCATATAGTTGTGATATACTTCCTGAATCAGGTGGTCACCCTGAATGGCATCTACAACAAGATGTAACAAAGTTATTAGAAAAACAGTGGGATTTAATCATAGCATTCCCACCTTGTACCTATCTAACCGTAACTGGAAATAGATGGTTCAATGTCGAGAAGTATGGCGATAAAGCACTAAAAAGAATTGAGGATAGAAAAGATGCTATCAACTTCTTTATGTTATTTGCTAATGCCAATGCTGATCATATTGCTATAGAAAACCCTGTTGGTATAATGAGTACTGAATGGCGTAAACCTAATCAGATAATTAACCCATTTCAATTCGGAGATCCATTCGAAAAGAAAACGTGTCTATGGTTAAAGGGATTACCCGAACTAACAGCAACAAATATTGTTGAGCCTGCACCTCGTAAGTTCTTCGAGAGTGGTAAGTCAATGCCTGCTTGGTATGCTGAATGTTGGCATCTACCATCTGACGAAAGATCAAAGATGCGATCTAAGACATTTCCAGGTATCGCTGAAGCAATGGCAAAGCAATGGTCAGAACACATCATTAAAACTAAAACAAATGGACATTAAACTAGAAAGACTAAGCCCTGAAGACATAGCATTCAACTTATCCTTTATGTTCTACAAGGATGAAGATGTTACAGGAGTTAAAGCGTATGAGTTCGCTACCAAAAGCCTACACGCAATAATAGAAGCATTCCATAGACAAGGACTTGAACCACCTGAAGAGTATAGAGAAGCAGGAATCATATTGTTTATGAGATTGTCAGAAGAACTAGAAAAGAATGAAGCTAATTAAGTATACCATATCTTGGATCAGTCAGAATCTAGCTATTCCATTTTGGTCTATTGGACATATACACCTTATGACTACAGTCTACGAAGACATACACGAGGTAATTATGTCTATGGGTATGAACATCATAGTGGCAGTCGGATTTATTATTGACTATAAAAAATCATTAGAATGACACCAAAAGAAAAAGCAAATGAGTTATTAGCCAAAATGGAACAGCCAATGGATGGAGTTTCTATTTTCAGGCTTGCATCTAAGCAACTCGCATTGATTGTAGTTGATGAAATCATTAGAGAGCTAACTGAAGAAATAAGTCCAAGCGTGCACGGATTCAGGCATCAGTATTGGATAGAAGTTGAACAAGAATTACAAAAGATATGATGCACGAACCATGGAAAGAAGCTTGGGAGAAAGCAATGAAAGAAAAACAAGAAGAGATAAGTAAATTACATACTAACTCTAGCCAAGGAAAGATTAGTGATGGATTTCTTAAACACATTGAAGAGATGGGAACAGCTGAGAAACCAATCAAGATAGAGACAATCAAAGATCCTATCATTGAAATGCTGAAAGAAAAGTTCGATGAACGCAGTCAAGTAGGTATCAATAAGTACGGCACTACACTAGCTGAAAACAATGATGATGACTTCCTCATGCATCTATTAGAGGAGCTTATGGATGCTTCAGCTTACATAATGAAAATCATCTCAGAAAGGAATAATTCTAAATAAATTATTTGTAATTAAAACTTTAATTGTTATATTTGTATCAAATCAAAACACTTATGAACAAGAAGACAGGTATTCGAGACCTAATGAAATCGAAACGATATGGCGCAATCCATCTCAAAGAAGCTCTAATTGAACGTAATGTTCCTGGCAATTGGGAAGCCTATCAAAATGTTTACAACCTAATGTCCGGTAGAACTCCTCGTGATTCTTATGCCTTCATTGTAATTGCAGATATGCTTGGTGAAGACTTAAGAGATATACTTATGAGATATTCTACTGTGCAGGATGATGTAATGAATTATACAAACAAAAAATTAGAACAAGATTTTAATTGGTAATTATGAGCAAAGAACAATTAGTACATCTATTAGTACAAACCGATGGCGATAGCTTTAAATTTGAACTTCAAGGAAAAAGAAGTGATGTAATGGCAGCATTTCTATACGCAATGAATGATGAGCCCGCATTCGCTGATTTATTAAGAGCCTGTATATCTTTCTATGATTCTCAGGATTATAAAGAAGCTTTCCCAAGTAAAACAAAAGGCGATGCTTAAAGGTAGATTCTACGATATACTCGGTTACATAATAGGATTATTAATATTAATACTTTTACACAAATGAATTTAAACGAACTAACAAGACCACTAGATATTAGTGACATCGACTTTCGAGTACAGTCAATTAATAATGGTGGCTATGCTACGATTCTAGCATACAAAGATGCACGTGTAGATATGGCACGATTAGATGCTGCTGTTGGTCCATTAGGTTGGCAACGTAAGCATGAGTTTATTAACGGCAAGTTATTCTGCCACGTAGGCTTATGGAATGGCGCTGGTGATTGGGTGTGGAAATCTGACGTAGGCACTGAGTCAATGACTGAAGCCACCAAGGGTGAATCTTCTGACTCATTCAAGCGTGCTTGCTTCAATTGGGGTATTGGCCGTGAGTTGTATGACTATCCTTTAATCTCTGTCAAGCTTAATGACAATGAATGGTCAAAGGATGGTGGTAGACCTAAGCAAACGTACAACCTTAAGATCCGTGATTGGACTTGGTACTCTGAGTTCACTGATGGTCGTGTATCATTCCTTGCTGCTAAAGATGAGAATGGTAAGCTACGATTCAAATGGGGCGAGATGAAACCTAAGCAAGCAGAACCTGAGTTCAAGCCGGCATCTGCACCTGCTGAAGTACAAGAGGATGTACAACCTGCTCCAGTGCAAGTACCTGATGAAGCTAACGTAAAAGGTATACTTAAGCCACAAGCTGATGAATCTGATCCTGAGCGTGATGCATTAGTTGCTGAGTACAATCAGTTGTATGGCAAGAATCCTGATAAGCGCATGAAGAATGAGACAATCAAGAAAGCTATCCAAGATAAGGTAGATGAGATTCTTGATGAGGGATTGACTGAAGAAAATGAATTTGAAGAGGAAAACATCTCTGATTACTTTGATAAGGTTAAATCAATTACTGATCCTAAGCAGTTCATTCAATGGGCAAAGGATACGGTAGCTAATTTCCCTGATGCGCCACAAGACCATGTGGATATGTTCAAAGAACTATGTAATGCTCACTACAAATCTATTATGTAATGATTGATATCTTTAAAGAAGATAGCAATGGAATGGTTATAGCCTTGGATAATTTGTCTAAGGCTAACCTTTCTAATATAGCTAACGAAATCGTAAAGACCTCTGTTGACGGAGGATATGAAGACCCAATTGAAGCTTACGTTAAAGCTAAGGGTATTGCAGAAATTGCTGATCAAATCATGAGCGGACTTAAGCACTATGCTATTAAGGATGCGTATAAGTTTGATAAAGATCAGAAAGTATTAGGTTGCTCGGTTGTTGTTAAGAACACACCTACTACCTATGACTACTCCCATAACGATGAATGGTCTGAGATAAATGACCAAATCGTATATCTTAAGGACCGTCAGAAAGAAATTGAGAAGCAGATGATTCAGGCTATGTCAGTTGCCCAGTTGATCGATAACGATGGCGTAGTAGTTGAGCCTGCTGTGGTTAAGAAAGAAGGATCAGAGACAATACAAATTACAATACCAAGATAATGGAAATAGGAACATCAGTTGCTATATTAATCATATGTGTAACATTGTTAATAGCACACGAAATCAGAAATCATAAATAACCTTTAAACAACAAGAACAATGAAGAAAAGAAAAATGATTTTTTGTTTTAGATTTTTAGCAGTAATTGATGTACTGTTTTCTTCAAAATTTGAACTAACAACTTGGGATAAAGATTGGAGACAAACCTCTCAAACTAAATTTGATAGAACAGAAATTTTGACTCATAAACAAAAAAAACAATGAAAACAGCAGTAGAATGGTTGGTAAATGAATTAAGAAATGGTAAAGAATTTAATGATGAATTAATTGAAAAAGCCAAAGAAATGGAGAGAGAGCAGAAGATTGCGTTTGCTAAACTTCACGTGCAAAAAGCATTGAAAGCAGTTGAAAATGAAATGATTCTTTCAGCTTCAGCAGTCAAGCATTGGTATTTACCCGAAACTATTAAGTAACCTCTAAACAACAAGAACAATGAAACTAAATAAAATAGTAACAATGGACTTAAGAAAAGAATTATTAGAATTCCTTGAAGCTAATAATAATTTTGGACTTGAAGAACCTGAAAAATTAGTTGACATTTATATTAAAGTGTATAAAGAAGGACTAGGAATTAATTATTTTAAAAAACAAGACCAATGAAAACAGCAGTAGAATGGTTAGTTGAGCAATTAGATGTAGAAACAGTTTTAACACGTCGTCAACTTAGTGATGTAATTAATCAAGCCAAAGTAATAGAGAAAAATCAAAGAAGAAAAGATTTTGTTAATGGCTATAAGGAAAGAGCGAAATTATCAGGTAAAGTATTTGATGAAATATCAGAAGCATTAGCAAATAAACTTTTTGAAAAACAAGAACAATGAAAACACTAAAAATGACACCAAATTTTTTACCACTAAAGAAAGTTGATTTTACAGAAGAACAACTAATTGAGATGTACAATTTAGTTTTTAAAAGTCCTAAGAGTAATGGATTTATAAAAGCAGAAATGAAAGATTTACTTTTTGATGAAGGTTATTGGTTTATGGAATCCAAACAGGACAATTGGGAAGAAAACTTAAAGAACAAGTTAATTGAATTTGGAGTAAACTTTTAAACAACAAGAACAATGAATAAGATGACAAAACTTGCAATAGCACTTGCTATTTCAATAATAGGTAGTTTACTGATTCCAATATTTACACAATGGTATAAACAGCAAACAGGAATAACTCCTATTGGATTTTATTTCGTGTATGTATTGGGTTCTCTTTTCTCAATATTTGCTATTGCTACTAACAATTTTAAGGACTTTTAAACAACAAGAACAATGAAATTCATATTAGAAATAATTGGCACAACTATTTTTGTATTGGTAGAAATTTATGTACTTGGAATAATTTATTGGGCTACAAAAAAACAACATTTAAACAACAAGAACAATGAAACTAAACAAAGACGATAGAAGAGAAGAAATGGCTGCTTATGGAACTATGTTTCTAATTAGCGTAATCGTTATTGCGATAATTATAGCGACTATAACAACGATATTTGGATTCTAATATGGAAACAGGAGTCAAAGAAAATGTCTTGCTTCAGATTAAAGAATTGAATGATGATATCAATCAGATCAATAAAGACATCAAGAGCCTTCAGGCAAAACGAGAGACAAGAAAAGAAAAGATAAAGGCTCTCATCCTAATATTAAGTAACCAACTAGAACTAGACATTGAATAACATGGAAGAAAACAAACAAGAAGAAGTTGTTAATCCTGACACAGTAAAACTACTTCGTGCTGTAATGAAAGTATCTTCATCGCTTAATGACCTTGATGATTTGATATACCAAGGCGATTACTTTAAGTATCAATTTAAGCGTGAGGCATCAAAGTGGATGGTTCTAATGGAATACCATACCAAGACTCTAATGAACTCTCTCGTGGAAGAAGATCACACTCTACTGCAAGAGATTTACAATTCATTAGAAGAATCATCTCAAGGGGTTTCAGCTGGAAAGAAGACATCACTTATCTTATTCTACGCTAAACTTAAAAGTTGTCTGAATGACCTAGACAAGATGGAAGATAATAGAGATGCTTTCTACCCTAGATTCATCCGAGTACATACTGAAAAGGTAGTTAAGGAGATGGAGAAGCAGCACTACTCAATCATTCATACTATTGATGCTGATGGTAAAGATGTCAACCACATCATTAAATTCTTTGATGAATTTACTGAAACAATTATGACTTATTCAGAAAAGTAATTACATTTACCGCCCCGGTATTAAAAACAAACATATGAGTTGGGAAGATTGGTTAATGAATAATGGCCATATCAAGGGAGTTACTGCTTATGATAAAATAATGGAACTCGCAGTCAGTTCCTACGATATGACATCAAAGAGTAGAAAACAATATAAAATGGATATTAAGCACTACTTGGTGCTATGGTGGGTAGAGAATAAAGAAGAGTTCTTAGCATACAACTCAACCATTGCTGTAGGTAAGTTGCTTGACATTGATCATTCAACCGTTATCCATTTTATGTACCATAGAAAGAAAACAATTAACTATGAAAAGAATGTAGAGTGTATTAAGGACTTTTTAAATTAACTACCATGATTTACAAAAATTTAGAGAATGTACTGGATAGAATATTCGGTCCGTTCTCAGAGGAGAGAACATTGATCCTCAACGCAGTCAAGAAAGATGTCGAGTCCGCATCTCCAACAGCCTCAGGCAATGACGTGGAGAAAATACTTAACATCTTTAACGAGGTGTTCCAAAAGAAATCTAGAGTAATTACCAAGAAGGTAATGAATAGATACAAGGAAGTACTCAAGCACTTTTCCTTGCAGGACATTAAGTCAGCAATGGAGAATGCTAAAGCAGATGAATTTCATTTAGAGAACAACTACAAGTATTGTACTATAGAATACTTCTCTAGGATGGAGCAAATTGATAAGTGGACCAATGTATCTACCGAAGAAAAGAAAAGCGACTTTGTGATGCCAAAATTTAATGTAAGGGGGTAATATGAATCAGATGCAGCTACGCTCAGAGCAAATAGTCTTGCACTCTATGCTTATGCACCCCTCTACCATTCACGACATCATGGGTAAGGTATCTTCGGATATGTTTGTCACACCCATAAACAAAGTAATCTTTGAAGCTGCATACGAACTTTATTTATCTCAAGAACCGATTAATGTCATAGCACTCAGTCAGGTGCTGATGAAGAAGAACACGATGTATAAGCGTGATTCTATCTCAGAGGTTTCCAATATCGTATCTATGGGTGCTGTTGGATCCAATGAATTAAGCAGTTCAATATACTTTTTGGTAGCAGAAAGTGTACGTCACGAACACATTGATCTAGCTAGGAAGATAGAGAAGATGTCCGCTGATGATTCATATGATCCTCAGAACGTGATAAACACACTACAGGCACACATCACGGATAATAAGTTCAAGTCTATCATCAGGAAGAAAGATTTCGATAACGAATCACTACTCCAAGAGTTAGATAAGAAAATGCTTGATGCTTCAACGAAAGAGGGTGTAAGCGGTATAGAGACTGGATACAAAAGGTTCGATGTCCTGACATCAGGTATGCAACCTACTAACCTTATCATCATTGCTGCACGACCTGCTATGGGTAAGACACAGTACGCCTTAGGGCTAATGAAACACGCATCCATTCGTAATAACTACAAAGGCCTATTCATATCGTGTGAGATGGATGAGGTTCAGGTTATGAAGAGAGTTATCTCTGTTGATAGTGGCATCCCCGGATATCACATCAAACGTGGTAGACTTGAAACACGTGAGATCATGCGTTACGAGAAATCAAAGAAGCGAATCATCAATTCAAACATGAAGATCGTTGCAGGTTCTTTCACGATTACTGATGTGCTTTCAATGGTCTACAAGATGAAATACTCTGAAGGACTTGACTACGTTGTCATAGACTACATTCAGAAGATACAAAGCCCAGGTGCTCAGAACAGGACCAATGAAGTCGGCGATGTATCTAGGAAGCTTAAGGATATGGCTAACGAACTTAAGATACCTGTCATAGCATTGGCTCAGTTATCTCGTGCTGTAGAACACAGGACTGATAAGAAACCTATGTTGTCTGACCTTAGGGAATCAGGCGATATCGAACAGGATGCTGACATTGTTATGTTCTTGTATCGTAATGGCTACTATATGTCTCCTGAGGAAAAAGATAACAATCCTATGGCAGACGATGGGTATGCAATCATTGCAAAGCATAGGGATGGAGAACTTGAGGACATACACCTTAGGTTTGATGCAAACATTCCTGCTTGGAAGAATCCATATGATTCTGATGAACCTGATGAAGATTACGTTCAGACAGCACTAAGACCTAATAACGACTTTGATATATTCTGATATGTTTGACATTTTTGAAGAGAAACCTCAGCCAAAGATATATTGTGCTGACGTTACAATAAGCGTAAAGATTCCACAACGTGGTAAGCAAAAGAAGTATGATTCTAAAACAATCAAGCTATACAAGATTCCATTAGTCATGAATGATGGCGATATTGCTACTGATCATCAGAAGAAAGTGCTATTCAAAAAGGTTCACGAGAATGAGATTGGCAAGGGTATATTTGAAGATATGATCTTCTCGATAGTATCAATTGATAATATCAAATATATGTCAAATTTATCTTATAAGTTTGATTATTTAATTCATTAGTGTAAACAATTTTGTTTACATTTGTTAAAAATATAATAGTATGGAGCGTCAAATTTTACAAGTATTGGAATTCCAGAAGGCATTCAATGTCAAGATGCCATCTGAGCCAAAGATGTTACCTAGAAAAAGAGCAAAACTACGTCAGTCATTGCTCCAGGAAGAGGTAACTGAATTAGCAGAATCAAAGAATTTACTCGATGTTGCAGATGCAATCTGTGATATCCTGTACATCACCTATGGTACAGCACATGAATATGGTCTTGCTGATCGTCTAGTAATGTTGTTTGACGAGGTTCACCGATCAAATATGTCTAAGATGGGACCTGACGGTAAGCCTTTATTCCGTGAAGATGGTAAGATAATGAAGCCTGAGACATACTCAGAGCCTAAACTGCGACCTATCATCGAAAGAAACTTCTCCGTATATAAGGAAAGCAAAGCAATGAAAGATGCTGCTGAAATTATGGAGGCGATTGCTAACGAGGAAAAGAACCTCTTAAATGATCGAATAGAGAACAAGTTAAGGAAACACCTTACTTTATGGGATAAGTTCCTGTATTGGCTCCTAAATAAGACTGAGAACAATCTTAAGACTAAGATCGAGGTCAAGTATCCACAGTCTATCTATGGCGAAGTAGTAGTCAATATTTATGGCAAAGATTACCCAATCCAAAACGTCTAAGTACGGCAATAAGAAAATTGAGTTAGATGGTGTCAAGTTTGATTCCAAGCTGGAATTATTCTGTTACCAACAATTTAAGATTTTGGGGCTAGAATTCGACTTTCAGAGAACAATACTCTTGCAGGAAGGATTTAGATTCAAAGGTAAGTGGATAAGACCTATTACTATGATTGTAGATTTTGTGCTTCACTACGATGGACAAAATATCTACATAGATACAAAAGGGTTCGCTACCGAGACATCTAAGCTGAAATACAAGATGCTAAAGTTTTATGTAAGAGAAGATTCTGCTGCTGATGTGGTTTGGCTCCACTCCCAAAAAGAAGTCAAAGAGTTTTTATTTAATTTATTAAAGTTATGAGTAGTGTAAACAAAGTATGCCTATTGGGAAATATTGGCGGAGTCGAAGTTAAGAGCTTCGAAAATGGTAAGAAGTTAGTACAAGTTTCATTGGCAACTTCTGACGGTTACAAAAAGGGTGATAAGTGGGAAGAGAAAACAGAGTGGCATCGCTGCATCTTCGCTATCCCTGCCCTTGCTGAAAGAGCAGCTTCAATTCAAAAAGGTGATAAGATCTATGTTGAAGGAAGCATCAATACGAATTCTTGGACAACCAAAGATGGTGAGAAGAAAGAGATCAAAGAGATTTCTTGTACAATGTTCAAGACGTTTGTAAAAGCTAAGACAGAGCAAAAAGAATTCAATCAGCCTAAGACAACCGTTACTGAAAGTAAGAGCGATTGGACTCAGGAATCGGATAATATTCCTTTCTGATGTAAATAAGTAACCAATTAAATCAATATAAAATGCAAGAGAAATCACTGCACAACACCACTGCAAATGGTGCAACAAAGAATGTTAAAGACATTCAATTTTGGGGAGACGGAGACACTTTCCGTTTAATTTCTAAAGCTTCATCTGAGTCAGAGGGATGGATGAAATCAACAAAGGCTATGCCGGTAGGTAACTCAGTTGTCATTCAGGTAACAACGCAACAGCGCAATCCTGATGGAAGCTATTCAGTTGCTGAGGCATTAACTACAGTTGATAATGTTATCATCTGCGAGTACAAAGTTGGCGACACTGTAGAGGCAAGAACTATTATCCCAAGAACTCAGGAGCACGAGGGAGTTCACGTCACAGCAGTTAGAAACGTAGCTTTAGAAACAGCTGAGTAAAGCTTGCCACTGACGAGTGGAACGTAACCTGCCGGTCTTAATTGCTCGCGGTTCTCATCGTAGGGAGATAGGTTAGCCTTCCGAGAAAAAAGGCACATAGTCAGGTGGCACGGGGTGCAAGGTTGAATTGATGAATTCTTTTTTGGATGATATATCTTATAGTTAATTCAACTGTCCTACAGGGTTCGACTCCCTCCTGGCTGCAAATAGTGAGGTGGCGTAATGAGGCGTGGTTGCCGAGTCCTATATGGTTGCTTTAAGGTTCGAGTCCTCCCTCACAACAAGTGGTCATATAAGGCGCAAAAATATGTGTATTTATGCCTTACAAGACAAGTTAAGATAAGTGGTAAAAATTGCCACATATGTAAGAACAAAATGTAAACTTATAAGCTTACAAAACAAATAGAAATTTAAACCTATAAGCTTAAGTAGATGAACGAAGTAGTAAAGTTTAGAGAGAGACTCAAAAAGATTGGCATAGAGATAGAATTAGAAGGTAACGTACCTTGGATATATCTTAAGTCAGTTAACGGAAACAAAGTGGAGCGAGAAGATTGGGTTAATGCTAATCACGGTTACTGCGTAGCTTGGTATCCGGTTTGGCACAGAGATGAAGTTCAGATGAATTGGCAGGACATTAAGTTAACTTTTAAGTTAATTAGGAAGTATAAAGATGTGCAATATAATACACTTAATGTCTAATATACTATACATAATCGGTAAAAATCCAACTTAATGTGCAATATATTACACAATTCGCGAATCAAGAATTATACGCAAAAGGATATAAATATCCGTATATAGACGGAATTATACGCAAGAACATATAAATATGACAGCAGTAGAACAACTAGCTACGCAACTTAAGAAAAACCATGGAATAGATTTAACGCTATACGATGAGTTTAATGAAGCAAAACAAATGGAGAAAGAGAGATTGCTAGAATTTGGAACTAAAGTAGCAATGAAAGCATATACAGAACAAAGCGGTTGGTCTATCATAGAAGTATATAATGAAAACAAATGACAAAGTACAATGTTGGTCTTGTTACAAGTTTAAAACAATCGATAAATTCGACCAAAATAGACGAGAATACAATCTTAAAAGCCGAAGAGGAACTCTGTTCAGCTGTAAAAGATGCACACGAGCAAGAGTGCTGTGTGAACTACGAGCAGTGCGATACGACTTCAGAGAACGAAAGTTTGTAGTACACCACTTTAAGAATAAAAGCCAAGCCTTAAAATTTATAAAGAATGAAAGCAACAATAGAGTTTGATGATGAGCAGGAGCTCAGAGATGCCATTGACGGATGGAAATGGAAACACGCAATTTT
>JACCDG012064406.1_pt1 | contig 17043 bp, 13 predicted proteins | sample 7442471 | NCBI WGS metagenome assembly JACCDG01 (sample SAMN15323444, study PRJNA562643) | freshwater metagenome | isolation source: river surface water | place: USA:Blue River Watershed | collected 2017-08-17 | reverse complement strand
GTCAAAATCAAGGCGAAATTAAAACAAAACACGCAAGCAGCCAAAAAATCGCGTATTATTCTTTATTTTTACAGCATTGTGCCCATTCGCTCCTCCCTATGTACCTAAAATCTTTACAGGTCAAACAATTTAAGTCCTACGAGGAGGCACAATTTGAATTTATCCCAAACATCAATTGCATTGTTGGCGAAAATGGAATCGGGAAAACAAATCTGCTCGACGCCATCCATTTTCTTTCCTTAACCAAGAGTGCGCGTGGCGTGGCAGACCCGCTTTGTATCCGACATGGGGACTCCTTCTTTATGGTGCAAGGGAGTTTCATCTTTCAAAAAGACGAACAGGTTCCTGAAACCGAAACCCAAATTACCTGTGCTGTTCAAAAAGGCCAGAAAAAAGCATTGCTCCGAGACCAAAAGCCTTATACCCGACTCGCTGATCACATCGGAAATTTTCCCATCGTGCTGATGGATCCCCATGATACGGACCTGGTTCGGGATAGTTCTGATACCCGAAGACGTTTCTTTGATGGGGTCATGGCCCAGTTGGATCGAACCTTCTTAGAAAATCTTATCCGTTACAACCGCATTGTCCAGCAGCGCAACAGCCTTTTGAAGATGTTTTCCGAATCAGGAACCATGGACACGCTGATGTTGGCCAGTTACCATGAACCGCTCGTGATGCTCGGGGAATCCATCCGCGCAGCCCGCGTGGAGTTTTTATCCGACTTTCTTCCGCGATTTCAGGCACATTATGCGGCCTTATCGGACGACCGCGAACAAGTATTAATTCGAATGGGGTCGACCTTTGAGGCGGGCCAATTGGACGCTACTTTAAAGCAAGCGGAACGACAAGATTTTGCGGCACAACGCACGACCATTGGAATTCACCGGGATGATTTTGAATTTGAAATTAATGGCTTTCCCTTGAAAAAATACGGTTCACAAGGGCAAACGAAGAGCTTTGTTGTGGCTTTGAAATTAGCCCAATTCGATGCACTAACTGCTGTAAAACCACGGAAACCCCTGTTGTTGTTGGATGATATCTTCGACAAATTAGATGACCGACGCATCCAACGATTAATCGAGATGATGGCGGAAGATCATTTTGGGCAGGTGTTTATTACGGATGCCCGACCGGAGCGAACGAAGAATTTATTGAAGGATTTGAGCGCTAAGATTCAATACCACGCGCTATCGTAAGCGCAAAAGCCTCTACGGAATTTTGATGGGCTAATTCCTTCTGCTTTGCCGCATTCGCTTTAATGTCCGATTTGAGTGCTTCCGCATATTTATGAGCGTTGTTCGGATCAATGGCTATCCCTAATTGGTAGGCTTCTGTGATTGAACCTATCGAACCATCACGCGTAGCAACAACCGGCTTTCCAGCTAGTGCCGCTCGAACTAAAACCGAACTCATACCCAGGTGGCCTTGATAAGTAACCAAAACGACATCAGCCAAATCAAAACACAACTCGATCGTCGGATAGTGCAGGTAATCATACAGTTTCACGACCTGCAGGCTCGGAATTTCTTGAAATTGTCGGTCAAGTTGTAGCGCATACGCTTCTTCAATCGGCCCAGCCAAAAGCAAACAAATCTCGGCTAATTCAGCCGCTGAAAGAAGCTTAGCGGCAGCAATAAAAGCCTCAATCCCCTTGCGTCGATCTAATTGCCCAAAATTCAGAAACACTTTCTTCCCCGCGGGAATTTGGCATTTTGTTCGAAAGTCAGCCTTTTGCTGAGAGGTCAACGCTAGGTGAACAACCGGGTCCGCCAGCGGAATTGCCTTCGCAGAGTCGCTGAGTTGATTCAATACCGGAACCGCCGAATGGACAATGGAAAAAACTTGTTTGATCTTTCCTGAAGCCAACATCGCTTGCCAAACATGGCGTTTGACAAAATCGAAAAGTCCTTTTACTTGTTGAGGAGGTCGGAAACTGATGCCCGACACCGGAATGACACTGGCCTTGCCGAAAAGAACCCCTAAGGGAAAATAATCCATGTACATCAACACGGCTTGATCAGCACGCGTTTCCTGCGCGATATCCATCCATAAATTCCACTCCTTGATGGAACGAAGGTAGATGGGCATGGCATGCAATGAATGAATTGTTTCATGACTGATGGGGTAAAATTGGACTTGATCACCCCAAATCAAATGCTCTGCTTCTTGTCTTTTGGCAAAATCCGTTTGAAAATTTTCGCCAGTCGCGACGATTAATTCTACTTCATTTTGCGTGCTGTAATAGCCGATTAAATGAATCAAATAGGCCGGATGATGCCCATCTAAAATCGTATCAAAAAGTAGCACGCGTTGTTTCACAAAACAAAAATAGGCTAAATAAATGAAAAGGTCGGCAACGCTGCTGCCGACCTTCCCTCGAATTCAATTCAACTACTTCAAATTATACTTGTACTTATAACGATCATAAAGTTGCGTATGCTTGTTATTCAAATCGATGGCACGCCCTTGAATAAACGCATGCGTGACAACACTCGATTTCATATCCAACAAGTCTCCTTGGCAAATAACAATATTTGCATCTTTGCCATTTTCCAGACTTCCTGTACGATCCGCAATACCCAAGATTTTCGCTGGATTCAGTGTAATCGCCGACAAGGCCTCTTCGCGTGTTAAGCCATAGGCTGACATCGTTCCGGCCATGAATGGCAAGTTGCGAATTTGCGTATACCCATCTCCTGAATCTTGGCAAATCGTAAACAAGACTCCCGCTTTTTGCAACTGAGCACCCGTTTTGTAGGGTTGATCCACGGCATCATCTTCAGCTGCGGGTAAGGCATGCGGCTCATGTAAAATAACCGCTACCTGATTGGCTGCTAATATATCTGCAATCATCCAACTGTCGGCTCCACCCGCAATGACCAATTTGAAATTAAATTCCTTCGCAAAGTCGATCGCTGTCAGCATTTCCTTCACCAAATCACAATGCACATAAAGCGTTTTTGTTCGATCGAACAGACCTTTCGTCGCCTCGAATTTCAAATTCACGGCCACATGCGACTTCTCATTGAGATAGGCTTTTGCCTCACGGAAGAATACGCGTGCTGTTTCAATGCGCTCCAATCCCGCTTTCACAGCATCCGAATCCGCTCCTCTCCGACCGCCACCATTGGGACGATTAATTAACGCCGGAAACGTCATATGCACCCCATTATCCAGGGCATAAGCTGCATCTTCCCAGTTCCAGGCATCCAATTGTACGACTGTTGAGGAACCCGAAATCAAACCACCTTGTGGTACGATGTGGGCCAACAAAACGCCGTTCGTCCGCAAGGTATTAATCACCTTGCTGTCCGTATTATACGCCACGATGGAACGAATGTTTGGATTCATTTCACCCAATTCATCGTAATCAACCGTCGACTTCGTGGAACTCACCTCCACCAAACCCAAATTGGTATTTGGTGCAATGACACCCGGATAAATGTGTTTTCCCGTCGCATCAATGTGTTCGATATCCCCTGAAATCGCAGGGGCTTCTGTCAAAACGGTCAACTTGCCTTTGTCGATCGATAGACTTCCGTTTGAAATGACTTGTCCATTCCCAACATGCAAAGTAGCTCCCGTAATCACGATTTTTTTCGTTTGTGAAGGTGAGGGATGCATGTTTTCCTGTGCCATCAAGGATAGGCCCAAGAAGCAAAATATTGGTATTAATAGCTTTTTCATATTCTTATTCATTAATATGGTCGTTCTCTTCATCTATAAAACGGCTCGCGATGCGCTCCCAAAGACTCTTGTCATGATTGTGATCTTCTTCGCACATGTTTTGCTTCTTCACCGAAGGCGTAGAAGGGCGCGTAGCAGCACCCCCTTTTTTCGATGTAATCATCTTCTGAACTAAGCGTTGCTTTTCAGCCTTTAAAGCCTCTTGCAATTTCGCATCTTGCACACGATCAAAAACGACCGTACCATCTACAATCGTCTTTTCCGACTTCGCATAAATGCTCAACGGATGATCCGACCAAATCACTAAATCAGCGTCCTTGCCTGGTGCGATACTACCCACACGATCCGCCACGTGCAACATCTTCGCCGGATTCAAGGTCACCATTTTCAAGGCATCTTCTTCCGACATGCCCGCATACTTCACAGATTTAGCAGCCTCTTGATTCAAGCGACGCGCCATTTCAGCATCATCCGAGTTGATCGCTACATTCACGCCTACTGCCTGCATAATGGCAGCGTTTTGCGGAATCGCATCCAATACTTCCATTTTGTAATTCCACCAGTCGGCAAAGGTAGATGCACTTGCTCCATGCGCCTTCATTTTATCAGCCACTTTATAGCCTTCCAAAATATGCGTCAAGGTATTCACCGTGAAACCAAATTGATCAGCCACCTTCAAAATAGCGTTGATTTCACTTTGTACATAGGAGTGACAAGTAATGAAACGCTTCTTATTTAAGATTTCCAATAAGGCCTCGAGTTCCAAGTCGATGCGCTTGCCTGGACCTAATTTTTCATAGTCACGAGCTCGCGTGAATGCATCCGTCAGCACCTGCTCCACACCCATGCGCGTATCCGGGAAACGCGGATTGGATGTATTCCAAGAGCGCTTCACGTTTTCACCCAAGGCGAATTTGATGAACGGATCCCAATTGGCAAATTTTAATGCTTCCGCATTTTGTCCCCAACGGAATTTCAATAATTGGGTTTGACCACCAATTACGTTGCAACTTCCGTGAAGAATGTGACTTGATGTGACACCCCCACTTAATTGACGGTAGATATCTACATCATCCGGATCGATGACGTCGGCAATACGTGCCTCCGCAGTGACAGATTGCGTACATTCATTGATTCCTCCAGTAGCTCCCACGTGCGAGTGCTCGTCGATGATTCCCGCTGTCACGTGCTTTCCTGTTCCATCCACCAAACGTGCCGTCGGATCTTTCAATCCTTTTCCTACTTGCACGATTTTACCCGCCTTCACTAACACATCGGCATCTTTTAAAACCCCTTGTTTCTCGTTGGTCCAAACCGTCGCATGTTGAATCAATAGATTCTCCTGTTTCGCTATCGTTTTTTGGCCAAAACCATTGAATGGAAAAACCACATCACCGATTGCCTCCGGCTTGTTCGACTTCGATTTCGTCGAGTCTGAGCTAGCAGCAGCCGAGCGAATGGCTTTCCAAGAAATCCAATCCCCCGAGGCCAATTGACCTGTTCCAACAATATTCGTACCATCGAATGAACCTGTCAAACGAACGCGTTGCGATTTGTCGGCCTTACTCGCATAACCCAAATTGATCAATTGATCCTTTTGTGAAAGATCCACTTGCGTGGTATCGCTTGCGATTAATTGAGCTTTATAAGAACCGGGCTCCCCTTGAACGACTAATTTCGCTTGGTTCGTGCCAAGGTTAACTTGGTAGGTTCCTGCCAAATTAGACCAAAGGTCTGATTGTACGGCATATGCACGGCCTTGAACCCAGTTCTCAACAATCGCTGAATTTTCAGCAAATACCGGCCCCGTTGCAATGAAGAAGTTGGCCACTTTACCTGCATCCAATGTCCCTACTAAGTCTGATACACCAAGCAATTGGGCTGGCGTTGTGGTCAAGGCTTCGAGTGCTTTTTGGTAGCTTAAGCCATATTGGATGGCTTTACGAAGATTGGGAAGGAAGGAGCTCATGTCCTTTAAACCTTGAGCAGTCAAGGCAAAAGGGATATTGGCCTTCTCGAAAGCCGCAGGATTCGTTGGGGCTAATTCCCAATGTTTCAGTTCGGCCACATTGACGAAGCGCATGTCGGTCGGATCCTCCACATCAATCGTCTGCGGGAAAGCCAATGGCAAAATGAATGACGCTTTGGTCGCTTTCATTTCGTCGATGCGCTGGTATTCGTCGCCGCTTCCCTTGATGATGTATTGCACACCAAATTCATCCCCGATTTTATCGGCACGAAGCACATTCCATTTCTCGGTTACGGCAAATATCTGAGGTAGGTTCGCGTTTTGAATGAAACGCTCCATGCTCAGATTTAGGCCTTCCTGTGCGGGTTTGGATTTATACCATTGGGCATCGAGGAAGTTTTGACGTAACAAAGCGACGCTTCCCATCAAAGAGCCCGGGTAATCTTGCGTTGAAGAACCTTTTTCGAAGGAATAATGCGCCGCCGTTTTTTCTTTGAGGATGACCATATTTTCCCGGTCTTTGGCTAGGGAAACGAGGGTACTTGTGCCGCGCGAAATCCCGTCGGGTTGAAGGGTGGACACCGCACCGAAACCTAATTTGCGTAGATCTTTGGCTTTAGATTCGTTGACAACGAAGTTCTTCGCATGCTCAACCTCGGATTTCAAGGCTTGATTCCAAGAGAAGGGACCTTTGGTGTTGCTAAGCATTTGGGAAGGGGCGCGGTAGCTGTAATTGCTAGGCGATACGGCTTCCATGCCGTAATCGCTGAATGCGTCCACAAAGCTTGGGTAGATAAATTTCCCTTGGCATTCAATGACGATTGCCTCTTTCGGAATGAAAACAGATGAGCCGATTGCTTCAATGCGGCCTTGTTTGATCAACAAAGTAGCGTTTGTTAGCGTCGTTTTGGCATCCTTCACGATGTTCGCATGCACGAAGGCATAATAACCGGAGCGTGGATTAGCGACATCATTAATCGGGAAGCTTACTTGGGCTTGGAGTCCGAAAGCGAGGAAAAAAAGAAAGACCCCGAGACTCCGAGAGGAGAGAATTTTCATAGGTATGCTTTATTGATGAATCAACAAGTTACCAAAAAAAATGTTTCTGTCAATCCTTCTTTAAATGAACGGCTTTCTTTCCGTAATAATTGGCCACGCATTTACACCACAAGTGCTTGGGATCTTGGGATAGTTCTTCCCCAAAGAATATTTTCGACCTAGTTTGTAATAGTTCTACGGTCACAGTATCCGAGGTAGACAGGCGTATTTTTTCAAATCTACGATGATTCTCTGCGCTGTAGGCGGCCGCTTGTCCGGACATTAATTCACGTGTGAGCATGCGGGCATTATCGCTTTTCCAAACTCCTGCCAACATCAAGATCAACACACCAATTCCTGCGTTGCGCCCGTTAGGCAAATAATGTTTGAGCTGAACCAACGTGAAAGCGACATAAATCAGCAAAAAAACGACATATAGACTTAAGATACGAGCAGGAATGTGCGGTTCTCCCAGCGCAAAAGAAAGGGGAATAAAGCTCATCAAAATAGCCCCAAAAAACAAAAGTGAAATGACCCCTAAATTTAATCGACTGACCGGCTTGATGGATTCGGAGGGAAAAATCCACCACATCCATAAACAAAATGCCCAGCACAAGGGAGATGTCGCAAACTGAATGGCCAAGTCGATTAAATTCGAAAAAAGGATATGTAAACCTTCCGTCAAGTTCACGTGGCTGACAGCGCGCACTTGATTCCCGGGGGAAAGCATGACGGCTAAAAACCCCAATAACCAGATGGCAAACAGGAGATAAAGCTCTTTTTGAATGGGGCCTTTGAAGCGCCATAACCAGACTTGATAGCCCCAGAATACCGCTGAAAACATGAGCATACTCACTTCGCTTGTCCCCATGAGTCCCAGGAGTAATAGCGACAAAATGATTGTCCGCTTGCGGCTTGATTGCATCGTAAAATAGACCACCAAGAATAGCAAAATTAACTGGATTGAGATATAATAATAAATCCCTGTAAACCAGTAAAACCATTGGTATAGGCCTGAAATAGAATAAAGCACTGCCGACTGAAATAAGAAAACACTCGTCCACAACCGTTGGTCACTGAATTCCCAGGAAGAGATTCGCCTGATAGCAAATAAACTGGTTACAAAACCCAAGCCAAGCAAAAAATAGGTATTTAGTTGGAGGTATGTAAAATCGCTACTAAAATACAAAGGAGTACAGTGCATCAACAGGTTGCCAAAGTAGCGCCCGCTCCAGCCCATGTAATAGTAGTAGGCACCTGCAAAAATACCGTATTGTTTGGCTACCCATCCAAAACAAAAATCGTCAACGATACTCGGCACGTTAAATCGAGCAATGGCTAACATGAGCGTCAAGATAAATGCCCAAGCACCAAAACTGGCTAAAAATACGATTCGAGGAAGAAGGCGTTTCAATAGGCTCATGCAAATATCACGCGTTTTTTAGTCAAGTATACCGTAAAAAAGAGATAGGCAATGTAGAAAAACCGGTTTCGCGCGCGAAGGTACTCCGCTTTCAAAGGACGCTTCCGGGCCGGTGCGGGGGTACATGTGACCTGAAATTCTTGAAAAGGAGCACCCGTTAAAAGTAATTTCCCGGAATGATCCAACGAATAATTCATGTAGCGGGCATCCAATCGCTGGCGTTGAAGCAGATTTGTGTGTACCAACTTAAACGCACACGAAAAGTCCTTCAAATGCGACCCAAAGATGGCATTGCATAGCCAGTTGGAGGCCTTTTGTCCGAAGCGATTCAAGGCATTATCAAATTTGCGCGTTCGATAGGTAAAGGCGATTTCGGCTTGGGAATTCCAAAGTTCAGGGATGATTGTATCCAAATTATGAATGGGGAATTGCCCATCTGAATCTGTGATAAGTGTCCAGGCATGCGAGGCTTCGGCAATGGCACGGTCAAACGAAAACCCAGGTCCTTCGTTTTGCGTATTTCGAAGAATTTTCACGTGGGGATTTCCTGCAAATGCGTGCTTCAACTGCTCATATTGTTCGGGGGCGCTAAAATCATCGCAGACGATGACTTCAAGTGCTTCTATTTGCGGATGCTTCTCCCCATAGGCAAGCCATTCCGCGATCAAGGAAATGATGCCGGGACATTCATTAAATGCGGCCGTAACAATGCTAATTGAGCTCATTATCTATTGCTTGAATCATCGATTTAATGCCTTCTTCTAAGGTCACTTGGGGTTTCCAGCCTAATAAATTTGTTACTTTCTCGACATCCGCCAAGGTCGTATTGGCATCACCCGCACGGGATTCGGTATGGATTTTTTCCAATGGGAAGAAAGCTGCTAAATCATTGACAGAATAATTAATGCCGGAGCCGACATTGAATATTTCTCCGACGTGTTGGGTTTCCATGGCTTTGATATTCGCTTGAACCACGTCAGACACATGTATAAAATCCCTGCGTTGTTCGCCAGAGCCGTGTATTTCGAGTGTTTGTTTGTTCCGGTATTTATTAAGAAATATCCCTACTACCAAGGCATAGGCTCCGGTACTAGGCTGACCGGGACCGTACACATTGAAATAACGCAAAATATTCGCTTCCAAACCGAAGTTGCGAACGTATTGTTGGACATATAATTCGCCCACGTGTTTGGTCAGACCATAATAATTGAGAAAATCACCGCGATCATTTTCGTTTTGCACGCCTGGGTGATTGCCATAAAAGGTGGACGAACCCGAATAAACGAAGCGCTTCACACCATGTTTTCTGGCAGCCGCTAAGACATTCAAGGTGCCCAAAACATTACTTTCATGGCATTCAAAAGGCATGTCAAACGATGGTCCACTGCGTGAAAATGCGGCCATATGAAAAATGCCATCAACCCCAGTCACCGCTTTTTCGCAAGTCGGCAAGTCCTGTATTTTCCCTTCCATGAACTCAATGTTCGCATCCAATTGCGCTAGGTCGCCAAAAGACAAATCGTCTAATACGCGAACTTGATGCCCAGCGGAAACCAAGGTATTTGCTAAATGTGTTCCAATAAATCCGGCTCCGCCTGTAACTAAATAATGCATGAAATGATAGGTTAAAGACCTGTTGCTTGTTGTTGTTTGACAAATAGGGTGGCTTCGGCTAATTCCGCGGGGGTATTAATGCCGATCGACTTATAATAGGGCTGGTCTAGGCGCCAAAACACCTTAAAATCAGGGTGCAAGGTACCAATATATTTCACAAAGTTCTTTTCGCCAGTCACTTTTCCTGGACAAGCTTGCTGTGCGTAAGCAGACCAGGTTGCTTGCAACAGGCTTTTGCGGAATCCAAATAGGCCCATGTCTTTGAATCCGTGCGCATCGACTGGCTCGCCTTCGCGCTGCTCAAACACCTGAAGAGAAGCTTTCGCAAACTGGTATTGCACATAGGGCTTTACGACCCAAACCAAAGGTACGGAAGCATCGTGTGTGTCTAAATCTTGAAATAGCTGTTCGTGCAATGGGGCATCGCAAAAAGGTTGATCCCCCCATTGCAAAATTAATTTGACATCATCAGGCATGGTCATCACATGTGAGACTAATTGATTAACCGCATCGAACATCCCCGTGGCTTCTTCTTGGATAAGAACCGTGACATGTTGTGGCGCTTGGGCCTTCATATGAGCCTCAAAATACGATTTCCCCTCGGGGCTCAACAACAAAATAATTTGATCAATTTCCTGACTCAATGATCCAATGATGAAATCAAATACCGTTTTCCCGTCCCAAATAGGTGTGAAAATCTTGGGGACTTCAGCCCCCAATCGACTACCCTTTCCGGCGGCAGGAATTGCTAAAATGTGTTTCATCGCGATTGAATTAATTCCGTAAGATAGGTATTGATGGAGGGATAATAGGCATCAGCAAGTGATTCTATGGCCGAATTATGTACTCCCACGGCATGAATCTTCGCAGCTAATACGCTTTGAATCCCTTGAATGGAATCTTCCACACCATGCATTTCTCCTTGAATAGCATATTGATGGATGCAATGCAAGAAGGGTTCCGGATCCGGCTTGGACGCATGATAATCCTCGGCACAAACAATGCCCTGGAAAAGGTTTTCAATCTGATGAATCGCTAGTATTCCTTCGATGGATTTCCGACTACCGCCCGTCACAATGTAAAGATTTACCCCTTTTTGATTCAATTGCACTAATAGTTCTACGTCGACCAAAGGCTTGATCGCTGCTAAATTCGCTTGATAGGTGCTTGATTTATAAGTTGCCATGACATCCGTATCCGCATAAATCGAAGCGTAGCGCGCGAAAACCTCTTTCGTTTTGATTCCTTTCAATAATTCATAGGAAGGAAATGGCCCCAAATCAAAATGAGCAAAGGTTTGTCGATACGCAGCCTCATGTCCCGACTCCGTATCAAAGAGAGTTCCATCAAAATCCAACAATAGGCTACACATAGAGTCGAACAAGATTCTTAATCACAGTCCCAATTTTGGTTGCTAACTGAATCTCTTTAAACGTGCGATATCCAATGGGGAATGAAGCTATTTGTGCCCCAGGCAAGCGATTCAATTTTTTCAAGAACGCCGAAATATTTGGATAAGCCACATTTCGATTGGCTTTCACTAAATATACCCCACTGAGTGGATCGGGGACAATCCGACCAAATCGCAAAAAATAACAAAAGCTGACGATGTAAGATGTCATTAACGCGAAAATGAAATTGCGATTGGATTCAACTAGACTATGTTTGAAGGACCGAATCAATTGGCGTCTTGATTCGAACCGAGATCCAATTACCCCATCGAGTTGATTCATTTGCACGATATTCAACCAAGAATCGATTTCAAAAAGAGCGATTTTACCGGATGCATCGATGTGCAAATGATAAGCTGCCAGGTGCATTTCATCTCCAATCACAAACTTGATTTTGCGCGATTGATCTGCATTCAATCGCGCAATCTCTGGCAAATAATGTTGTTCCAACAATGACAAGGAATTTCCGTAAAAATGTACCCCAATGTGAACAACACCATCTTTCATGTCGATGGAACGGCAAATCCAATTCCAAAGTTTTTGGCCATCATGCTTTTGGTTCGCATCTGCAATTTGTTGGACAATGATGGATGCCGATTGCTGCTGTGGTTGAATCAAACTAGCAGGATCCACTAAAATGGAGTCAAAAAAGTGAATATCAGCTGACCCAAGTTCCTGTAAAATTTGACCCATGAATTGGTCAAAGCGAATATTTTGGATATCGCTATCAAAGCGATTATTGACGATGGCTACTTTCTTAGCTTTCGCGTCTAAAATGGCCGATTTGCAAATGCGATAAGAAGGCAATAGCGACGAAAATTGCGTTCCCGAGCCAAAGACGATTAAATCAGCCTCTTGCAAGGCTAGTTGAGCCTCCTTCGAAATCGGTGGCACCTTTGCCAAAGCTGCAATCTCTGCTTGTATATAGCTTTTTGTTTCGTCAAGCCCGTTTAATGCTGCCAACGAAAGCAAATAGAAAGATTGCAAGGGTTGAACTCCCTGATAATTGACGATATCCGCCTCATTTTTCAACAGATTGCCATCGGCATCGAAAGCCACCAATTTGGAATCATCTTCCGTGGAAACGTTGATCAGTCGGGCCGTTAATTGAAATTGGCGTGTTAAATTCAGAAGGGCTAAATTAAAATCTTGTGTCTCCACAAAGAGCCCGCCCATGACAATGTTGCCAATACTAAAACCCCGTAATTCATCGAATTTTTGGGTGAATTGAAGGAGTTGTTTGGCTCCCAACAAAAAATAGCGTTCAATAAATGCTTGCGCACGGTCATCGAGTTTAAATTCCTGCGCGAGCAATTGGATAATTAAATCTGCCGGGGAATCGAGTAGGCTTTGCGTTTGATCTGCCGAAAGGCGGTGTTCGAACAAACGCTTAATCTCGCGGTTAGACTCTGTAAAATCATCGATGATGTAGGTGAAGTTTTTCCGAAAATCGGAGGGCCCCAGCATACCTTGATTAGCACTACGAATAATGCCCGTCGACAAACCATCATCGTAACCGTTAATCAGAAGACTTAAATTTACGAAAGGGATGTCCTTTAGATGCTTAATGAGATTCGCGTTCCCATTCCCTCCCGTAAAGATGACTACATTCATGCTTTACTTTGCTTATTCAAAATCAAAGTTAAGGGAATAAAAGGATTTGCAGTTTTGTAAACTTAAAAAAATCAAGTATTTGGCAATTATGTCATTCGATTAGTCTTGAAATATTGTAAATTGAAGCTCCAAATTGAAAGGCATTGAAAAAAATCAATTTCCCCCATTTTCGTGTTGTGTTGCTCCTCCTCCTGTTGTGCACGAAAATTGCTTTTGGACAAAAAATAAACGGCATCACGTTTAGTCAGCTACCACAGGATTATCAACTATTTCCGCGGGAAAGCGATAACCAAGGGCTCATCAGTATCGAAGGAGTCTTGACCACCACAGACTTCCAATCATATTCCATTCGATTATTGCGCAATGGAATACTCCAATCTTCGAAAAAAACATCCTTCCCCTTTTCGAATGGAAGTGCCAAATTGAGTGAATCACTTAAAATTCAGGCCGAATTAGCGGAATATGCGGTTGAAATTTATGGATTTAAGAACACGGATTCTACGCTGATTGTTAGACGCAGCAATCTCGTTGCCGGCGATGTATTTTATGTGACTGGGCAGTCCAATGCGTGGATTGGACCGATAGACGATTTCGTATATCAGGGTGAATGGTGCAGATCTTTTGGTCTCGTTCAAGGCTCCGAAAATTACGGCCCCTATAATCCCGCAGATACACTTTGGTCCTTAGCTACAGGTCGAGCGCGAATAGGTCCTTTTGCGGCGGAATTAGCCCGTTTGATTTATCAATCCGAGAAGATACCCGTTGCGATTATCAATTCGGCAGCCGGAGGTAGTGCGATCGACTGGCACCTGCAATTAGACGGAAATCTGAATGCGCTGGATGGCGGAAACATCATGTATTACAAAGCGGTCAAGTCGAAAACTTTACAAAAAGTGAAGGCGATTGTGTACCGACAAGGCGAGGCGGAAGCCGCTGATTCAAACACTCCCTATACCTGGGGGACCAAATTTAGTAGCTTATTGCAAAAGTATAAACGCTTTTTCCCCAATGCGCAATTCGTCTATAATCCCCAATTGAATATTTACGAATATCCCAACAAAAATGCCTCGCAATTACGGGAAGATCAACGCGCATTAAGCCAAAATGGGTATGTTAAATCCTTCGCAACTGTTGGGACCTCGGGGCTTTTTGTTGACCGATTACACTATTACAACAACGGATACCGACAAACGGCCAACGAGCTATTTCGATTAATTTCCAATCAGATTTACAAGCGGACCTATTCAATTGAAATACAGAGTCCCAATATCCAAAAGGCCTATTTCATGTCGGAAGCCGAACGGAACAAAATCCATTTGGTTTTCGAGGACGGCCAAAACATGCGAATCACAAAAGATACGCTCGTGACAGACAATAACGGAAATCCAATTCAAGCAAAACTCGCTCGTTATTTTTATTGGGACAAATTAAATATGGGGTCTTTTGAACCTTATATTTCCAATATAGAAGCTGTTAACAATGAGGTAATAATCACGTTTACGCAAAATTATACTGGCAATACGATCGGTTATTTACCTGATTATCATCGCGATTTTCAAACCAGCACACGGGAATACGCATTCCCTGGTCCGTTTATTAAAAATAGTTTGGGCATGCGGGCATTTGCTTTCTCGAATTTCCCTATTTCGGTGTTGGACAAAGCGAACTTCGACTTTACTTGCTTCCCCAATCCGAGTGAGGACCTTGTTCGAATCACATGGGAAAATCAAGCATCGGGATTATTAGATGTCTACGATATGCTGGGGAAATTAGTTTTTCGTCAACGGATCGAGAAGCAATATCAAACAAGCATCGCGGTGGCAGATTGGATCAGTGCCAACTACTTTATTCAGTTTAAATCGGATACAGGTCGTAGTTTTAGCAAAAGACTGGTCATTTTACATTAGTTCTTCATCTGGCGCTATCGTGTAGCAATGTGCATGATGAGTCATCCCAATTTTCGGATAATAGCTTTCCGCGGCGGGTGCGGCCAACAAGATTATTTTGGCTTTCGGAATGGCCTTTTGGACCTCCTGAATCAAGCGTTTTCCAATCCCTTGTTTTTGGTATTGCTCATCCACGGCCAGATCCGACAAATAACTCGTAAAGACAAAATCAGTCATGACACGGGCGAGCCCTACGAGTTTCATGCCATCATAAGCACCTATGTAGTAATTGCCATGACGGAACATCATTTCCATGGCCGTGGCATCTTGCAAGGGTCGGCGTTCTCCCAACGTGGAGCGTTGCAACACATCGATAAAGTCGGTCGTTGTCAATTCCGGGTTCACTTGGTAGCTAATTGTCATCGATTTTAGAATAATATGAGCCAAAAGTAATTTATTGTTCTCAATTCGGCACGTAGAACTTATCTTTGTTTCGAATTAAATCCGCTTATGCATACGCAATTAAAAACGATCATCGAACAAATCACCCAAGATCCGTTCGTTCATGCCCAATGGTTAAATACACTTTCGTTTATGGAGAACACGGGGGCCAAAAAGATTTCCCGTTTCGAATCCAAAACGGATGTCAGTTTACTCGTGCTCAAACATGCCGCTGAAGAGCATCGACATGCTTATTACTTAAAAAAACAAATTTCGAAACTTGCACCCAAGGGTTTTGAAAATTACGAAGATGCCTGGTTAATCAGCCCGCAAACCTCCAAGTATTACCTGGACATGTTGGACGTTTGGGTGAGCAAATACATCAAAAAAACCTTGGGCTTAACAGGCTATGATCTCAAGTGGGCCTCATATTTATTGGTAACCTACGCGATTGAGGTCCGCGCTGATGAGCTCTATCCCATTTACCAAGAAATTTTAACGGCGCAAAATTCGAAGATTCAGGTTAAATCCATCATCGTAGAAGAGGTGGGACATCTCAATGAGATGAAGGCACAGCTAGCCGAATTTTCCGCCGATTGGGAAACCCATGCCGCGATTGCCTGCGAACTTGAAAACCAATTATTTCAAGCTTGGATTCAAAGTTTAAGCCAATTATATCCCCTTAATTAAGTCCACATGTTGCTGCTCCTTCTCTCCTTCATGAATCTATTCCAACCGAAATCAGACACCTTACTCGTTGGCTCCTATACTTCACAAGGTAATGCGGGCATCGAATGGATTCAGACATCGAATGACCAAAAGCTAGCTGCCATTAACGTTCCACAGGCTTCTTACCAATACCTTACGGATGATGGGCAAGTGCTATTCACCGTTTCGGAGCAGGTAAACAAGCAAGGAGCTGTTTATAGTTTTCAAAAAAGTGCAACAGGAACCTGGGAAAAAATTAGCCAACAAGCCACCGAAGGTGACGCACCCTGTCACATCAATTTTCGGAAGAAAAGTCAGACACTCTACACGGCCAATTACATGGGGCGTAGCGTTTCTATCTTTCAGACAAAACAAGGAAAGATAGCGCCACTCAGCCAAAAATTGGTATATGCCAGTTCAGGAAAATATCCCCAACAAACTTCCTCGCATGCGCACATGGTCGTATTGGCAAATCAAGAAAATGAATTGCATGTGTCTGATTTGGGAGGTGATAAAATTTACCACTACCGCATCAAACCGAATGGATTGGTTGGATCTAAATACCGTGTTACGCAATTTCCTGCTGGAACGGGACCGCGTCATTTTGTATTTTCTGCTGATGAAAAATGGGTTTACGTGGTGGGTGAATTAAGTGGCACGGTAGATGTCTATGCCAATGACAAAGGAAAATGGACATTTGTCCAACGGGAAATCCTCGATCGTTCTACATCTGAAGGCCCAAAAGCTAGTGCAGACATACACCTATCCCCCAATGGACAATGGTTAATCGCATCGAATCGCATTAGTCGAAATTCCCTCATGGTCTATCAAATTAAACCCAACGGACACATGCTATTTAAGCATGAGGTAATGGTCGGCAAAGTCCCGCGTAATTTTCAATTCGATATAAGCGGTACAAAAATTTATGTTGCCTGCAAGGACGAAGACCGCATCCAACAATTTCGTTTTGATCCCTCAACGGGCGAAATGCATGATGAACATCAGGACATTTCAGTCAAGAGTCCTGTAGCTATATTACTTGGACGTTAGGCTGTAGAGACACGATAGCTCGTGTCTAAAAGCTATTCCATAAAAAAAGCCCCAGAATTGCTGGGGCTTTCGTCTTTCACTTACTTGGTCAAGGAATAGCGTAAGGCTATCTCATGTGACTGCAAGCTCAACTTGCTCATCGCCGAGGTAGGCATCTCG
>JACCDG010852175.1_pt1 | contig 17045 bp, 7 predicted proteins | sample 7442471 | NCBI WGS metagenome assembly JACCDG01 (sample SAMN15323444, study PRJNA562643) | freshwater metagenome | isolation source: river surface water | place: USA:Blue River Watershed | collected 2017-08-17 | reverse complement strand
GCAGTACCTTGAAGGACACACGTATGTGGGGATCCCGCATCTGCTGTACCACCAGTACGAGTGAAGACGGCGGTTACTGACTGGGCTGTTTCAGAGAGGGTGTAGGAGACTTGTTGAGTGTTGAAATATGCAGCAGTGGATGGAGCAGTTGCAGTCAAGGTTGGGAGACTGGTATCATAACTCACTCCTGTATTAGTAACCGTAGTAGCGACGTTTCCAGCGAGGTCAGTTGCATTGAATGCGACCGAGTATTGGTTGCCGTCGACAAGTGGTGTAGACCACGAGACACAGGAGTTGGCTCCAGTTACGAGGGTCAGGTTGGTATGTGCACCGGATGTGAGGGCAGTTCCTTGAAGTGTACATGTGTGGACGACTCCGTTATCTGATCCTGATGTACCGGTAAATACGACGGTTGCGGATGCAACTGTTTCAGAGAGTGTATACGATACTTGTTGTGCGTTTGAGGATGCAGCGGTTGATGGAGCAGTTGCAGTCAAGGTTGGGAGACTGGTATCATAACTCACTCCTGTATTAGTAACCGTAGTAGCTGTATTACCAGCGAGGTCAGTAGCATCGAAGCTCACGCTGTAGAGCGCTCCATCAACAAGTGGTGTCGCCCATGATGCACAAGAGTTGGCTCCGGTTGCGAGGGTGAGGTTGGTATGTGCACCGGATGCCAGTGCAGTACCTTGAAGGACACACGTATGTGGGGATCCCGCATCTGCTGTACCACCAGTACGAGTGAAGACGGCGGTTACTGACTGGGCTGTTTCAGAGAGGGTGTAGGATATTGCTTGTGTATTCACAAATGCGGATGTTGTAGGTGCGGTTGCTGTGATGGTCGGAATAACGGTATCAATAGTTATCACGAGTGGTGTTGTGCTTGCTGCAGAAAGATTACCCACTACATCAGTCTGTCTGACAGTGATACTACGTGATCCGTTAGCAACGGTGGCCGCAGTGAGTGTTACAGAACTTCCTCCACCACAGGTGCCGGTGCTACCGGAACTCACTGTATCTACATAGAGCTGAACAACTGAATTAGTAACACAGCTCACACTAAAGCTTGGTGTATCGTCGTTAGTAAGGTCATCAGTACTCGATGAACCACTGTCTGTTGTGAGGTCTGGTGTCCCAGGCTCGGCATCAGGAATAGTATCTATAGTGACATCCATGGTCGTTGAACTACTCGAATCATTTCCAGCAACATCTTCCTGGTATGCAAAGAAATGATAGGTCGTCACAGGATTACCGATAAGTGTCGAAGAAGTAATCTGTACTGTACCGCCGCTACATGTCCCGGTGCCATAGATAGTGCTTCCCTCTTTGAGTGTTACGAGATTGGTTCCCAAACAGGTAATATCAAATCGTGGCGTGAGGATGTTTGTCTCATTATCACTATTTGACGTACCGACATCATCAGTACTGAAGAGGTCTGGCACACCAGGGGCAGACACAGGGGGGACCGTATCAACAGTTATCGTCAGAGGGGTCGTACTCGCAGCTGAGACATTACCAGCAACGTCTGTCTGCTTTGCAGTAATATCATAGTTCGTTGACGGACTACCTGAGAGTATGTTTGAAGTCAGTGTGACTGACAACCCTGCGCCGCAGACTGCAGTCACACCGCTCGCTACAGCATCTACAAAGAGCTCCACAGTGGACCCAAGGTTACACGATATCGTAAACGCAGGCGTTGTATTGTATGTATTGTTGTCACTGGTCGAGACTCCATCATTGTCTGCTGTATCAGTGCCAGCTGTCATGTTAGGTGTACCAGGCTCCGCCTCGAGATGGTCTATCACAACAGTTACATTGCTCGAGGCATTCGTATTGCCGGCCAGATCAGATGCCACTGCAGAAATCAGGTAGGTGTTGTCGGCAAGTGGAACTGTCGGTGTCAGTGTAATTGATGCTCCAGCACAGGTACCAGAATTTAGCACGGAACCAGATTCCACGAGCTCTATAAAGTCACCAACTGTACACGTAATTACAAAATCTGGTTGTTGGTTGCTGGTAATATCATCGGTAGTGATGTTACTGTCTGTACCAGCCGTCATATCAGGGTTGCCTGGTGCGGTCGGTGCGGTCGTATCGATAGTAATACCGAGCGTGAATCCTCCATTGGTTGACTCATTGTCAGCAGCATCCTCAAACTTGATACTCATTGTATGGGCGCCAGTACTGAGAACACTCGAGGTGATGGTATACGTATTGCTGACCGGACAGGTATATGGCGATGGGGTGTTGACCTGGGTCGCACCGTCATACAGGTTTACTATATCTCCCGAGACACAGCTCCCGGTAAATGTCGGAGTGGTGTCACTGGTGTAGTTATCGGTCGTCGAGACATTATTGTTGTTGGTGGTATCTGACGCTGTATCGAGGTCAGGGATGACAGCAGGATCAGTTGGTGCAGTCGTGTCGAGCGTGACGGCTATGGTCGTTGAATTAGCAGAGGGATTCCCCGCAACGTCTTCCTGGTATGCAAAGAAATTGTACACAGTATTGGCAGTGTTTGGAAGTGTAGACGACGTAATGGTCGCTGACCCGGCACTACATGCAGCATACCCATAGACGGTTACATTTTCTTTCAAAAATACAGTATTAGTACCGAGACAAGATATGGTAAATGTCGGGGTGGTGTCATTGGTTATATCATCTGCTGACGATGTACCGGTATCAGACCCTGCGGTGAGGTTGGGCACGCCTGGTGCTGAAGCAGGAGCTGTCATGTCGATAGTAACAGAGAGTGCAGTAGACTGGGCAGATGTGTTGTATGCAACATCTTTCTCATAAACCGTATATGAATATGTACCGTTGGATAGTGGTGCAGTCGAAGGCACGATACTATATGCAGATCCACTACAGATGACTGATCCAACAAGGATGACTCCTTCATAGAGTTCTATGGTGTTGAGATTAGTACAGACACCTGTCAGGTGTGGAGATGTCACATTGGTAATATCATCTGTATTCGAAACAGCGTTACTATTGACACTATCATCTGCGGTTAACAAATCTGGTGCTGATGGAGTTACTGGAGCGACAGTGTCGACGATAACAGAGAGTGGTACTGTCGAGGCAACTGAAACGTTGCCTGCCACATCTGTCTGCTTGGCAGTGACACTGTAGGTCGTCGCTGGGCTACCAGAGAGCGCTGCCGAGGTAAGCGTAACCGTACTACCGACACAGACGGATGATGCCCCCGATGATACACCATCTACATAGAGCTGTACGGTCGATGTGGTAACACACGATATATCAAATCGTAATGTTGTGGTCGATGTTTCATTATCAGTAGATGATACCCCACTGTCATCAGCTGCCTTCAGATCTGGTGTGCCAGGGGCAGCATCTGCTACTGTATCAATAATCAATGTCTTATTCGCACCTAAACTCCCAGCAGCACCTGGTGCGGCCAGTGTCAATGTGGCATTGTTGGTCGCCACATCACGGATAGTGCTACCGTTTAATTCAAGTGATGTTGTGTTGACATAATCTAGATCAAGCGATGCGTCATTTAATACAGGAATATATTCAAATGTCAGCACAGTAGAACCTGATCCACCTGTGTATGTTGCATACCTATCTGTCGCGCCAGTCTCGAGTAAAATCCGTGGTGTACCACCTGCAACAAAAACATTTTCGCTGAACGTTACTTCTACATCTATAGATGAACCAACAGTATAGTATCCATTAGTATCTGGTGATGTGACCCCAACTACTGTAGGTGGTGTATTATCAAAAATGTAATTATACGTTGGTGAACTATCACTATTACCCGCTTGGTCAGTGACTGTGTATTGGAATGATCCTGAAAAACCAGAGAAAAATACCACAACACAATTAAACTGTGTATGACCTGTCGGTGACAAAGCTGTCCCGGCATCAGTACATGGGGATCCTGCAATGTTTACCCCAGTGATAGCAATATCACTTGCATCTATTCCAGAATTAGAATCTGTTATAGAAAATGTTACGAAGATTGGGTCATCGTTATAGGTGCCTGCAACTGGTGTTGGTGTGCCGAGTGTCGGGTCGGTATTATCAACATAGAAATTACCAGCATACTGCACCGCACTATTACCTGCTCTATCGGTAGCATCGACGGTCAATGTCCCGGTAGCAGATATAGTCCCCGTACAGGTAGTCGAAGATACATTTGATGCCGTTGTTGGTGTCGGTGTACAGGTAAAGCTATGACTACTTGTCCCACCAAAGGTCACCGATGCGATACCATTTGCATCTGCAATAACAAATGATGCGTCGGTAATATTTCCTGTCGAGAATATCGTTGGTGTTGTCGGGGTGATAGTCGGTACTACTGTCTCGATAATATATGCCTGTGTCGCCTGTGCACCAGGGATACTTGGGCCAGGTCCTGCACCATCTGGGTCCCCTGTAGCATCGATCGTGACGCTACTGGTAGTAGTAATATCATCATCGAGTGTACAGTCAGTTGTTGTTGGATTTGTACCGAGAGCTGGTACACAGGTAATCCCTGTTGATCCACCACCGTTATATGACGCTGTGACAGAGTCGATATATCCAGGTGCACCTATCAATACATTAATACATGTATCAGTTCCCCCCGTAGGACAATTTGATAGTATTGTTGTATTTTTGAGAATCACTGGTGCAGATATTGTAATGATCGGATAGAATTTTGCTGTCTGAGTCACTGCATTACCTGCCGTGTCGACAACTTTGAGTATGACTGTGTTGAGTGATGAAACTGATGCACCAGTCATATTATAAGGACTTGTCTGTGTAGAGAAACCACCTCCATTGACGTCGAGTTCATAATGATCAACAGCGATACCATCTGTTGCAGAAAAGGTAATTACAGGGTCTGTCAAATCTGCTGGGGTTAAAGTCAATGGATCAATTACATACGATGTAATCACTGGGGCTTTGCGGTCGATAACATAGTTTGGTGAACCAAATGTCGTAGACTTGCCTGCTTTGTCGGTAACAGTCACAGAGATGACATGGGTTTCTTCGGCGTTCGCTGCGGTTGATATATCGACATCACAGGTGACCGTAGTGTTGCCTGATGAAGGCAGTGTCGTACAGCTATTGATAGTCAGTACCCCCATGACAGAATCAGTCACAGTAATACGTGATGTACTATCTATACCTTGTCCACCAGCATTGTCGGCAACAGTAAATACGATGTTTTGTGCACTACTACTATTTGTAAGAAATGCTGTTGTGGTAAATGATCCTGTCGGTACAGTGTTATCTATGATAAAGCTAAATGCTACAGCATTATCAGCTGATTCATTGCCAGCCACATCAACTTCACGTACTGTTATGTTGTTATGTGTCCCTTCAGACAGTGCAGATGTCGTGCATGTCCAGTTCCCTGACCCGTCGGCAGTAGTCGTACAGACAAGTGTTCCATTGTCATAAATCTTTACAATTGCACTTGCACCTGCCCCAGTCCCAGAAAATGTCGGCGTAGTATCTGATGTAATGTCGTCAGTCGATGAATATCCAGTATCAGAACCAGCGTCAAGATTTGGTGTGCCGGTCGGTGCAGATGGTGCAGTCGTATCGATAGTTATAGAGAGTCCACCACTGGCTGTCGATACATTCCCTGCTGGGTCAGTTTGCTTTGCAGTAATAGAAAATGTACCATCAGGAGTCAACGCTACGATCGGAGTCAATGTCTCGGTAGCACCAGTACAGACTGATGTCACACCCGTTGCAACACCAGCAACCCAGAGTTCTACCGTTGACCCGTTAACACAGGTAATATCAAAACTAGGTGTTGTGTCATTGGTTACATCATCATTATTAAACGTACCAGTATCTGTACCAGCTGTCATATCTGGTGCACCCGGTGCAGCGTCAGCGGTGGTATCGATAACAATATCCTTGTTGGCACCGAGGCTCCCTGCGGCACCAGGTGTCGGCAGTGTCAGGTCTGCTACGACTGGGTCGTAGTCTGATCCTATTGCATAGGTGGATTTGATCTCGCCACCATTAAGCGCCAGTGCACCTGTACCCACATAGTCGAGATCACTACTATCCTGCCCAGCAGCTACCGTATAGGTAAATGTCAGTATCGTCGTACCCGATCCCGATGCATAGTTGACCACAGCATCAGTTGCCCCTGTTTCCAGAGTCAGCTGTGGTGTGCCACCTGTAGTATCTACCGTCACTGCGGCAGAAAAGGTTACTTGGATAGACACAGTAGCACCTACTGTATAGCCCGTAGCTGTATTGGCAGTACTACTAGTCACATTAGTAACTGTTGGTGAATCTGTAAACCAGCCTGATGTATTACCACTATTGATAGAATCCTCTGGGTTTAATTCAAGTGCAATACCACTCGACAAATCAATTATGGCACTATCAGAGATATCGAGATGATCCCCGGTAAAGGTTGATGAACCAGTAAACGTAATAGAATACACAGTTGGTGAAGAATTAGAAGTAATAATAATCATATCATTATTATCATACCCATCGAGAATCAAGGCATTTGCAATAGTAATATTACCACTATCAAAAATGAGTGCTGTACTATTGTCATCATCTGTCTGCACAAAGGATAATGTATAAAATGTCGTAGGAGTAACAGAGTCAAAAAACATACCCACTAAGTCGCCAACACTCACTGTACCAGCATTATGATTGAACGTACCTGAATTAGTAAAACTAGAACCATGGAGAGACAGTGTCCCTGATGTCGAAGTCATTACCCCAGTTGAATTGATATTCACATTCCCCACATCCATAGCTTGTGCCATCCCTGTAAAAGCACCGTCATTAACCACCAAATCTATTTCTACATAGAGAGGATTTGTAATATTAAATGTATCACTATTACTAACCGATGCATCGTTGATGGTCAGGGCATAATAATCAGTCGCGCCAAAATCCTGGATCGTGATAGTCGATGCGGCACCGGTACCATCACCATTATATTCCCATGTACCACTATTAATATCCTGGGTTAGTGTCAGAGTGTTCCCACCATAGAGCTGCAGTGTTCCATCATTGGAAAAAGTTCCATCAACTTGCAGACTAAAATTTTTAATATTCAAAATCGCAGTATTATCGATGGTTAGATTGGTTGCAGTATTGAGCCCATTGGTATCGAGTGTCACAGTTGATGAATTGGTAATAAATACGGATGCACTGAGGGCACTTGATCCTGGATTAAAAGTCTGTGTACTACCACCATTAAAAGTTATTGTTCCACTAGAGAAAGTAGTAAGAGTACCATTATTGACCAAAGCACCAGCAATTTGTAAATTAGTTGTGATATTCAATGTTCCACCGATTGCAACCTCTACATCACCAGTGACAATATAGGGATTGTTTACTGAAACAAAGGTCGCTCCTGACCAGATGTACATTTCCTTGCCGCTCTGGATAGAAGCTGTTCCACCATCTGCATACAAAGTGGTGAGATCATCAGTATCACCATTATTGGCAGTATTCATACGTGTCTCGTTCAGAAGCCCCGATCGAATAATTACATGATTCTGATATATATCAGTATTCGTGTAATCAGCAACTGCTGTCTGATAAATAAGTGTTGCACCATCCTCACTGGCACCATCTATATACAGGGTGAGCACATCAGCAATTGCCGGATAATTATACGATATTGAGTATGCACCTGTACCACCACTCGTGGTCGTACAGGAACTAGCTACACCGTTGACGAGCAAACAGATAGATTTGCCATCAGCAATAGGGGTGACACCTTCATCGGTATACACAGATCCTGATATAACTGTTGTTGGGGTTACTGCATCATATACAACAACACGATGATTTGTAAATTCAGTAACAAATAATCGTGAATTAGTACTATCATAAACAACTGATTGGGGTGTATTTAAACCGGACTGGGTTGTAGCAGAAGCAGATGTGGTAAACAATGACTGACCCAATACATGGGTTGCATTTTCTCCATCAGTAATGGTATCTACATCATAGACGGTGACGCGGTGGTTACCAGACTGTGCAACAAATAATCTTTTGTCTACTGCATCATAGGCCAAAGCAACTGGAGAACTCATTTTTGCTTGAGTATTTCCTGAAGTTGCTGTTGTAAAATTTGTTTGGCCCAATACATTGATAGCTGATTCGTTATCAGCAATAGAAACCATATCATAGACTTTGACACGATGATTTACTGATTCTGATACAAATAAATACTGACGTGTCTCATCGTATGCCAAACCACGAGGGGAACCAAAACCAGTGATTGTTGTAGCAGAAGCAGATGTTGTATATAATGCCTGACCCAGTATATTTGATGCATTTTGTCCATCGGCTATAACCCCAGTGGCAACATTATGGATTAATACACGATTGTTCGTAAAATCTGCAACATACAAAAGTGATCGTGCTTCATCATACGCCAAACCACGAGGATTGCTCATCCCCGATTGTGTTGTTGCAGCAGCAAATCCTGTAAACAATGCCTGACCAAGTACATGGGTTGCATTTTCTCCGTTGGTGATGGTGTTTACATCATAGACGGTGACGCGGTGTGATCCAGTTTGAGACACAAATAATCTATTATTGGTATTGTCATATGCCAAACCGTTCGGTGTATTCATACCAGACTGCGTATTAGCTGATGTCCCTTGGAAAAGGGTAGGCTGCCCCAAAACAAAATCTGGAGTTTTATCTACTAATTGATTTGAAGCATTCAAATTAAAAACAAGTACACGGTGATTGTTACTGTCAGCTACAAACAATCTATGATCATCAGGGTCTAATGCAATTGCCCCAGGAGCTGACAATCCTTTATCCCATGGCAAATCATTAGCTGTCCCTACTGTATAATCAGGTGTCGTACCACCATCGGTTGATTGCCCAATAACATCTGTTGCATTTTCTCCATCGGTGATAGATGCGACGTCATATGTTGTAATACGATTATTCGTAGTTGCTGCAACGAATAAAATATTATTACCTGGATCAAAACTCATACCAATTGGGCCGCTCATCCCTGATTGTGTTGTTGCAGCAGTACTTGTTGTGAAAAGAGCTTGTCCGAGTACATTGATAGCAGCTTCATTGTTAGTAATGGCAACTAAGTCGTAGACTTTAACTCGGTTGTTTGTGCCTTCGGCTACAAAAAGATATTGTCGTGTTTCATCATATGCTAATCCTTGTGGGGCAGATAACCCAGTTGATGTTGTTGCAGCTGCACTTGTTACAAAGCCTGCTTGTCCAAGTACATTGATTGCAGCTTCACCATCAGTAATAGACGCAACATCATAGACGAGTACGCGATTATTGGTACGATCAGCAACGTACAAATAATTTCGAGCTATATCATATACTAAACGACTAACTGAAGATAACCCAGTTGAGGTTGTTGCAGCAGCACTTGTTGTGAAAAGAGCTTGTCCGAGTACATTGATTGCAGCTTCACCATCAGTAACAGATGCAACATCATAGACAGTTATGCGATTTGCAGTAGCTTGAGATACGAACAATCGAGTACCATCGAAAGCCAAACCTTGCGGTGAAGACATACCAGTTGCAGTTATAGATGCAGTACTCGTAACAAAATCAGCTTGTCCGAGTACATTGATTGCTGATTCACCATCAGTAATAGACGCAACATCATAGACGAGTACGCGATTATATGTTTGATCAGAAACAAATAATCTATTACCAACACTATCATAAGCAATACTTGTTGGACTCGACATACCACTAGCCGTAAGTGAAGCTGTATTTACAAATAAATTTGGCTGACCAAGAACATTATCAGCTTTTTTATCTATCAATTGGTTTGAACCATTTAAATTATATACCAACACACGCCTGTTAGTTGCATCTGAAACAAACAATCGATGATTTACTGTATCAATTGCAGAACTATTAACACCAGATAAACCAAGATTAGTTGGGGAATCGTTTAAAGTACTGTCTGTATAATCAACTGTTGTTGCTGCATCATCAGTATAGTGACCAATCAAATCTATTGCATTGGCACCATTACTAATGGTTGCGTGTGATATAAGTGGTGTAGAAACCATGCTCATACACAGAATGAGGAGACTATATTTTATTAATGTACGACCAAAGTTTTTAAAAATAACATTGTTTATCATATACCGTATATTTTATCACATGATATATACAAATAACTATATTTTTGCAAAAAGATGCTGTGCAAAAGTATGAAAACAAAGATATTGTTATATACAACTATGTTTTTCAAAAAATATATCTACATATCAAACGAACAATTATCATGTAGATACATAATAATCTATATTTTATTATTAAAATCCCCTAATCATATAAAATTACTTCGGTAATATATCTACAGTATGAACGAAAAAAATACTTGTAGATAAAAAATAAAAAATGTATACTCTATGTATGTCAATATCAACAATCATACTCGATTATTTACTTCAGCAGTCACTTTATAATAAGGGGATACCAACGATTATTTTTGATATACCTGATTTGAAAAATAATTCAAAGAAAACTATTAGTCAGACAGTATACCGACTTTCACAGAAAGGATATATTTTGAAAAATAAAGATGGGTATACGATTACCCTAACAGGTAAAAAATATAGTATCCAGTTGCACAATTCGCTTGCGCAATTTGCTAAACCTGTCGATTTACCCAAAGAGAAAACATTACTTGTTTTCTTTGATATCCCAGAAAGTAAACGTGACCAGAGGCAATGGTTCCGTGAACACCTCAAACGATTCGACTATAGTATGATACAACGAAGTGTCTGGGTCGGGCCTAATCCCCTACCCAAAGACTTTCTAGCTTACATACAGGATATTGGACTCATGGACTGTATACAAACATTGCAATTAGCAAAACCATACGTTCCACCAGATACAAATAAGAAAAAGGGGGTTAGGTCATATTTGGATAAAATTAAAAATATGATATAGTTTGTCTGTAAGTTGTGTAGTTCGTGTATTTTGGTTTATAACAATAGACCACGTATATAGAGACTCTCTACTTATATTATAAGTAATATATACGTGAAATGGCAAAGAAATTTTATGTCAGTAGTCTCGCTTGGGCAACAACCAACGATACACTGAAAAAACATTTTGAAGAAGTAACTCCTGTTGTATCTGCATCAGTCGTTATGGACAAAATGAGTGGTCGTTCACGAGGATTTGGTTTCGTTGAAACAGATGACAGTGCTGATATCAATACCGTCATCAGTAAACTCAACAATACTACACTCGATGGACGTACTATCTTCGTCTCTGAAGCAAAGCCAAGAGAAGAAGGAGACAGACCAGCTTTTCAAAAAAACTACTAGTTTTTAAGCACACATCCATTGTGTGCTTTTTTTATTCTGCTACAATATATGTATGCCAGAAACATATTACACATGGGAAACAGATGAATATACACACAATGAAGTGAACCCGGACTGGATCTGGGCGCTCGGAATTATTGCACTGATTATCCTCGTACTCTCGATACTGTATAAAAATTATCTCTTTGGGGTACTCATTACGCTCGGCACAATCTGTATTATCTATCTAAAACTCCGCACACCAAAACAGGTCACAATAGAAATTACCGACAGGTGCATCAGTATCGGCGAGGATGACATGTACTATCAGGATATCAAATATTTTTGGATCGATGTAACCAAAGGCAAAAATCGGCTACCGCACCTGCTCCTCGCGCGGACGCGGGCCCTCTCCCCTCTTGTCGTGATTGCTATCCCAGAGGACGTCCCAATCAAGGATCTGCGCGCCAATCTCATAACCCACACCACCGAACGCCAGATGAAAGAAAGTGAGATTTATGAAATCATGGAGAAGCTGGGGTTTTAAGAGAATAAAACACAGAAACTGAGAATAAAATTTTGCCCCATATAACATAATTAAGCCCCCGTAGTTACACGGGGGCTTTCATTAAAATTGTGCTTTCTTTAAAGCTTTGTATAAAGCACAGGCTGCATATGCCTTTGCTATTTTCTTACTCCCACCTTTTTCTGAAGTAGAAAATATTTTGTCTTCAACATTGAAAGTAGCTGTACACCTAAAGGAAGTAATACCACGTTGTGAAATTTCGCTCAATACATAAGTTGGCGATTCAATCTGTGCCCTATGTGCACATTCTTGAAGTATGGAAATATAATTTCCATCCGGAACTTCATTTGGTAACACAAAAGGGACTACACGCTTTTTCTTACTCTGAATCTGAGCATTTAAAGCTGTTTCGATATTGAACATTTTTATCAAAAGTCCTGCATATCCTAACTCAGAAGCTTCTTTTTTATTCCTCCCAGGGGGAGAAGTAATTTTGTATTCAGTATCATTGAAGAAAAATAGGATTGAAGCGACAAAATTATCTCCTTGTTTTTGTATCTGCACCTCTGGAAACGGAATTTGTAATCGTTGGCACAAAAGATAGTATAACGGCTTAATCCGTACTTTACACTCAATCAAAAGTGTGAGTATATCTTTCCGAATTTTTTCGTATGTTGTGAATTTCTCCTCAAACAAAAGGTACGTATAGTCGAGCACTTGAAGCCGATCTTCGGTAATCCTTGTTTCGAGTTCTTGAATAAAATATCCATTTATAACACCGGCAATATTACATGCAAGCTTCAGATTTCGAGTCAAATGATTTGGATTTAATCCAGAGAGCCACTCAATATTCATATCTTTTGGAAATTCTTCAGCAAGAGTCGCTTTTGCATACTCTGTCCGTGCAGTTTCATGTTCAGCAACAACTTGATTGATGTGTTGTCCAATACGTTCAATGTCACTGAACTGAAATGGGTAGTCCTCTTCTCTCAAGAAGGCAATTAAATTCACTTGATTCACTAAGTCAGCGAACCTTCTAATCGGTGAAGTCACATGAGTGTACCAAGGCAAAGAAAGTGCCCAATGTTCTCCGTGTTTCATTTGGTATTGCGCAAGTTCCAACATATGATCGACTCTGTATTGAATCATCTGTAATGTTTGCGGATCTCGGCTTGCTTGCAGTAGATTGAATTCCCGAAGTAAGTCATCTCTTGAAATGTAATCACTTTTAACCCGATGAGTTCGAAACAGCAAAGGAACAGACTCTTTTACTGCAAAGTCGGCAACACGAGCGTTGACCAAAATCATAAGTTCCTGCACGAGGATATACCCATGATGTTTCTCTTTAGCAATAAAGACCAGTTTCCCTTCTTCACTGATTGTGTATGTGTTAAAAACATCATAGACAATTAACGCACCTTGGATTCTTCTTCTTTTTAAGAGGTTCGATGCAAGTGATGAAGCAATTGTGATAACCTTTTGGATGTCCTCAGGTATCGGATTAAGGAGTTCTTGTGAAGTTAAGAAGCTATGTACTTCAGTATAGTTCATTTTTCGAATGCTTTTAAAAATGCACTCGAAAAATGCAAAGTACTTAACCTCCAAACTCTGTTTGTCTATTTTAAATTCAAAACAGATTGCTTGTCTTTTTTCACCTGGAAGCAAACTTAATTTATCCTCAGATAGCCCGATCGGGAGCATGGGATCGTGTCTTGATCTAAAATACTGTGTTTCGACTCTCGTGTGAGCCATCTCATACAGTGTGGAATTTTTTGCGCGAGGGTGTACTTTGGACGAGACGTTGGAGATAAATACCCTCAACAGGTAATACTCGTTTTGTTCTTCAATCCAAAATCCATCATCAAGATCGCGTGAGGTGGTGTCGTCTACCGTAATTCCAGTAAACAGTGGGATTTTTTTATGTATCATGTTATTAAAGATTGTTTGATATGAGCATACCATAATTTTTTGACACAATCAATCAGATATGGTACCTTGAATACAAGTTCCTTCTTTGACACATAGGGAGAGTGTATAAGATGGATTATCCCTGTTTCTTTTAGAAGTAGAGATAATCCATTTTATTCACCTCAACCCTTATATATGTATTCAAAATTAGACTCCAATTTACTCAGATTTTTCCAATACCTGACCGACCAAGCCCAAAAAATCGGAATATCGCTCGGAATATTGATTAACCTTTTCCTCATCATTCACTGCATGGGACTACTTACTCAGATAGTCTATCTCTACCTCGAAGAGAGAAGCATCGTGGTTATTTTCCTTAAAGCATTTCCAACACTGTTTATCATTGCGTATTTGCGATGGGTAATCAAAAAATCCAAACAGAGACCAGTGAATCTCATTATTTTGAGAATCCTCTCATTTAGCTTTGCTCTAATCACCACATTTGATTTCACTCTCGGAGTGGTCTTAAGGATGGCTTATCAGCACATACACTTTCTTGATGCGATTATGTTCGTTAAAAGCGAACTTATATATGTTATTGCATTTCTATCATTCTTCTTTTTTCTATATTTTTTATCGTGTAATCAAAAATTGATACTCGATGATATGAAATATATTAAGAAGTAGTTCGCTTCTAAGCGAATAAATTAACAAAAACAGTATTACTTTGTACGTAATACTGTTTTTTAATTTTCTATGTATTTATATTTACTCGCTACCTTCAATCCTTCTTCGAATGTCATTTTATTAAAATCTATCGAACGTAAACCACTTCATTTTTCTCACAGGTATCTTCTGAATCTCCTTCAAGCTCCAGATAAGTAGGTATCCTAGACCGAGTGTCAATATCAACATTCTCGAGCTAGCACAATACGGTGATCTCGGCAGGAATCGAACCTGCATCGCAACTTCCGCAAAGTTGCGTCCTATCCATTGAACGACGAGACCAGAACAATCTATTTATACACTATATTATGACTTTTTTCAAGATGAGTGATGGTGGTGGTGACTAGATGACGGATTGCCGAATTTGGCATTTTTTAATACGAGTACACTAATATATGTAGTGAGTGGTACAGCGAGTATCAAACCAATACTGCCGATCAAGGTACGGATGATCTCTGTAGCGAAAATTTCATGATTGATTGTATAGTAAAGCGGTCCCCCGCCACTATGGGCTACGAGTAATAACAGTGGTAATGATGCACCGACATAGGCGATAGCGAGCGTGTCAACCAGTGCGCCGATATGTTCGCGACCGATACGAATCCCCCTTGTGTATAAATCCCCGATAGACATATGTTTATTGGCGCGCAGTAATTCTTCGATTGCGATTGCCTGGGATATTGCTGCATCATAGAGCACTCCGAGTAATCCGATGAGGATTCCAGAAAGGAGTAATCCTTGGACATTGAATAATCCACTCGTAATCGATTGTAAATATACTGACTCTTCTGAAGCAAATCCAGAAAGGTGCGCCGTACCGACAGCAACGTATGAAAGTACACCAGTGATAATAACCGAACCAATCATCCCACAGACTGCAGCTGTTGTTGTCCTATTAAACCCATGGGTAATATATGAGCCGAGTATAATAATAACTGATGAAACACCGAGCGATACGAGTATCGGAGAATATCCTTTGAGCATTCCCGGAATCAAAATAAAGATAATCAAGAGTAAAGAAATAATGAGGCTTATTAAGCCACGAACACCTTGCATACCACCAAAGACAAAAAGGATTACTAAAAAGAGCACAGTGAAAAAAATAATACTTGGCAACCTATTGGGCTCGGCGACGGCATAAATGATAGCATTATTCTCGAAATCAATCCGATTCTGAGCAAAAAAGGTTTGCCCTACTTTAAGTGGCATATAGTCATTTTGCACCTGTATATATGTACCTTTTTGAGAACCATTTATAATTTCTGCAGTGAGTGACTGTACTTCTTCTTCTAATTGAGTAATAGGTGAAACAATAGTTTTTGTCTCATCGATCGATACAATCCGTGCTTTAAATATACCTTGGTCTGTTTCGAGGTTTTGAGCACAGACGATATGTGGCACAATAAAAAGGAGGCTTGCTATGTATATGGACCATTTCTTCATACACTTATTGTACACATTTTTTACATAATCCAAAAAGTTCGAATGAATGATGGGTGATCTTTGCAAAATGGGTCTGCTCTAATGCTTTGGTGATCACAGTATCGATACCACAACCGGTAAAATCGACAATAGTACGGCATTTCTGGCAGACAACATGGTGATGGTCATGCTCGTCCACGATTTCATAGTAGGCTTGGTCTTCGCCAAGGTCAATCTGCTTTACGAGGAAAGCATCTTTTAATGAAGCTATCACTCGATAGACAGTTACTTTATCCATGCCAGTCGACTCCATTTTGTGATACAACTGATTGATAGAAATAGGCTTGTGGTATTTATGTAGATATTCATAAATAGCCACACGATGTGGAGTCACCTTGAGCCCAGCATTTTTAAGTATAGTCGATACAGTATCTTCTTTCATAGAGACAGTATACTACAAATACGTATTTGTTACTATATAGATGCAAATTACTTGCATTTATAAATGACTTTGTGTATACTCATACCATATGAATACATATATCGCATTAGCGTTGGTGGCATTTTTCCCACCACTGATCATTATCTTTTTACCCAAAGATAAAAAATTTTTTGATAATAGTATTGTACGTGGGTTTGGGCTCGGAGTATACACTGCACTCATTCTCATCCTTCTGCATGAAGGAATAGAACATGGTGGTGCAACAACTGCACTTCTCTGGTTTATTGTTGGGCTCGTGATTTCGTTTATTATAGGATTTTTGGTTAAAGAATTCCACCATCACCATGAACACGACACGGATGGAAACCATGACCATTCACACAATAGAGCAAGTATGTGGAGACTCCTTGTATCTGACTTTTTCCACAATATTGTTGATGGAATCGCTATCGTCGCATCATTTGCGGTGAATCCAAGTGTCGGGATCACGTCCATGTTTGGGATTCTAGGACATCAGGTCGTCCAGCAAGGTGGACAACAAATACTGCTTGTAGAAAGTGGTATCACACCGAGAAAAGCACTCTTTGCATCATTTCTTATATCTCTGTCGGTATTTTTGGGCCTTGTTATTGATAATGAAATGATTGAAGTCATCTTTATCTGCCTATCCGGCGGTATAGTATTATGGAAAGTAGTGACTGATATTCGACACACAAAGTGGAACACCAAAGCAGTCATT
>JACCDG010603659.1_pt1 | contig 17047 bp, 11 predicted proteins | sample 7442471 | NCBI WGS metagenome assembly JACCDG01 (sample SAMN15323444, study PRJNA562643) | freshwater metagenome | isolation source: river surface water | place: USA:Blue River Watershed | collected 2017-08-17 | reverse complement strand
GGACGATGCTGTTGAAGAAGAACCCCCTCCTCCGCAGGAGAAAGTAAATGAGACTACTGTAAGTACAGTTACCCAGGAAGGTTCAGGTGATGAGGTAGTGGTTCCTACGGAAGGCACTGGCACTGGCCCGATTGAAGAAAAGCCAGCAGAAATATTCACAGTGGTAGAACAAATGCCGGAGTTCCCGGGTGGAGCTGCTGAGATGATGAAGTACCTGCAAAAAAATATTCAGTATCCACAGGTAGAAAAAGAAGCGGGTATTTCGGGAAAGTGCTATGTGAAATTTGTGGTGGAGCCAGATGGTGCTATTAGCAATGCGGAAATATTGCGTGGTGTGGCCGGTGGCCCCGGTTGCGATCGTGAAGCCCTGCGTGTGGTAAAAAATATGCCCAAATGGAGTGCCGGAAAACAAAACGGACGCGCAGTAAGGGTGTATTTCAACCTCCCGGTGAACTTCCAGTTAAAATAAACTGTCATGAATAATGTTCCTCAAAAAGCAGTTCTTGCTTTTGGATTGGTGATGGTGACATTGTTCTTGTTTTGTGGGATCGTATTTTTACTTTCAGATTTTCTTCTTGTCGAAGTACCCAGGCCGAACAGGACGTATCTGGCTTGGGTGTTTTTCATATATGTAGGGCTGCGTAGCATCCGCCTATACCAGCAATATACTAAGCTAAAGCGGGATGAACGGGAAGAATAAGCTGATAATACTATGGGGTTTACTTATCTGTATTGTTGTGGCCTGTTCTGGCGAAAAGCAACAACAAGCAGATGAAATACCGAATACACCAACCTCTGGTAAGTTACGTGTTTTTTGTGAAGAAGGGATAAGCCTTCATTTGGGTTATCAGGCTTATACTTTCGAAAAAGTATATAAGCATGCCACCATTACAATCAAACCTTCTAATGAGAAAGAGGCGATAGAAGGTCTATTTAATGATAGTTGCAAAGCCATTGCCATTACCAGGGGTCTTTCATCGGCTGAAACAGCCTTGTTTAATAAAGCCAATCTCTATCCACAGTCGGTATTTGTTGCAAAAACTGCCATTGCACTTGTTTGTTCCCGCAATTGCCTTGATTCAGTGATTACAACAAGTCAAATCAAAGCCTTACTTGCAGGGGACACAAATACTTCAATTACAGCTAGGCAGGTAGTATTTGATAATCAAAATTCGGGTGCTATCCGTTATCTTAAAGATTCTCTGATTCCGGGGAAAGTATTTGGTAAGAACTGCCATGCAGCTTCCAGTACAAACGAATTAATTGAACTTGTAAAAAACAACAAAAACTGTATTGGTGTAATGAATTATGCATGGTTAAGTGATAGAGATGATAGCATTACAAAACAATGGCTGAAGGATATTAAAATTATTCCTGTAGCGAGAACAGTTAATGAAGTTGCTTATTTCCCTGATCAAAGCAATATACAAACAGGCGATTACCCCTTTTGCAGAAAGATATACCTTATCAGAAGAAGTGATGACTTTACACTGGCAACTGGTTTTATCACTTTTGTTGCGGGGTCAAAAGGCCAGATTATGATGCTAAAAGCGGGCTTAGCTCCTGTGCGTCAACCGGAAAGGGTTATTGAAGTAGATATGAATCCGCTTACACCTGAGCACTAAGCAATAAACGGAATAAATAAATCCTTTTTTGGCACAAGTTTAGTATTATTTTTGTACACGATTTATAAGAAAACCATGATGAACATTAGCAGGATAATTATTGGAAGTGTTATACTGGCAGTGCCGGTAACTACAGTGGCTCAATCGCTGAGCGATGCAACAGGCAAAACGGAGAACGAGCGTTTTGAAGCTGCCGCCGCCGATTTCAGGGCACTGATTGCAAAAGAACCCAACAAGGCTGAAAACTACTTTTATTTTGGCGAGAATTATTTTAAAAACAGCGACCTCGACTCTGCCCTTCTCATGTATCAGAAAGCGGCTGAGGTACAAGCTACCAATCCCTTAGGTTACGTGGGCATTGGTAAGGTATTGCTCTGGCAAGGTAAAGAGACTGAAGCCAACACCAATTTGTTTAAGGCCAAAACACTTGGGCCGAAAAATGCAGTTTCCTTGATGAAAATAGGGGAGGCCTATACCATTGCGCCCAATAATAAAAATCTGGCAGAAGCTGTAAAATTGTTAACTGACGCCATTAAGCATGATGGTAAAAATCCGGAACCCCACATTTTAATGGGAGATGCTTTATTGGAACAGAATCCTACTGATGGCGGCCCCGCAATTAAGGAATATGAAAAAGCGGCAGAACTGGATAAAAAATCGGTAAAAGCCATTTTGCGCATTGGCAAATTGTATCAGCGCGGACGTAGTTACGACCTGGCTATGGATTATTACAAAAAAGCAGAAGCCATTGATGCTACTTTTGCCCCGGCCTACCGGGAAAAAGCAGAGCTTTGGCACAAGGCTGGTAAAGACGATAAAGCCATCGAAAACTATAAAAAATACCTCGAACTCAACAATAGTCTTGCAGCCCGCGATCGTTACGCTTCTTTCCTCTTCCTGAATAAACAATATAAAGAGGCTGTATCAGAAATTGAAGCCATTCAACAGAAGGATAAAAGCAGCCCCTACCTGTACCGGATTTTGGGTTATGCTTATTGTGAGCTGGGCGATAAAGCCGATAAGGATGCTTATACTAAGGGGCTCAGTGCTATCAATACTTTTTTTGATAAAACAGGTGGAAAAAATTTTAAATACATTGCCGATGATTATAAATACAAAGGTCTGTTGATGGCTCGCGGAGGAAACGATTCACTGGGTGTGCTGGAAATAGAAAAAGCCATTGCTATGGATCCTGCGGCAAACTGCGAATTGAATGGTGAAATAGGTAAGGTATTCGTGAAATCTAAAAAATATGACAAAGCTATTCCTTATTTTGAGAAAAAAGGTGCTTGTGCTAAAGGCCTGAACGGACAAGACTATTTTGAGTATGGCCGCGCTTATTATTACCTGGGCGGAGCCAGGGAAAAAGAGGCTGCGGAAATTAAAGATGCTGCAACAAAAGCGAAAAAGGAGCTGGAAGCAAAGGAGTATTTTGTAAAAGCCGATACCTGCTTTTCAAAATTATGCCAGTCTAACACAAGTTTTGCTACTGCTTATTTCTGGCGGGGAAGGTCAAATATTCATATCGACGCTAAAGATGAGCTGGGGCTGGCCAAACCACATTATGAAAAAGGTCTTTCATTGGTGAAGCCCGAGGAGCGGGCTAGCGGAAGCAATAAGTCGAATGTTATCGAAGCCTGCCTGTACCTTGGTTCGCATTATGCTTTCTCCAAAGAAAAAGATATTGCTAAAGCTAAAGAGTACTTTACTATTGTAAAAGACCTGGATCCGAATAACAAGGCTCAGAAAGATTTCTTTGCCAGTCCTGCTGCTAAATAATACCAATGTTGTAAGAGAAATAGTCCAAAAAACTATTTCAAGTATTACATTGTTCTTATCTAGTGTTATGGTAAGATTATTAAGACGTATAGAAATATCAATAAACTCATAGTTAACCGCGATTTCAGCCTTTTGGCTTATGGCTTTTTACTTTTAACTTAACACTAGAACGGAAAGCCCCGGAATTGTGACCGGGGTTTTTTAATTGCTCTGTATCATCATTCTCTTTTCCTGCTGCGGAATAATTTTGCCAATTGGCCCGGCATACAATTGATGCCTTTTTAAAAGACCTTCTACCGTTTCACGGCTATGCTCCTGTACGCTTATTAATAAGCCGCCGGAAGTTTGCGGGTCGCAAAGCACCAGCATTTGTAAACCTTCCATTTCCGACACAAAGCTTTTATAGGCGTTATAGTTGCGGGTTGTATTGTCGGGAAAAATAAATTGTGCGACGTATTCATTCAGGCCGGGTAGCAGGGGAAGCAGCTTATAACTTATTTCTGCGGAATACGCAGTACCTTCCAACATTTCATTCAGGTGACCAATAAAACCAAAGCCTGTAACATCCGTCATAGCGCTCACTCCGGAGAGCTTTCCTAATTCTTCTCCAACCTGATTTAACCTGCACATATTCTCTATAAGTGCAGTGTAGTGTAACTCCTGCAGTTTACCACGTTTCAAAGCAGTTGTCATAATGCCTGTTCCCAATGGTTTGGTAAGATAAAGTGTATCGCCGTTTTTTACGGTATTATTGCGTTTTATGTTTTCTTCCTGTACAATGCCGCTAACGGATAGTCCGAACAAGGGTTCAGCGGCATCCACACTATGTCCGCCAGCCAATGGAATCCCGGCAGCGGCACATACGGCCCGGCCACCTTCCATAAGCCTGGCCAAATGCTCCGTTGGTATTTTCTCAACCGGCCATCCCAGAATTGCCAGTGCCATTAATGGTTTAGCACCCATGGCATACACATCACTAATGGCATTGGCAGCTGCAATTCTTCCAAAATCATAAGGATCGTCTACTACGGGCATGAAAAAATCGGTTGTGCTGATCAGTGCAGTTCCATTTCCCAGACTGAACACGGCAGCATCATCTCTTGTTTCGCTACCTACAAGGAGTTGAGGAAAATGCGGAACAGATTGCTGCCCCCTTAGTATTTCTTCGAGTACGGATGGCGCTATTTTGCAGCCGCAGCCCGCAGCCTTGCTGTATTGCGTTAAGTGAATCTTATTCATGTAGTTGTTGAGCTAAATCCAGCAGATACCTGGCGTTTTTAACCGCATCGTTTTCATGCAGTTTAAGGGTGTGCATACGACCCTCTTTCTTCTTTTCATGATCATGACGATAAGCCGAGTCGTAGTAATTTAAGAGGGTAGCAGCTACTTTTTCGGCATCCTGGTTTTCCAGGTATTGCAGCGTTTCCCGGGTATCTTTGTCGCCAAGCCGTTTCCGGATACGAAGGATGGTGTTTTTCAGTGTTTCTTTGTCGGTTTGCCCGTATTCCTGAATAAGGCGTTGTATTCTCAGTGAAAAGGGTAATTCAATCTTAATCAGGGGGGCTTTTTTCATTTGCAGCCAAAGTGGGTAAGGCAATTTAACCGACCCGATGCAAAACGATTCATCTTCCAGCCATAGTCTTTCAGAACCCCTGGTTTGCTTAAATTCCTGAAAGAGGAGGTTCTCGAATAATTGTTGGGTTGGTTGTTGTTCGCCGGGTACTGCCCCAAAAGCCGATCCTTTGTGCCCGGCCAGGGCTTCCAGATCAATCACCTGCTCACCCATGTTCTTCAGTTCACGCAATAAGCTGGTTTTTCCGCTACCGGTAGCGCCTCCGAGTAGAAGTATCGGCAAATTTTGCGAATAGAACTCCAGTGAAGCCTTCCGGTATGCCTTGTATCCGCCCTTTACCACACTGGCTTTTACTCCCGCAGTGTTCATGAGGGTAGCAAAACTATTGCTGCGCATACCCCCGCGAAAACAATACACATAAACTCTGTCTTTTTTATCTAAACTTTTCACCGACTTTACAAAGTCGGCCAATTTAGGCGAAACAATTTCCAGCCCCCTAAGTACAGCGTCTTCTTTACCCCGCAATTTATAAATGGTGCCAATTTCAGCTCTCTCATGGTCATCGAATAAGGGTATATTCACAGCGCCCGGAATATGCCCGTTTTTGTACTCTACCGGCGAACGTACATCTACCAAAGGGTATTGTTTGTATTCTTTAAGAAACTCCTCAACAGTGAGCTGGGGTGGCGGAATCATTGTAATTGGCTGCGAATTAAACGGGAAAAGGATAAATTTACGGGTTTTTCCCCACTAATTTTTTACAGTCACCTGCTTCCTTTTCGTCGGTTATTTTGCACCGGCAACCAGATTTATTTTCTAAAACGACCCTCCGGAATTGTTATTAACCGGGGTAAACCGGGCATTTAAAACCTTAATAACTGGCAAATATCAGTTTTGGTCGATAAATAGCTGTTTTTTATCGCAATAACTGAACTGACAAAGGCATGTTAAAAAAACGAGGATTCAGTGGGCATGACCTATTGACACGTATTGGTTTTATTAATATACTTGTAGTTCTATGAAGCTGAATAAGACCATTACGATTCTGATTGCGCTGTTGGGCCTGCTATTCTGCACACCTTCTTTTGCACAACGAACTTCCAAACCCGAAAAATTTAAGGAAAATCATTCGCCATTTGGCAGAAAGAAAAAAGAAAAATCGAATCAGCGACATGGTGGAGGGTTGTTTTCTGGTTTAAAATTTCGCAGAGGGGGCTCCAGTCATGGTAATGCCGATGAGTTCGCCAGTAATTCCAGTCACTCCAAACGCGGCTTCATATCACGCCTTTTTCACAGAGGAGGAGAACACGAAAAAAACGCTTCTCTGCGTAAAACCAAACCGGGATCAACACAAAATCACGAACAAAGAGCATTATTCCGCCGTAATCGTACACACAATAAAAACGATCACGAGCGTATACAAAACTATCAGAAAAAGGAACGAAAGAAAAAGCGGGTTCGTGGGAACGACGCCTTTAAAAAGAAAAAACGATAACAAAACCTTTTATTCATCCCCCGAAACCCAGGGGGATTTTTTATTTTTGCACCTTTAGATTACCCCATGAACGTACTTATATTAGGATCGGGCGGACGCGAACATGCCTTCGCCTGGAAAATAGCACAGAGTAAAAGATTAGAAAATTTATATATAGCTCCGGGCAATGCTGGTACTGCCCATTGTGGCACCAATGTGGATATAAATGCCACTGATTTTGAGGCGGTGAAAAACCTGGTGTGGGAAAAAGGCATTGATTTAGTGTTAGTGGGTCCTGAAGACCCTTTGGTAAAAGGCATACACAATTACTTTCTGGCCGATGAGGTATTGCGTGATATACCGGTAATTGGCCCGAAAAAAGACGGCGCCCTACTGGAAGGCAGTAAAGATTTTTCCAAACAATTTATGTTACGCCATGGCATCCCCACTGCCCGTTATCAAAGCTTTACCAAAAACAACCTGGATGCAGGTTATGCTTTTTTAGACAGCCTTAAAGCGCCTTATGTACTGAAAGCAGACGGGCTGGCTGCCGGTAAGGGTGTGTTGATACTGAATGATGTACAGGAAGCCAGACAGGAACTGAAGAATATGCTTACCGCTGATAAATTTGGTGCAGCCGGGAATACTGTAGTGATTGAAGAATTTCTGCATGGGATCGAGTTATCGGTATTTGTACTTAGCGACGGACAATCTTATAAAATATTACCTGCAGCCAAAGACTACAAGCGTATTGGCGAAGGTGATACCGGACTGAATACCGGAGGCATGGGCGCTGTAAGCCCCGTACCTTTTGCAGATAAGATGTTTATGAACAAAGTGGAAGAACGGGTGGTAAAACCAACTATAGAAGGACTGAAGAAAGAAGGCATTGACTATCGGGGCTTTATTTTCGTAGGGTTAATGAACTGCGGAGGAGAGCCTTATGTGATTGAATACAATTGCCGTATGGGCGATCCGGAAACGGAGGTGGTGATACCACGAATCAAATCAGACTTATTGGAATTACTTGAAGCTGTGGGATCGCAAAAATTACACGAACAATCGTTTGAGACCGATGAACGTACTGCTGTAACGGTAATGTTGGTGAGTGGCGGCTACCCGGAAGATTATGAAAAAGGCAAAATAATCAGGGGCCTGGAAGAAGTAAAAGAAAGTATTGTTTTTCATGCCGGTACCAAACAGGCGGGGAATGAGGTGCTTACCCAGGGCGGCCGTGTGCTGGCCATTACCTCTTACGGTAATTCTATTGAAGAGGCCGGTTCAAAAAGTTTTGCCAATGCTGCACGAATTGCTTATGATAAAAAATATTTCCGCCGGGATATCGGGAAGGATTTAGTACAATAAGTAAACTCTTTCGAAGTCCATATAATTATTGTCCAAACCGTACCCATTCGGAAACCGAATGTCATAATCAGGTTTTCTTTCTTTAGCAAGTTCCGTGGGGGTATTTCTCTTCTCAGTTGTCTTAGATTAAAAGTTGCTAAATTTACGCCTCAACATAAAGGCGTTAAATTGGAACTTAATCAGGTCGAAATAAATAAATTTAAAGAAGGAGATATACATGTTTTCGAGCTGATTTTTAATTCCTATTATAAGTCCCTGGTTAATTATGCCAACACCCTGCTTAATGATGCAGATGAGGCTGAAGATATTGTGCAACAGGCCTACATTATGCTTTGGGAGAAACGTTCGGCATTAGAGATTCATACATCATTAAGGGCATTCTTATACAAATCGGTATATAATGCCAGCTTAAATAAAATAAAGCAGCAAAAAGTAAGAAGCGCTTATGCGAAAGGAGTACAAGTAAATAATAACATTGGGGTTCATCATGAGCAATTGGTAGAAAAAGAATTGCAGAAACGAATAGACGAGGCCATAGATCTGCTTCCGGAGCAATGCAGTAAAATATTTAAAATGAGTCGCTTTGAACAGATGAAATACCATGAAATTGCAGGCCAATTGGGGCTTTCAATAAAAACAATTGAAAACCAAATGGGTAAGGCCTTAAAGATATTAAGAGAACAAATAAAGGAGTATCTGCCCATATTGATTATTTGTTTAACCAAAGTCGTATTGTGAGCAAAACAGAAAACATAGATAATCTGATCAGTAAATTTCTTTCGGGTAATGCCTTGCCGGAAGAGGCCATGCTATTGGAAGATTGGAAAAACGAAGACGCAGCCAATCAACTGTACTTTTCGGATTGCGAAAAAATCTATAGAATCAATGAAAAGCAAACTCAAAATGAAAACACGGATGACGCTAGGGCTTGGGATAAAATCCGGCAGGCTATCCGTAAAGAAGCCAGTGTTCAGCCATTAAGAAAAAACAGACTGAATTATTTTCGTATTGCAGCATCGGTTGCATTCATTATGGGTATAGGAGCATTTATTGGATATATTCTCACTAAAAACGAGGCACAGCAACAACTGAGCTATTCAACAACCAACAAAGTGCAATTTGTAAAATTGAAAGATAGTACGGAAATAAATGTTCTTGCAAATTCAAAAATTGTAATTGACCCGGATTTTGGAGTAAAAAACCGGATTGTGCATTTAAAGGGAAACGCTGATTTTAGTGTAACACACAAAGATGAGCTTCCTTTTATTGTGGATGCGGGTAATTTTTTCATAAAAGACATCGGGACAAAATTTAGTGTTAAACTATCGCCAAATGCAGATACCGTTTATGTAAACGTTGAAGAAGGTGTCGTTTTATTGTACGATAGTTTAGGAGCTGAAATGAAAATCAAAGCATCGGAGAAAGCCATATATATCCACTCCGGAAAACAACTTATAAATACCACCGAAATTAAACCGGATAATGTTGTTTTAGAATTTAACAACACTGCTCTAAGCGAGGTTGTGCTAAGATTAAATAGTGCATATAAAACAAATATTGTATTGCAAAATATGCGATTAAACAAATGCACCATTACAACTACGTTTGCCGGCGAAGACATTGATACAATTCTAAAAGTGATAACCGAAACACTTGGATTAAGTTTTGAAAGAACAGGTTCCGGTTATTTGATTAAAGGACAAGGATGCCAGTCATAATTCAGCGGTTTTGCCTCGTTGCATGGTGTTTTGTGATTAGCTTCAACCGCATTAACGCCCAAAAAGCCCCCTATTTAGAGCAACTGGTAACAATAAACGCCAACAAACAAACGATTGCCGAATTATTCAAAACAATAAACGCCCAGACCTCTGTGGTTTTTTCCTATTCTCAGTCCTTTAATGATAAACAACAGTTAAGTTTGGTTTGTAAAAATAAACCGCTAAGACTTGTTATCACGGAAATACTTAAACCCTCCAATTGTTCCTATAGGGTAAAAGATAAATACATCATCATCACGTGCGACAAAAAGCCCATTGTTCCTGTGTCAAAAGTCAGAGGTTATATATACAGCGCTTCTGATAGTTTAATAATTCCACAGGCAAGTATCTATATCCGACAAAATAAACATTCTGCCGTAACAGACGATTTTGGTTTTTTTGAGTTGACCCTTGCCCGGGAATTTAAGAATGTTGAAATAGCAATAGCAAAGGAAAATTATTGCGATACCAATATCACCCTGTATAATCCATCCAATCAGGAGCTGACAATTTATTTAAGCCCGAAGAATAAATCAAAGCATTTCATTGGTGTAACAGACCAGGGTATTTCAGTTCAGCATAGCGAAGCACTCAAAGGGGATACCATTCAGAAGCGCCCGGATGGCTTAAATAAAAGGGGGAGCAGGCTGAATAGCTTTAAAACCAATTTTAAAAACATTAGCGACACTTTATTTTCCAATTTCTCTCTTTCCCTTTTACCCTTTGTCAGTACCAACCGTTTGTTGGCTGTTAATACAATCAATAAGTATTCTTTAAACCTGTTGGCAGGTTATTCCAAAGGCATTGATGTAGTGGAGATTGGAGGTGTATTAAATATAGACCATGGTAGGGTGAAATATGTTCAAATAGGCGGACTGGGAAACTGCGTGTTTGGAAATGTTATTGGGGTACAAATTGCAGGCCTGGCCAATATTAATGAGGGAAGTACTGTGGGTGTTCAACTGGCAGGCATCGTGAATATAAACGAACAGCGCGTTACAGGCTCACAAATTAGCGGAATCGCCAACTTAAACAGCCATGATACCAGAGGAATGCAATTAGCGGGCATCTATAATCATACAAGATTGTGTAAGGGAGTTCAACTGGCGGGTATAGCAAACTACGCAGACACCGTCCGGGGGTTTCAGCTTGCGGGCATTGTGAACAAAACCAGGTATTTACAGGGCGTTCAGCTTTCCTTGTTGAATGTTGCAGATACCGCCTCAGGTATACCCTTCGGGTTTTTTAGCTATGTAAGAAAAGGGTATCATAAAATTGAACTTGCAGGGGATGAATTAAAATTTCTTACCATATCATTTGGTACCGGAGTAAACAGGCTTCATAACATTTTTCTTGCCGGCATTAATTATAACAATCCGCAAATAGTAACTTATGGTTACGGTTGGGGTGGCCTTTTTGCTCTGCACAAAAAGTGGAATATGGCTCTTAATATTACGGCGCAGCAGTTTCAACATGCAAATGATCTTCGTGCTATGAATAATTTATTAAGTAAAGTATTTGTGGGCGTGGAGTACAGCATCAGATCAAAAATCAGAGTTGGCTTTGGTCCTGTTTTTAATGATTTTATGTCATCAGGCAATGACGTTAATTATAGTGCCCTGTTAGAAAAAATTCCAGAATATGTTTTTTATGATGAGGACAACGGCAACATGAACACAAAAATGTGGGCAGGTGCCAAACTATATTTCAAAATATTCTGATTTTTCCATTTTTCGAATAGGGGTAAATTATAGTTCGGGTTTCATAAAGGTATAAATCAAATTATACCAATATGAAAAAGTTAAGGCCAGGATTTAGTAGCGCATTTTTCTTCTGTTTTTTTAATTCCTTTTTAATTGCACAATCTGCCTTCCAGAACGTGAGAGGCATCGTTATTGACAAAATATCACAATCACCAATACCGGGTGCAATTGTTCAAATTGTTAATTCGAGTCCTGGTCTTGCAACTACGTCCGATAATGAAGGGAATTTTTTATTGAGTAATGTGCCTGTGGGAAAACAAACCGTAAAAATCTCATTTTTAGGCTATAAAGAAATCATTATGCAAAATTTATCTGTAAATGCGGGTAAAGAACTAGTACTAACGGTGCAATTGGAAGAAGATATTAAATCGATGAGCGAAGTGGTAGTTACCGCTAAAACAGATAAAAACACGCCTTTAAATGAGATGTCGGGCGTAAGTACAAGGGCCTTTTCTGTTGAAGAAACCCAAAAATTTGCAGCAGCAGTTAACGATCCGGGTCGCATGGCCACCTCTTTTGCGGGCGTAGTAAATGCCGGTGATGGGGGTAATGCGATATCAATCAGGGGTAATTCGCCGAATGGATTATTATGGAGAATGGAAGGCGTGGAAATCCCAAACCCCAATCATTTTTCGGCAGTCGGTACATCGGGAGGTGGCATTTCAATATTAAGTGCGCAATTATTAAGTAATTCGGATTTTGCTACCGGCGCTTTTGCAGCCGAATATGGCAATGCTTTATCCGGCGTTTTCGATTTGAAACTGAGAAGAGGCAATAATCAAAAACGGGAGTACACCTTTCAGGCAGGGGTTTTAGGGCTTGATATTGCTGCTGAAGGTCCCTTTAGAAAGGATTATGGCGGCTCTTATTTAATAAATTACCGTTATTCCAGCTTAAACCTGCTGGCTAAGCTCGGAGTTCCGCTGGGAGATGCAATCACAAATTTTCAGGATCTTTCATTCAACGTGTTTTTGCCGACAGGAAAAGCAGGAAATTTTAGTTTGTTTGGCTTTGGGGGTTTAAGCTACCAAATAACAAAAGCGGTAAAAGATAGTGTAAAATGGGATGGAGATGATTTTTACAAATTAAGTACCAGGTTCGAAAGTAATACTGGTGCAGCCGGGCTGACGCACACAAAATTATTCAATAACCAGTCCTATATAAAAACAGCCCTGGTTTTTTCAGGAACCGCAAACGGTTTTGACGAAGCACGATTAGAGAGCGACCTGAGTACCTTTACAGATCTAACGAAAGAAAAATATATTCAAAGCAAAATAACACTCTCCTCGACATACACCAAAAAAATCAATGCCAAAAGCAGCATTAGAACAGGTTTAATTGTTAATGAGCTAAATTATAATCTGAACAAAAAGAATACAGATTACACAAAGCTGCTCTTAACAAAGATAAATCTTAAGGGGTCTACACAAACGGTGCAGGCTTATGTTCAATTAAACCACAAGTTCAATAATAAACTAACCGCAAATATTGGCGTGCATTATCTGCAATTGGTTCTAAATAACGGATTTTCCGTCGAGCCTCGAACAAGTATAAAATACAGTTTAAATGACAAGAACAAAGTTTCACTGGGTTATGGCCTGCATAGTCAGATACAACCTATAGGAGTTTACTTTGCCCAGTATAGCGACAGTATGGGTAAGACCTCCACATTAAATAAAAGTTTGGATTTAAGTAAAGCCCATCACCTGGTAATAGGTTATGACAGGATAATTAATGATTTTTCCCATATAAAAACAGAAGTGTATTACCAGCATTTATTCAATGTGCCAATTAGTAATAATACTGCCAATACCTATTCCATATTAAATTCAACAGATGGTTTTTATACAGGCATATTAGTAAATAAGGGTCTGGGCAAAAACTATGGTCTGGAATTGACTTATGAAAGGTTTTTACACAGGAACCTGTATTATTTGGTTTCTGCTTCCTTGTACGAATCTAAATACAGGGCAGCTAATGGTAATTGGTATAATACCCAGTTTAATGCAAATTACGCTCTAACGGTTACTTTAGGTAAGGAGTGGGTTTTATCGGAAAAAAGGAAGAATAGAATTATTGGGGCAAATTTTAAATCCGTTTATGTTGGTGGCTATAGAAATACACCCATTGATCTGGAAGCTTCAAAAGCAAGCGGTGAAACAGTATTGCAAAATGATAAAGCTTTTGAAAATAAAAACCCCGATTATTATCGATTGGATATACGTATTAGTTTAAAAAGGAATTATGAAAAAGTAACAAGCACTGTTGCTTTAGATATTCAAAACAGCACGAATCGCAAAAACATAGGGGGTCAGTATTTTAACACCAAATCAGCAACTATCGAAAGCTGGTACCAAACGCCTTTAATACCTATCTTAAGCTACAGGCTTGAGTTTTAATACAATAAATGCTGTGTTTGCTTCCGGGAATTTTTTAAGAATGCTTCTCTCCCGGGGTCATTACGGTCTTAGATGCATTCGATTCTAAATTAATTCTTAAAAAAGATATATGCATTCAATGATGTAGCAATTAGGAGCCAGATAAAATAGTGGAATTCCTTACAAGCAGGCGGACAGGCCAAGTCATCAAGTATTCCGAAATTTGTTTAATTTCGCTGCTCATTTTTTATCATGAGCAAGTATCCTGAATACAAAGGTTTAGACCTTTCCCGGATAGGAAAAGATGTACTGAAATTCTGGGAAGATCAGCACACCTTCGAGAAATCTGTTAGCACCCGCGAGGGCGCCGCACCTTACGTATTTTATGAAGGCCCGCCCAGCGCCAATGGCCTGCCCGGTATACACCACGTTATGGCGCGCAGCATCAAGGACATTTTCTGCCGTTTTAAAACCCTGCAGGGCTATCAGGTGAAACGCAAAGCCGGCTGGGATACCCATGGTTTGCCCATTGAACTGAGCGTGGAAAAAACCCTGGGCATTACCAAAGAAGATATCGGAAAAAAAATTAGTGTAGAGCAATACAATGTAGAGTGCCGTAAGGATGTAATGAAGTATACCGATGTGTGGGAGAGCCTTACCCGCATGATGGGCTACTGGGTGGATATGAAGGACCCCTACATCACTTACGATAATAAGTATATTGAAAGTGTGTGGTGGTTGCTGGGTAAACTGTACGAAAAAAATTTACTGTATAAGGGGTATACCATACAACCTTACTCTCCTGCAGCCGGCACAGGTTTAAGTTCGCACGAGCTGAATCAGCCCGGATGTTATCGGGATGTGAAGGATAGGACAGCAGTGGCACAGTTTAAAGTAGAGGAAAAGTCAAAAGCTAAAAGTCAAAAGTTAAAAGACTTGACGTGTGAGTTGTACATCCTTGCCTGGACGACCACCCCCTGGACATTGCCCTCTAATACGGCACTGGCTGTAGGCAAGGATATTGATTATGTGGCGGTGAGGACTATTAATCCGTTTACTCATAAAGAGCTTACTGTTATACTCGCCAAAGATTTACAGGGCAAATATTTTTCAGAAAAGAATACGGAATTAAAATTTGAGGAATATAAGCCCGGCGACAAAGCCATCCCCTATCAGGTGCTTAGCGAATTTAAAGGCGCGGAACTCATCGGCCTGCGTTACGAACAGCTCCTCCCTTTTACCCAGCCTGCTGAAGATAAGGAAAAAGCCTTTCAGGTAATAGCTGGTGATTTTGTGACCACCACCGATGGTACCGGTATTGTACACATAGCCCCCACTTTTGGTGCCGACGATATGAAAGCCGCCAAAGCTGCCGGCGTTCCGGCCATGCTGGTAAAAGACGAGAACGGACAATTGGTGCCGCTGGTGGATTTAAAAGGACGTTTCCGCGCCGAAGTAAGCGATGGTGTTTTTCTGTACGGTGGCGAATATGTAAAAGAGGCCTACCATACCGAAGAAGAGAAAAAAGCGGAGCTGGAGAAACAGAAAAAAATACTCGAGTCCAACGGGAAAATAAAAGAACTGAAAGAATACCTGAGTGTAGACGAGCGTATAGTGCTGAAGCTTCAGGAAGAAGGCAAGCTCTTTAAAAAAGAAACCTACGAACACAGCTACCCCCATTGCTGGCGCACCGATAAACCCGTATTGTATTACCCGCTCGACAGCTGGTTTATTAAAGTAACCGCCCTGAAAGAACGCATGGTGGAGCTGAACAAAAGCATTAACTGGAAACCCGAAGCTACCGGTACCGGACGCTTTGGCAACTGGCTCGAAAACGCGAACGACTGGAACCTTTCCCGCTCGCGCTTCTGGGGCATACCGCTGCCCATCTGGACCAGCGAGGACAAAACCGAGCAACTAGCCATTGCCTCAGTAGAACAACTGAAAAAAGAAATAGAGAACGCCATCAGCAAGGGTTTTATGCAAAATAACCCACTGAAGGATTTTACCCCGGGAAACAACAGCAAAGAGAATTACGCTTCCTTCGACCTGCATAAACCCTATGCCGATACTATTGTACTGGAGAAAAACGGCAAGAAACTCTTCCGCGAAAGCGACCTGATTGATGTGTGGTTTGATAGTGGCGCCATGCCTTATGCCCAATTACACTGGCCCTTCAGCCTCTCCCCTTCCCTCTCCAAAGGAGAGGGTGCCCAGCCCGCCTGGCAAACGGCATCGGAGCCCTCTTACCGTTTTCTGAAAGAAAAAATGGAAGAGTTGAGAAAGAACAGTACGCAGGCAGAAAGCGCTTTATGGGAGCAACTTCGTGGAAAGAAGTTAGATAATTACAAATTCAGAAGGCAGCATGCCATTAATGAGTTTATTGTTGATTTTGTTTGTTTGACAAAAAAACTGATTATTGAAATAGACGGTAAATACCATCTCGACCCGGAAGTAATGGAAGCCGATAAGCAAAGAACACAACTATTGAATAGTTTGGGGTATACGGTTATCCGATTTACAAACGAGGAGGTGCTGGCAGATATAGAGGGTGTCATTCAACAAATTTACACCACACTGTGCCACACCCCTACTTTACCCATTGGCACTCCTCCAATCGGGGGAGACGGAGGGGGCTGCTTCTTCCCCGCCGACTTTATTGCGGAGGGCGTAGACCAGACCCGTGGCTGGTTTTACACCCTGCATGCCATTGCCGTAATGTGTTTCGACTCCGTTGCCTACAAAAATGTAGTCAGCAACGGATTAGTATTAGATAAAAACGGCAACAAAATGAGTAAGCGCCTGGGCAATGCCGTTGACCCTTTTATCACCATTGAAAAATACGGCGCCGATGCCACCCGCTGGTACATGATAGCCAATGCCGCTCCCTGGGATAACCTGAAATTTGATATAGAAGGCATTGGCGAAGTACAGCGCAAATTATTTGGCACCCTGTATAATACCTATAGCTTCTACGCCCTGTATGCCAACGTAGATAACTTTGTGCTGAACGAACAGGATATTGTTCCGGTAGCACAACGCATTGAACTCGACCGCTGGATTATTTCCAAACTGCAAAGCCTGATAGAAGAAGTGACCTCGGCTTACGAGAACTATGAACCGCACCGTGCCGCCCGTGCCATCGAAGATTTTGTAGACGAGCACCTCAGCAACTGGTACGTACGCCTTTCGCGCCGCCGTTTCTGGAAAGGAGAAATGAGCACCGATAAAAAAGCGGCTTACGAAACCCTGCACGAATGTTTAATGGTGGTGGCTCAGCTCATGAGTCCGGTTGCGCCTTTCTTTTCCGACTGGCTGTACAATAACCTGCGT
>JACCDG010651730.1_pt1 | contig 17050 bp, 10 predicted proteins | sample 7442471 | NCBI WGS metagenome assembly JACCDG01 (sample SAMN15323444, study PRJNA562643) | freshwater metagenome | isolation source: river surface water | place: USA:Blue River Watershed | collected 2017-08-17 | reverse complement strand
TGGTCAACCAGGGCAGCATCCGGGCCAACGGCGGCTATGTGGCGCTGCTGGGCGCGAGCGTGAGCAACGAGGGCAGGATTGAAACGAATGGCGGCACGGCTTATCTGGCTGCGGCCGAGGCGGTGCGTATACCGGTCAGCGGCTCGGGCCGCATCAAGCTGGAGCTGAGCCCGTCGCAGATCAACGCGCGTGTGGCCAACACCAAAGAGGGCACCATCGTCACGCAGGGCGGGCAGGTGTACATGCAGGCGGCGGCGCTGCAGGACGCGGTGGCCAGCATCGTGCAAAGCGGGGCCATCGACACGACGGGCGAGCATGGCGGAGCGGTGCACCTGCTGGCCGATGGTGGCCACATCAAGGTAGACGGCAGCATCAAGGCCAACAGCTCGGGGCAGGACGATCAGAACCGACCACGCAAGGGCGGGGACATTTACATTGGCCGCGACAAGGACACGAATGTGCTGGCCGCAGTGGGCGATGCCAGTGGCGCTGCGCTCGAATCCAACGATGGTTTTGTGGAAACCTCTGGCTCTTTCCTGAAGGTGGATGGCGCGCGCGTCGTCGCCAGGGATTGGTTGCTCGACCCCTACAACATCACCATCGCGGCCAGCGGGCCTGCGGGCACGGCTTACGGCGACAGCGATGGCGCAACGCCGGGCACCCAATACAGCCCCACGGCCACTTCCACCATTCTGGCCAGTGACATCCAGACCAGTCTGAACAATGGCACCAATGTGAAGATCTCGACGGGCCTGGCCGGTTCGCCAGGGCCGGATGCGGGCAACATCACAGTGGCCAGCAGCATTGCCAAGACCTCAGGCGGGGCGGCCACGCTGACGCTGGAGGCCAACAACAGCATCACCATCAATTCTGGAGTGAGCATCACCGACAGTGGCGCGTCCACACGCAATCTCGGGCTGCAGATCACAGCCAACGGAGCCTCAGGGAGTGGCAGCAGTGTGGTGCTGCACTCCGGCGCCCAGATCAACATTGGTGGCGCTTTGGATGTTCAAGCCCAGGGCAGAACCAGCGGAGATGGCAACGCGGCTGTTTACCTCTTCGCAGGCAGCAGGACACACACCAACCCCGGCGGCGATCTGACCACCCTGAGTGCCGGCAGCGTGAACATTGCTGCTGGCGTATCCGGCACCAACGTGCGAGGTTTTTTTGCAAGACATGGTGTGCTGGTCGAGTCGACATCGGGTGATCTGACGATCCAGACCACCCACACTGGGGCGACCACCACGGGCTCAGGCATCTGGATTGGCTCTGACTGGAGCTCCTTGGGCCCTAGCGCCGGTAACCCCACTGCGCCTCTGGTCAAGTCGGCAGGGCGTCTGACCTTGCAGACCCAGACGACTGGCACCAATGCCGATGGCGCCGTGACGTTTTCCGATACGCGCCTCGAATCGGTAGGTGACCTGAAAGTGCAAGCGCAGTCACAGCAGGCCAACGCCACGATCATCAACTTCGCGTCGACATTTGGGACCAACACGCGCTACGTCCGCTCCAGCGCTGGCGATGTGCTGATCCAAAGCAACCGGGGGGCGATTCGGTTTGCTGGACTGAGCAATAACGGGATCAGTGGCGTCAACGTCACCCTGGACAACACCGGCAGCGCTTTGGTCAGGGATGCTGGTGGCAATTACACCAAGGGCTCGGGTTCGTTCGCCGGCACGTCTGGAGGCAGTGTCGCCGTTGGAGGCTCTGGCACAACGCTGCTGGCTTCCGGCAACCTGGACATCATTGGTGTGGGTTCGGGGGCTGGCAGCAGTGCAGTGCTGGTGACCGGGACTGCCGCTTCCGGGACCAGGGTCTCCATACAGGGCGAAAACCGGGGCGTTGGCGATGGAAGCACCAACGGCTTCTACAACACGGCCAACATCACGTCCACCGTCAGCGACGTTTATATACGCGGCTTGAGCCAAAGAGACAACGCATTGAGTGTGCAGGGTGCCATCACCGGCAAAACCGATGTCAGGCTGATCGCCCAATCGGGCGATGCAAGCAACGTGGCTTTGGCCCCAGGTCTTTTCCTGAACAGTGCGGTGACTGCGCAGACAGGTGACATTGCAGTCACCGCAACGAGCACCAGTGGTTTGAATTTCGCCGCGAATCTGGCATCCGGAGCCAGCCTGGTGACCAGCGCCAGTGGCAAAAGCATTACGGTCAACGCAGACACCCTTCAACTGAATACTTCTGCAACGCCCGCCAGCATCAATGCCGGAACCAACGGCACGGTGAACATTCGCCCCGCAACCAGTGGGGTCGGCATTGATGTGGGGGGCAGTGACGTGCTGACCACCGGCAGCAATGTGCTGGGGCTGAGCAGCGCCGAGCTGGCGCGAGTGACAGCCGGGCAACTCAACATCGGCAGCTCTTCTTCAGGCAGCATCACGGTCAGCAGTGCGGTGACTTCGGGTGATGCGGCAGGCAATCTGGGCTTGATCACCGGTGGAAACCTGGCCATCAATGCAGCCTTGCAGACCGGTACTACTGGCACCAGGGACCTCACCTTGAACCTGACGGGCAGTGGCAATGCCACCCAGACGGCAGCCCTCAAAACCAGCAATCTCGAACTCTTGGGCAGCAACGCCAGCTACACACTGAACAACACCTCCAACGACGCGGTAACCCTGGCGGCCACTGTCAAGTCGGTGGGTTATACCGATGCGAATGCGCTCACCGTCGGCTCTGTGGGCAGCAGCACCGGTATTTCCGGCAGTGGCACCATTGCTGTGGCCACGCAGACGGGCAATCTGAGCGTCAACCAGGCCATCAGCACCAGCGATACCTCCGCTTCGGCCATCGTGCTCAATGCCGGGCTGGGCAGCTCTGCCGGTACCGCCAGTGGCGGTGACATCCAGCTCGGTGGGTTGTATGGGTTTTCTACGGGCACTGGCGGGCGTACCACGCTGTTCACAGGAAACACCGTCAACAGCACGCTGACCAGCCTGCTGGGTTCGGGCAGTGGGCGTTTTCGATACAACAGCGATGAAGCCACGACCAGCTACACCGCTGCGCTTGGTTCCGGTCTGTATGCCATTTACAGGCAGGCCCCGAGTCTGAGCGTCCAACTCAACAGCCAGACCAAAACCTATGATGGCCTGAGCCATTCCGGTGGCAACGGTTTCGTGACCACCGGCAGCTTGCTCAACGGGGATCTCGACGCTGGCGTGAGCGTGGTCTATTCCGGAACCTCGCAAGGCGCTCGAAACGCGGGCAGCTATACCCTCTTGGGCACAGCCAGCAGCAGTTTGGGGTATTCGCTCACCACGACGGGCAGCACGCTCGCAATCAACAGGGCCAACCTGACCGTCACGGCCAATGCGGTGACCAAGACTTACGACGGCACGCTGAGCGCCACGGGCACGGGTACGGTGGGCACGCTGGCCGGTGCGGCAGCGGGCGAGACGGTTAACAGTGCAGGCAGCCAGGCCTTCCTGGACAAGAACGCGGGCACAGGCAAGACGGTGCGCGCCTCGGGCGTGACGGTCAAGGACTCGGCCAACAACGACGTCACGGGCAACTACAACATCAGCTACGTGGACAACACGAGCAGCGTGATCCAGCAGGCGGCGCTGACGGTGACGGCCAACGCGGTGACCAAGACTTACGACGGCACGCTGAGCGCCACGGGCACGGGCACGGTGGGCACGCTGGCGGGCGCGGGTGCAGGCGAGACTGTCAATAGCGCGGGCAGCCAGGCCTTCCTCGACAAGAACGCGGGCACAGGCAAGACGGTGCGCGCCTCAGGCGTGACGGTCAAGGACTCGGCCAATAACGACGTCACGGGCAACTACAACATCAGCTACGTGGACAACACGGCCAGCGTGATCCAGCAGGCGGCGCTGACAGCCACTCTGCAGGGATCTGCCGAAAAAGTGTATGACGGGACCACCAATGCGACGCTCGCAGCGTCCAACTACCTCGTGACTGGATGGGTGTCCGGGGAGGGCGCGACCGTGAACCAGACGCAGGCCAGCTATGCGGACAAAAATGTGTCGGGTAATTCAGGCAGTGGCACGGTGACTGCCTGGTTGGCGGACACGCACTACACCGCACAATCAGGAACCAGCCTGAGTAACTACATCCTGCCTGCTCAGGCATCGGGCAACATCGGCAAAATCACGCCAGCGGCTTTGACGATCAAGGTCAATGACAGTGCCGTATTCGTGACGCAGGATGCTGCCACCGCCAACCACATGGGCTATTCGTACACCGGCTTTGTCGGAGCCGAGAACGCATCGGGAGCCCTGTCGTTTGAACCCACCTCTGCACACCGCACTTACCTGGGTGCGACCCGCTACCCGCTCGTGGGCCAGTACGCCGGTGTCTTGGGCATGAGCGCCGTGCCCGTGGCCCGCGATGGCAATTACAGCGTTACGGTGCAAAACGGCACGCTGACAGTGGTTCCGGTTGACAAGCTGCTCATCACCGTGCAATCGCAGTCGGATGTTTACGGCAACCGAACGGCCGTCAATGCAGGACAGGCCAGCCAAGTCATGGCGCAGTATTGTGTGGTCACTGGCGGTGTGTGCAATGCGGTGTCGGGCTTGACCATGTCCCAAGGCGCTGGCAACGGCTGGAGCGGCACAGACAACACGGGCAGCAGCGTTCAATTCGAGACCACGGTTTCGACCGACGGCAACCTTTCTCAAGGGGGCTACCTGAATGCTGGCAATTACACGTATGGCGTGCGCAATGTCGTGCTCCAAAGCCCCGGTAACTTCTTGCGTGGAAGCGCTGTCAATGGCGGTGTGCTGACCGTCGATCGCCTGGCGCTCCCCCCCGCAATCAGTGGCGTCACCAAGGTCTACGACGGGACGCAGACCATCCCGATGCGAACCTTTGATCTGCAGGGTGTTCTTCGGCAGGATGCGGTGTTTCTCCACGGCTCGGGCGAGTACGCCCAACGGCATGCAGGCACGGGTCTGGGCTACACCATCCGCAACATGACACTCAGCGGTGCGGATCAGAACAACTATGCCTTTGCCGGTGGTCTCACCAGTTTCAGTGGCAACGATGGCGTGATCAATCCTGCCTTGCTGAAGATCACCAGCAGCGATGTGGTGAAAACCTACGATGGAACCCGATCGGCGCAGGGCAGTGCCGTGGTGACCGGGGGGACACAGTTGTTTGGCAGCGATTCGATCAGCGGGGGGCAATTTGCATTTGCCAGCCGGGATGCGGGTGTTGGCAACCGCAGGGTGGCTGTCAGTGGTGTGGTGGTCAGCGACGGCAACGGCGGTCAGAACTACAACGTGGAGTATGAGGACAACACCACGAGCACTATTCACAAGGCCAGCGCTCGGGTGGTCGCTACCACTACGCAGGTCAATTACAACGGGCAGCTCCAGACACAGAACGCACCTGTGATGAGCGGTTTTGTACCGGGTGACGACATTCAGGTGATCGGTCTGGCCAGTGGGCGCAACATGGGCACGTACATGTCGTCTCTGGGCCTGACCGGCAGGGATGCGGGCAATTACGATGTCAGCCTCAGCAATGCAGAGCTGGTCATTGCAGCGGGGCCCGGAGCGCCCAGCAATGTCAATCCTGTTCAGCCTCTGGTGATCCCTCGCCCCCCAAAGTCTGGCAGTGCTGTCTCGATGGCAGCTGCGCAGCCGGCCGTGGCTGCCTTGCAGCTCCCGGCGGCACCAGCAGCATGCAGCGCCATGGACACGGTCAATTGCGACTGTGACGAAACCGAGATGACCGAAGTGCAGATCTGTCTGATCCGGGCAGGGCGGCCGGTTCAGCAGTCCTCGGGGGTGTCTTGGGAGGGCAGAGAGAGCGGCATCTGATTCTCGAATGAATACAATAGAATTCATTGGCAATGGGTCTTATAAAAGTCATGGCCAATTCAAGATTTATCGGGATCGTCTCGGGCATCTGCCTGCTCACGAACGCGCACGCCACTGAGTTGCTGGACTTTTCGCTGGTTTTGCCGCCCACGGTAGACCAGCATGTGCTGGTTCGTCCTGCTGTTGCATGGGAGGTGAGGGACGATGCGGCCAGCCACTGCGAGAGGCTGCAGGGGCATGACGGGTTTGCCGTCTGGAAGCAAGGCTGCGTCTACTGGCAAAAAGCACAACCTGCCTGCACCATCGTGACCACTGGCCGCACGTCGCATTCGGTCATGGGGCACCTTTTCCTGCTTTGCCTGAAAGCGGGAGAGCCCTCATGAACCTTCATCGCACTTTACTGCGCACGGCATGGTGTCTGACCATCGCACTGAGTTCGGGTGTGCAGGCACAACCGCAGGCGCAGGACCATCCGGATGCCGCGCTGGTGCGCCGGATGCGTCCACCGCAGGTGGATCGTGTGCTGTTTGAGCCCTTGCCTGCGGAGCAGCGGCAGATGCAGACGCCCAAGGTCAAGTACTTTGCCCGCAAGGATGGATACGAGTTCTGTTCCCGTATCACGGGCATTCCGATGAGCGCCAATTCACGCCCCATGGCCTGTGCCTTCTGGAATGTGAGACGAAATGAATGCACGGTGGTGACGCCTGAGTTGACGGCTTACAACTACGTTGGGCACGAATTACGGCATTGCTTTGAGGGGGCTTTCCATGACTGAGGTGACCCCCTTGCAATCTCCACTCCGCCGCCGATGGTTGGGTAAATCCCTGGGACTCCTGCTGCTGGGAGGGCTGCACAGGCCGGGCAGGGCGGGCGCCGTGTTGAGGGTGGGTTTCATCGCAGGCTATGAGCCGTTCAGCTTCATTGGGCGCGATGGTCGGCTCAGCGGCTTTGATGTGGAGGTGGTGTCGGCTTTGCTGCGCCGCCTGGACATGACCCCTCAGGTGGAGGTGGCCCGTTTTGAGGCTCTGCGTGCCATGGCTGTCGCAGGTCAACTGGATCTCTTGGGCAATCAGCTGCTGATGCTTCCTGAAAACCGTCGCAGTTTTGATTTCGTGCGCCCTTACGCGGCCTTGCAACTGGCCTGTGTGCAGCACGAAGACGATGACCGGGATTTCCTGAGTCTGGACGATTTGTTGGGCAAACGCTTGGGGGTATTGCGCGACACGGGTATCGAGCAACAGGCCCGCGCGGTGCTGGGCTCCACTGTTCAGTCTTTTGCCCACATTCAGGAGGCTTTGGCCAGCCTGACCCGGAAAAAGATCGACGCAGTGCTCGAAGAAAGTCTCATTGCGGACTACCTCATCGAGCGCGATGGCTTGCCTTTGCGGGTGGGCGCGCCCATGACCGCTGCCCAGCAGATGGGCCTGGCTGTCCCTAAAGGGCAACGGCCTCTGCAGCAGAGTTTGTCCGCAGCGGTGACTTCGCTGGTCAAGAGTGAAGAGTTTCGAAAGATTTCCCTGCGCTGGTTTGGCTACGATGTCAGCCGGCCCAGGGTGTCTCACGTGACTGCGGACGATGTCTGACGTGCAAATGCTGCGCCAACAGCCTCCATGCGCAGGGGGACGCTTTCAGCGATGGGCGCCCATGGCCAGAGCGCGTTCGCGGCTGGCTTGCAAGGCTTGAGGGTCGGTCGGGCCGGTCGGCCAGCCTTGCAGGTGTCGTTCTGCCAGCTCGGTCAGGGCCTGGATCCATTGAGGGCTGTCATTCAGGCACGGAATGTAATGGAATGACTGGCCACCTGCGTGCAGGAAAGCTTCCCGAGCCTCCATCTGGATCTCTTCCAGGGTTTCGAGGCAATCGCCCGTGAAGCCGGGGCAGATCACATCGACCTTCTGGATGCCTTGCTGGGCCAGCTCAACGAGGGTCGGTTCGGTGTAGGGTTCGAGCCATTTGGCTTTGCCAAAGCGCGACTGGAAGGTGATGCGCACCTTCTCGCGGGGCAGACCCAGCGCTTCGGCCAGCAGGCGGCCGGTCTTCATGCACTCGCAGTGGTAAGGGTCGCCCAGGTGCAGTGTGCGTTCGGGCACGCCATGAAAGCTCATCACCAGCACTTCGCCCTGGCCGTTGGACTGCCAGTGGGCACGCACGCTGGCGGCCAGTGCGGCGATGTAGGCGGGGTCGTCGTGGTAGCGGTTGACAAACCTGAATTCCGGTACCTGCCGGACCTTCAGGCCCCAGCGGTAGAAGGCATCGAACACGCTGGCCGTGGTGGTGCCGCTGTACTGCGGGTAGGCCGGCACCACCAGCACCCGGGTCACGCCTTCGGCCTTGAGCGTGTCGAGCTGGGCGTCGATGCCGGGCTGGCCGTAGCGCATGGCGTGGCGCACCACCACGTGATGGCCGCGCTGGGTGAGCGCCTGTTGCAAGCCCTCGGCCTGGGCGCGGGTGTGCACCAGCAGGGGCGAGCCGCCCTCGGTCCAGATGCTGGCGTATTTGGCGGCCGACTTGGCCGGCCGCACCCGCAGGATGATGCCGTGCAGGATCAGCCACCAGATGGGTTTGGGGATCTCGACCACACGGCTGTCGCCCAGAAACTCGGCCAGGTAACGGCGCAGCGCTGGCGCAGTGGGGGCATCGGGGGTGCCCAGGTTGCAATACAGGATGGCCGTCTTGGGCGGCTGACCATGGGTGTAGGTGGGTTCGGTGCGAAAAGCCATGCGGTATTCTCGCTCACCATGCTTGACCTTTCCCGCATCCGCGCCATCACCCTCGATCTGGACGACACCCTCTGGCCCGTCTGGCCCACCATTCATCGGGCCGAGGCGGTGCTGCAGGATTGGCTGGCGCAGCATGCACCGGCAGCCGCCGTGCTGTCGGCGCAAGCCGACATCAAGAAGGCGATCCGCGCCGACATCAACGCCCGCCACGCTGACCGGGCGCACGATTTGTCCTTTCTGCGGCGCGAGGCCATCCGGGCCTTGCTGCAGGCGGCCGGGGAGCCGGGCGAGCTGGCCGAGCCGGCCTTCGAGGTGTTTTTTGCCGAGCGCCAGCGGGTGGATCTGTTTGACGACGCCTTGCCCGCGCTGGCTTTCTGGAGCGCTCGCCTGCCGGTGGTGGCGCTGTCCAACGGCAATGCCGATGTGCACCGGGTGGGCATTGGTGAGCACTTTCGGGCGTCGGTGAGCGCCCGCGACACGGGCGTGGCCAAGCCCGATGTGCGGATTTTTGAGGCTGCTGCCCGCGCTGCAGGCGTGGCATTTCACGAGGTGCTGCATGTGGGCGACGACGCCCACCTGGACGGCGTGGGCGCTCTGGCCGCCGGCATGCAGGTCGCCTGGGTCAACCGTGACGGCCACCCCTGGAGCCATGGCGACAGGCGGCCCCACCTGGAGGTGCGAGACTTGCACGCGCTGTGCCGCCAGTGGCACGACTACCCTCACTGAGATTTTTTGCGGGGCGCTGCCCCCAACCGTTCAAAGGAGACACACATGGGATTGAAGATATACGGCATCGGCGCCTCGCGCGCCAGCCGCCCGTTCTGGACGGCACTGGAGCTGGGCGTGCCTTTCGAGCACATCCACCAGAGCTACAAGGACGGCGCCACCCGCACGCCCGAGTTCCTGGCCATCAACCCCAATGGCCACATTCCGGCCGTGGTGGACGAGCGGCCCGAGGGCACGGTCACCGTCTGGGAGAGCATGGCCTGTGCGCTCTACATTGCCCGCGTGCACGGCCGGGCCGATGGCCAGTCGATCACGCCCGCCACCGCGCGTGAAGAAGCCGAAGCCCTGCGCTGGAGCTTCTGGACTGTGACCGAAATCGAGGCCGACGCCCTGACGGTGCTGATGCACCGCCTGGCCATGCCCGAAGCCCAGCGCAAACCCGAGCTGGCCGACAAGGCCGAGTCGCGCCTGAAGGTGCCGCTGGCCGTGCTCGAAAAACACCTGCAGGACCAGCAGGCGCGGGGCGAAGCGTATCTGGCGGCCAAGCGCTTCACCGTGGCCGACCTCTGCGTGGCCAGCGTGGTGGCCTGGGTGCGCCCGGCGGCGGCCCTGCTGGCGGCGTACCCGCTCACGCGGGCCTGGCTCAGCAGCTGCCTGGAGCGGCCGGCGCAAAAGCAGTCGCGGGCGCTGGGCGCCTGAGCCTCAGAACCGCCCGAGCGCCTGCATCTTCCACGCCAGCCACAGCTTGCGCAGCGGCGTGAGCGCGATGCGCTGGTGCAGCACCTGGAAGTCGCTGGCCTCGATCTCGCGCAGCAGGGTGCGGTAGATGCTGGCCATCATCAGGCCGGGTTTCTGATTGCGGCGGTCGGCGGCGGGCAGCAAGGCCAGGGCTTCGTCGTAGAGCGCATGCGCCCGTGCGGCCTGGAACTTCATCAGCGCGGAAAAGCGCTCCGAGTACTGCCGCTGCAACAGTTCCTGCGCTTTCACTTCAAAGCGCTGCAGCTCGTCGATGGGCAGGTAGATGCGTCCGCGCATGGCGTCTTCGCCCACGTCGCGGATGATGTTGGTCATCTGGAAGGCCTGGCCCAGCGTGTGGGCGTAGCGCGTGGTGGCTTCGTCGGTCTGGCCGAAGATGCGCGCCGAGACTTCGCCCACCACGCCGGCCACCAGATGGCAGTAGCGCGTCAGGCCCGGGTAGTCGAGGTAACGCGTCTGCTGCAGGTCCATCTGGCAGCCTTCGACCACGGCCAGCAGCTGCGCTGCGGTGATGCCAAAGACCGGGGCGTGCGGCATGAGTGCCTTCATGACCGGGTGGCTGGGCTGGCCCGCAAAGGCCTGCTGCACTTCCTTTTGCCACCAGGCGAGTTTGGTGGCAGCCACGCCGGGGTCGCTGACCTCGTCGACCACGTCGTCCACTTCGCGGCAAAACGCATAGAAGGCGGTGATGGCGGCGCGGCGCGGCGGCGGCAGGAACAGGAAGGCGTAATAAAAGCTGCTGCCCGAGGCGGCGGCTTTTTGCTGAACGTAGTCTTGAGGGCTGATGGGCGAGCTCATGTGCCGATTCTCGCCGACAGCGGCGACGCAGGCACTGCTGCCCGTCCGGCCTGCCAGCTCGTCAGCAGTTGCCGCTGCGACACGCCGCCGAGCATGAGCTGCAGCAGCAGGCTGTGCACTGCACGGCGGGGCAGCTTGATGTGTTCGACCAGAGCGCTGGCACCGGCCTGGCGCAGCAAGGCCAGCGTGCGGATGCCAATGAGGCAGGGCAGGGCACTGGCCAGGCGCAGGCGCCGCCCACGCAAGGCCAGGCTGTAGCGCAGCCCGTCGTGCAGCATGGCTTCAGTGTCGCGCTGCCAGCGCTCCAGCAGGGGCTCCAGCTGCGCGAGTGTGTCCATGTCGCCCTGGCGTGCCGCTTCGCACAGGCGGGCGCTGTCCAGCTCCAGGGGTCGCAGTTCCTCGGCCGGAAAGTAGCATCGCCCGGCCCGAAGGTCGCGCCCGGCGTCGCGCAGGATGTTCAGCCGCTGCAGGCCTTTGCCGTAGGCCGCGCCCCATTGCATCAGTTCGGCGGTGCTGCCGGTGTGCCAGTGGTGCAGGTGGAGTGCGCAGATGCGCGTCCAGAATTCGCCCACGCTGCCCGCCACCTGCCAGGTGTAGTGGTCCACTTCGGCGCTGGTCTGCACGCCGCGCTGCGGGTCATCGAGCGCGCTCAGGTCCCAGCGCTGGCCTTCGGTGATGGCGGCAAGCACCTGGCGGATCACGGCCTGATCGGCTTTGGGCAGTTGGGTGAGCGCCTCCAGGCAGGCCTGCCCCTGGTGCAGCAGGGCCTGCTCGTGCCGGTCGGGTACATGCCGCGCGAAATCGCGCAGCGCATGGGCCAGCTGGGGGTGGTCCTGCGGGAATTCGACCGCGTGCTGCAGGCTACCCAGCAAAGCCAGGCGCTGGGCGGCGGGTTGCCCTGCGGTGTCGGCCACGGTGTCGGTGATTCTGGCCAGCAGGTAGGCCAGGCCCACCGGCTCGCGCAGCACCGCTGGCAGCAGCCGGATTGACAGACCAAACGAGCGCGACACCCCGCGCAGCAGGGCCTGGGTATGGGGTACGGGTGTCGTCATACTTCGATTGTCGCTTGACAAGTGTGCGGGCTTCTTTTAGATTACTAACCAGTCAGTCATTAAATTGGCGCTCACCATGGACCATCGTTTTATGTACTCCAAAGTATCTTTCTGGGTCGCGCTGAGTGCGACCTTGCTCACCGTCTCGGGCTGCTCCCGTCAGGAAGCCCCACAAGAACCCGTGCGGGCGGTCAAACTGATCACGGTGGGGGCGGGGGCGCTGTCGCCATCTTCCGAATACGCTGGCGAGGTGCGTGCGCGCATCGAGTCGCGGCTGGGCTTTCGGGTGCCGGGCAAGCTGATGCAGCGTCCGGTCGAGGCCGGCCAGCGTGTGCAGGCCGGGCAGCTGCTGGCGCAGATCGATCCGCAGGATTACCAGCTGGGGGCACAGGCGGCGCAGGCGGCCGTTGTGGCTGCGCAAAGCAACCGCGACGTGGCCTTGGCCGACTTCAAGCGCTACGAGGCCTTGCGTGCCCAGAATTTCATCAGCGGGGCCGAGCTGGAGCGGCGCGAAGCGGCCTTGAAGGCGGCCGAATCGGCGCTGACGCAGGCGCAATCGCAGCTGTCCGTGCAAGCCAACCAGGCGGCTTACGCCCGACTGCTGGCCACGGCTTCGGGTGTGGTCACCGGGATTGAGGCCGAGATCGGCCAGGTGGTGTCTGCGGGCCAGCCGGTGGTGCGTCTGGCGCACGACGGACCGCGCGATGCGGTGTTTTCGGTGCCCGAGCAGGTGGTGGGTGCATTCAAGCCGGGGCTGAACTTGCAGGCCACATCGCAGGCCACCGGCCAGGTCTTCAAGGGGCAGGTGCGCGAAGTGGGGGCCAGTGCCGATCCGCTGACCCGCACTTTCGTGGTCAAGCTGGCGCTGGAGGCTTCGCAGGCCTTGCCCCTGGGTGGCACCGTGAATGTGCAGGCGCCCAAGATGCAGGCGGCGACCACGCAGGTGATCAAGTTGCCCACCGCCGCCTTGCGCCAGGAGGGCCTGACCACCACGGTGTGGCTGCTCGACGAGGCGAGCATGACCGTCAAGCCCCAGCCGGTGCAGGTGCTGACCGTGGATGGCCAGGAGGTGGTGATCGCTTCGGGCCTGAGTGCCGGTCAGAAGGTCGTTGCAGCGGGGGTGCACGTGCTCTCGCCTGGGCAGAAGGTGACGGTCTACAACCCGCCGGTCAAGGCCGCCCAGTGAGGCCGACATGACGCAGGAAAAAACCGCATTCAACCTCTCGCGCTGGGCGCTCGAACACCCGGCCCTGACCCGCTACCTGATGGTGGCCCTGATGGTGCTGGGCATTGCCGCCTATTTCCAGTTGGGTCAGGACGAAGACCCGCCGTTCACCTTCCGTGCCATGGTGGTGCGCACCTACTGGCCTGGCGCGACCGCGCAGCAGGTGGCCGAGCAGGTGACCGACAAGCTCGAGCGCACCCTGCAGGAAGTGCCTTACGCGGACAAGATCCGCAGCTATTCCAAGCCGGGCGAGTCGCAGATCATTTTCCAGATCAAGGACAACTCGCGCCCGGGCGATGTGCCCCAGGTCTGGTATGCCGTGCGCAAGAAAATCGGGGACATGCGCTACACCCTGCCCGCAGGCGTGCAGGGCCCGTTCTTCAACGACGAATTCGGCGATGTGTATGGCGTGATCTATGCCTTGAGCGGCGAGGGCTACAGCCCCGCTGAGCTCAAGACCGAGGCCGACCGGGTGCGCCAGATCCTGCTGCGGGTGCCCGATGTGGCCAAAGTCGAGCTGTTTGGCGTGCAGGACGAAAAGGTCTTCGTCGAGATCTCGCAAAAGAAGATCGCCCAGCTGGGCCTGGACCTGAACGCCGTGCTGGGCCAGCTGGGTCAGCAAAATGCGGTGGAGTCGGCAGGCACCATCCAGGCTCCGCAGGACGTGGTGCAGGTGCGCATCGGCGGGCAGTTCCAGAGTCTGGACGATTTGCGCGCCATGCCCATCCGGGGCGGCTCGGGCAGCCAGCTGCGCCTGGCCGACATCGCGCAGGTCACACGTGGCTACGTCGATCCGCCATCGGTCAAGGTGCGCCACGACGGCCAGGAGGTGATCGCCCTGGGGGTGAGCATGGCCAAGGGCGGCGACATCATTGCACTGGGTGAAGCCCTGCGCTCGACCACGCGCCAGATCGAAAGCAGCCTGCCCATTGGCCTGAGCCTGCGCCAGGTGCAGGACCAGCCGCGTGCGGTATCGCAATCGGTGGGCGAGTTCATCCAGGTGCTGATCGAAGCCGTCGTCATCGTGCTGGCGGTGAGCTTCCTGTCGCTGGGCCTGCACAAGCGCCCGCACACCGATGCGCCGCCCTGGCTGTTCTGGCGCCGCTGGACGCTGGATGTGCGCCCTGGGCTGGTGGTGGGCATCACCATTCCGCTGGTGCTGGCCGTGACCTTTCTGGCCATGCACTACTTCGGCATCGGTCTGCACAAGATCTCGCTGGGTTCGCTGATCATTGCCCTGGGCCTGCTGGTGGACGACGCGATCATTGCGGTGGAGATGATGGTGCGCAAGATGGAGGAGGGCTACGACAAGTTCCGTGCCGCCACCTTCGCCTACGAGCTGACGGCCATGCCGATGCTCACCGGCACGCTGATCACCGCAGCGGGCTTTTTGCCGATCGGCATTGCCAAGTCCATGACCGGCGAATACACCTTCGCCATCTTTGCCGTGACCGTGATCGCTCTGCTGGTGAGCTGGGTGGCTTCGGTCTACTTCGTGCCCTACCTGGGGGCCTGGCTGCTGCGCCAGCCGGCTTATCTGGAGAAAGCACACGCGCCCCAGGACCACGAGCGCGCCGAATTGTTTGACACTCCCTTCTACCGGCGTTTTCGCGCCTGGGTGACCTGGTGCGTGACCCACCGCTGGAAGACGATCGGAATCACGATTGCCCTGTTCGTGCTGGGGCTGGTGGGCATGGGCAAGGTGCAGCAGCAATTCTTCCCGGACTCCAGCCGTCCCGAAATCCTGGTCGACCTGTGGCTGCCTGAAGGCTCGCCCTACGTGGCCACTGAGGAAGTGGCCCGCCGCGTGGAGCAGCGTCTGGCGCAGGAGGAGGGCGTGAGCTCGGTGACGACCTGGGTGGGCTCGGGCGTGCCGCGCTTTTATCTGCCGCTCGACCAGGTGTTCCCGCAAACCAACGTCTCGCAGCTGATCGTGCTGCCCAAAGACCTCAAGACCCGCGAGGTGCTGCGGGTCAAGCTGCCCACCTTGCTGGCGCAGGAGTTCCCGGAGGTGCGTGGACGCGTCAAGCTGCTGCCCAACGGGCCGCCGGTGCCTTACCCGGTGCAGTTCCGGGTGGTCGGCCCTGACCCCGCGGCCTTGCGCGAGCGGGCCGATGCGGTCAAGGCGGTGATGCGCGAGAACCCGAACACCCGGGGTGTCAACGACAACTGGAACGAGTCGGTCAAGACGGTGCGTCTGGTGATCGACCAGGCTAAGGCCCGCGCACTCGGGGTGAGCAGCCAGGCGATTGCCCAGGCTTCGCGCACGCTGCTGTCGGGCACCCCGGTCGGGCAGTTCCGCGAGGGTGACAAACTGATCGACATCGTGCTGCGCCAGCCGCTGTCCGAGCGCGACACCCTGTCCGATTTCGCTCAGTCCTATGTGCCCACCGCCTCGGGCAAGTCCATCCCGCTGCTGCAGATTGCCACGCCCGCTTTCGGTTGGGAGTCCGGCGTGATGTGGCGCGAGGGGCGCCAGTACGCGATCACGGTGCAGTCCGACATCGCCGAGGGCCTGCAGGGCGCGACCGTGACCGCCCAGCTGCTGCCGGCGCTCAAAAAGCTCGAAGCCGACTGGGCCGCCCAGGGCGCGCTGGACTACCGCATCGAGGTGGCTGGTGCCGTCGAGGAAAGCTCCAAAGGCTCGGCCTCGATTGCGGCCGGCATGCCACTCATGCTGTTCATCACCTTCACGCTGCTGATGCTGCAGCTGCAGAGCTTCAGCCGCGCCATGCTGGTGTTTCTGACCGGGCCATTGGGCATGGCCGGGGTGGCTGCGGCCTTGCTGGCCCTCAACCGCCCCTTCGGCTTTGTGGCCTTGCTGGGGGTGATCGCGCTCATGGGCATGATCCAGCGCAACTCGGTCATCCTGATCGACCAGATCGAGCAGGACCGGGCCGCCGGCATGCCCGCCTGGCAGGCCATCGTCGAGTCGGCGGTGCGCCGCTTGCGCCCCATCGTGCTGACGGCCGCCGCCGCCGTGCTGGCCATGATCCCGCTCTCGCGCAGTGTGTTCTGGGGTCCGATGGCGGTCGCCATCATGGGCGGCCTGATCGTAGCCACGGCGCTGACGCTGCTGGCGCTGCCGGCCATGTACGCGGCCTGGTTCCGGGTGCCCCGGCCGGAGCCGCTAAAATAGAAAGTTGACCGATTTCACGCGGGTGGTCAGGAAAACAACCTGTCCGCCCGTTTTGTTTGGACCCGCGCGGGTGGCGAAATTGGTAGACGCACCAGGTTTAGGTCCTGACGCCAGCAATGGTGTGGGGGTTCGAGTCCCCCCCCGCGCACCAGACGCATGCCCCGGGCCTGCGCCCTTTAACTCTGTGAGAACACCATGACCGTGACCGTTGAAACCCTGGAAAAGCTCGAGCGCAAAATCACGCTGAGCGTGCCCGTGACCGCCATCCAGACTGAAGTTGACGCCCGTCTGAAGAAGCTGGCGCGTACCGTCAAGATGGACGGCTTCCGTCCTGGCAAGGTGCCGATGAACGTGGTGGCCCAGCGTTACGGCTACTCTGTCCAGTACGAAGTGCTCAACGACAAGGTCGGTGAGGCTTTTGCACAGGCTGCCAACGAAGCGAAGGTGCGCGTGGCCGGCCAGCCCCGCATCAGCGAAAAGGAAGGCGCTCCCGAAGGCGAGCTGAACTTTGACGCCATCTTCGAGGTCTATCCCGATGTCAAGCTGGCCGACCTGTCCACGGTCGAGCTCGAAAAAGCGACGGCCGAAGTCAGCAATGAAGCCATCGACAAGACCATTGACATCCTGCGCAAGCAGCGCCGCACCTTTGCTCAGCGTGGCTTGGGCGATGCCGCTGTGGACGGTGACCGCGTCACCATCGACGTCGAAGGCAAGATCGACGGCGAGCCCTTTGCAGGCGGCAAGGCCGAAGACTTCCAGTTCCTGGTCGGCGAAGGCCAGATGCTCAAGGAATTTGAAGACGCCGTGCGCGGCATGAAGTCGGGCGAGAG
>JACCDG011287485.1_pt1 | contig 17055 bp, 23 predicted proteins | sample 7442471 | NCBI WGS metagenome assembly JACCDG01 (sample SAMN15323444, study PRJNA562643) | freshwater metagenome | isolation source: river surface water | place: USA:Blue River Watershed | collected 2017-08-17 | reverse complement strand
TAAAGGAGAAATTGATGAATGGAGTAATTATGCCGCAGGGAACAGTCACACAGACTCTTGTGGCGTTCAATTCGGCAGCGATTGAAAACGGATTCATTCTTACGAAGACGTACATTATTCAGGAGGGTGGTGGTAGGCCCCCTGTTCAGACCCAGCGGTCTACTTTCTACCCGACACTTGGAGATGTCGTTAAGTCTCTCTCCGATGACGTAGCGTAACTGTTGTTTTAGAAGGAAACTCAAAAGATGGCTAATACTACTCCCCGTAAGTCTGAAATTCTCGAAGGTCTTGCTATGTATGCGTTCCTGCATTCCCCTGACAAGGGCAATCCGGCACGTCGCATCGCTCCTGCCTACAAGATCGACCTCATGCTCACTGAAAAGGATCAGATCAAGAAGGCCAAGGACCTTGGACTGAAGATTAAGCCTGCGACTGACAAGCACAAGTATCCGTTTGTGACGATCAAGTCGAAGGTCAACGAGAAGCGTCCTGAGGGTCCGGTTGTTGTTGACGCAAAGAACAATCCGGTTCCGAAGAACATTCTCATTGGCAATAATTCCAAGGTGCGTGTGCGCTTCATTCCGTGGACCTATGGTGAGGGTGAAATCACGGCAGTGCTTCAGGGGGTGCAGGTTCTTGAGCTGGTTGCTTACGAACGCAAGTCTCCGTTTGAGACGGTGGAAGGTGGCTTCGACGCCAGCTCTGCTTCAACATCGGGTGAAGCCGCGAACGAAGCGGTCTAACCACTATGCCACAGTTTCGGGATTTGATTAAAGACATTAATGACTTTCTTGAGAATCCCGAAGCGGAACTCTCGGAAGATGGCCTTCAAGAACTCCTCGCTAACCTTGAGGCCACCTTCCGGGATGCCTTCGGCGGAAGAAAAAAGAATTACTCCAATAAAGAACCCAAGCTTGTTGCCTCGAATCTTGGGCTTCCGCCAAGGCGTCTTTGGTACGCTCTGAAAACACTTAAAGAAGATCGGACACCACTTACTGGTCCGAGCAGGCTCAACTTCCTTTACGGGTCCATCATCGAAAACCTTATCATCTGTTTGGCTAAGGAAACGGGTCACTACGTAACCGAAGAACAGAAGCGCGTTGAGATTGATGGTGTGTCCGGTAAGAAAGACTGCCGCATTGACGGCATGGTCACAGATGTCAAGTCAGCCTCTTCCTTTTCATTCAGGAAATTCAATACGGGTGAGTTCCTTCTTGGGGACGACACCAACGATCCGTTTGGTTACAAGTACCAGATCGGATTTTACATGATGGAAGATAACGACAAAGAAGGTGCGTTCCTTGTAGTCAACAAGGAGAACGGACAGCTTACAAGTGTCATTCTTGATGCTGCGTTTGACGTACCTGACGTGTCCAAGCGAATTGATGAAGCCAAGGCTGTCCTTGAAAGGGATACGCCTCCTGATGAGAAGTGTTACCCGGAAGTCCCTCGCGGCAAGAGTGGTAATCACGTTCTTCACAGGCTTTGCTCTTTCTGCGACTTCAAGTACCAGTGCTGGAAAGATGCTAACGATGGCAAAGGATTGATCGAACATAAATATAGCGACGGGATGGCTTACTTCACGAGACTAGTTAAGGAACCGCAAGTACGTTCGGAAGAACGGACGGATCAGACAAAGAACAAAAATGACGGAGCCGAAGAAAGCAACGCTGGCGAGCCTGCAGCAACACATTCTTGAGATTGCTCAGGAACTTGACCAAGTTAGAGCTTCAAGTCCTAAAGACGCATCTATTATCAATTTGAATATCGGTCGCTTGCAAGGTCTTGCACAGGGCATTGGTTGGGTCTATCTGGACAACAGCCCTGAGAAGCCCCCTGCTGTAGGGTTCAACTTCAAGGAATTCGGGACTCTTTCTCCCGATGAAGAAGAGCACGAGGGCGACGACGACAATGAAGCTTAAGAAAACTGACTTCCGCAGCGGAGCCGAGCTTAAGTTTGCGTCTTACCTGAAGGAAAAGCGTGTTCGCTTCAAGTACGAAGAAGACTCGATTCCGTACATCATTTCAGAGACACGTCACTACAAGCCTGACTTCAAGCTTATCAAAGACAATGGTGAGCCCATGTACATTGAAGTCAAAGGGTTCTTCTCTCCTGCAGATCGCAAAAAGATGCTGCTTGTAAAGGAAAGTAATCCCGGATTGGATGTCCGAATGTTGTTCATGTCTGACAACAGGATTTCCAAGCGCAGCAAGACTCGTTATTCCGAATGGTGCAACAAGCACAATCTCGCATTCCACATTGGGATGCACCTTCCGAAAGCGTGGATTGATGAACTGGGATAACGTCACTATTCGCAGGAAGACTGCTCGTCTGCGCAGAATTCTTTACAACGGGTACTTTACATCCTTTCCGCTTCCGCAGGATACGCTGCTGGAAGGTCAAGTAAAGCTTTGGAGAGGTGTTCTGGACAGACACTTGAAAGACCTGATCGAACACCACCTCATTGAAAAGAACTTTAACCATTATTACGAAGCAATCAGATTCTTTCACGAACAGGAAAATGGCAAAGGACAAGAACACGTTTTGGCTTGCATTGAAATCCAGAGTGTTGTAAAAGCCTTCAACGGTATTGAAAACCTGTGTCGCAATCTTCGTGAAAAAGGAGTTAAACTATGAAAGACTATCTTGGGGAACTCAAGGCAAGCTACGCCCTCATTGAACGTATCAAGGACTACTACAAGTCACAGGGTATACCTACCTACAATATGAAGTTTACGGTTCTTCGTGAAATGGATCATTTGGGCAATAAACTTTACTCCGTTCGCTCAAATCTGACCTATAACGTCAAGGAAGAGACCCTTACCACGCCCTAATTTCGGGCTGTGATATACTTCGAACTTTCACCCCATCAACCTTATTTTAATAAAGGCCGACGAACGAGCATCGAACGGAGCAACGTACAACTATGTTCAAAAATTCCACCACCTACGGACCCACCCTCAAGATTTCCCAGCAGCTTCACTCAGAAAAGTACCGTCTTCCGGGCGAAACCTTTGAACAGTCTATGGCACGAGTTGCCAAGGCTTTGGCCGACAAGGGCAATATGCGTCACGAAGAAGACGTTCTTGAAGTGCTGCTTGAACAGCGTTTCCTTCCTGCTGGTCGTATTCAGACGGGTGCTGGTTCTGGTCGGGAAGTGACCCTTTACAATTGTTTTGTGTCCGGAGATATCCATGACAATTTCACAAACAATGGCGGTATTATGCAGCGAGCTACCGAAGCTGCTGAGACAATGCGTCGTGGCGGTGGGGTGGGTTACAATTTCGGGTCTATTCGCCCCCGTGGAACCCCTATTAAAACCCTTGGGAGCGCCGCTAGCGGCCCAATCAGCTTCATGCACATCTTTGATGCCGTCTGTAAGACAGTAAGCTCTGCAGGCCATCGTAGGGGCGCACAGATGGGTATCCTTCCCGTGTCCCACCCCGACATCTCCGAGTTTGTGGAAGCCAAGCAGAACTCCCATGCCCTGACGGCTTTTAACATCTCCGTGGGGATTACGGATGACTTCATGGAAGCCCTTATCAACAAGAAGCCCTACACCCTTCAGTTTGAGAATGTCCCGTACAAGACCATTGATCCGGAAGACCTTTGGAACAAGATTATGATGTCCACTTGGGACTACGCTGAACCGGGTGTGATCTTCCTTGACCGTATCAACGACATGAACAATCTGTGGTACTGCGAGAAGATTGACGCTACGAATCCTTGCTCGGAACAGCCTCTTCCGCCCAACGGTGCCTGCTTGCTGGGGTCGTTCAACCTTGTCAAGTACATCAATCTGGACCGGGAGACTGAAGAGTGGGTCTTCAACTATGCCAAGCTGTGTGGTGACGTCCAGACGATTGTCCGTGCTATGGACAACGTTGTGGATATCTCCCTGTACCCTCTAGAAGCCCAGCGTGAGGAAGCCCATGCCAAGCGTCGTATGGGTCTTGGGATCACCGGATTTGCCAATGCAAGTGAAATCCTTGGCAAGCCTTACGGTTCTGAGAAGTCCAAGGAGTTCCTGCGAGCAGTTCTTAAGTTGCTGATGGAAATGTCCTATCACACGTCGGCCATGCTTGCCAAGGAAAAAGGCGCATTTCCGCTGTTTGACAAGAAGAAGTACCTTCAGGGCAAGTTCATCCAGAAGCTTTCCCCTGAGACACGCAAGCTTATTGAACAGTACGGTATTCGAAATTCTCACTTGATTTCGATTGCCCCTACTGGCACAATCTCCTTGTGTGCTGATAACGTGTCGTCTGGTATTGAGCCTGTGTTCTCGTATGGCTACGAACGCACAATCATTACCCCGGACGGTCCTATTGTTGAATTCCTGTCGGATTATGCCTACAGGGAGTACGGAGTTAAAGGAAAGACGGCTGACAGTCTTACCGCCAAGGAACATCTTGAAGTTCTTTTGGTCGCGCAGGAATATACCGACAGCGCAGTCAGCAAGACGTGCAATGTGTCTCCAGAGATGCCTTGGGAAGAGTTCAAGGACCTCTATTTGCAAGCTTGGAAAGGTGGTGCAAAAGGACTTAGTACATTCAACGTTGGCGGTAAACGAATGGGAATTCTTACCGCGAAAGAAGAAAAGAAAGATGAGCCTATTGCAGTAGAAGCGTGTTTCATCGACCCGCTTACAGGGACAAAATCTTGTGGTTAACACAACTAACAACAGAAGGAATGTAACAGATTGGTATGGATTTTTGGACAACTCGTGGATTCCAGACGCTCGCCGTTTGACCCACGAGTTGGCCGCGATGACCCGGCACTTTCAGCTCAACAGTATGTTGACAGAACAGCAGATTCGAGAGTACACTGGCAAAATCGAATCGCTTCGAGAGAAGCTTGCCAACGTGGAAGACAACTTGAATATCATTATGCTGAGGGAGTATGTTAAAAGTGACAAGTAAGAAGACAACACGTCAGACGCAGGTTGGCGGAACGCACTACAAGGTATTTGAAGTTGAACCAGTAGACTTCATTACAAAGAATCAACTTGACTGGCTTAGTGGACACATTGTAAAGTACGTGTGTCGTCACAAGCTTAAGGGAGGCGCAGTGGATATCAAGAAAGCAATCCACTACGCTCAGATGCTTCTTGAAGACGTTTACGGTATAGCCAGTGAAGTAAAGTACACCGATTCGCAAGAAGAAGTCCCTGTCGTCAAGAAAAGGAAAAAGAGAAAGAAGAATGGGAATCTACCAACCGAAGTCGCAACCGGAGCAACAGTCGAGCACACAGCCCCGGAAAGTTAATATATTCATTGGGTACGACGAACGTCAGGACTTGGCGTATCGTGTTTGCAAGCACTCAATTGAAAATCATCTTTGGCAATCAGACAACCCTGTAAAGATTTACCCTCTTCGACACAGGGAATTGAGAAAAATAGGACTATTCAACCGTGAATGGAAAATGGATCGAAACGGTCTTGTTATTGATGCTTTGGACGGTCGTCCTTTCAGTACTAACTTTGCTTTTACTCGTTTCCTTGTACCAGCCTATGCTGACTATCTTGGGATTCTCCCTGACGAGCCTTGTGTTTTTGTCGATTCTGATTTTGTATTTACTCGGTCGATTTTTGATCTATTCACTGAAATAAACTACACAGACAAGCCGCTGTGGGTAGTCAAGCATAACTACCAGTCTCCCTATATGGTCAAGATGGATGGACAGCATCAGGAAAATTACAACATGAAGTTGTGGTCTTCCTTTATGGTGTTCAACCGTCTTGCCAAGGAGTACATGCCTACTGTAAAGCAGGTCAACGAGGAAACTGGTAATTGGCTTCATACCTTTAAGTGGCTTCCTGAAGAAAAGCGCAACTTCCTTATCGGCAGCTTGTTTGAAGGGTGGAATTTTATTCCCAGCCACTCAGACAGTCGTGTTATGTATAACCACATTCGAGCGATCCACTATACCGAAGGTGTCCCTTTGCTGAAGCAGGATTGCAAGTACGCTGAACTTTTCAACGACAATCTTTCGAACTTCTTGCGTAATGCAAGTCGTGACCCCATTAAGGCATTCTCTTGACAAAAATCAAAGTAATCACTTCCTTTAACAAGGATTTGTGGGATCGGTACGCCAATCGCACAATAGGAAAGTCTTGGGTTGAACATTTTGACCTTGGTCCTGATTCAGTTATCGAAGCGTGGATTCTTGGACCGTTCCCGGAAAACCTTCCAATGCAGACAGCCAGCGGCACTCCCATCAAGTACAAGATGGTTGAAACGCAGTCTACTGCTTGGACTATGTTCTACCAGAACCACAACAACCACCCACGACCAAAGACTGACCCCGGTCAGGAATATCGGTTCAACTTCATGCCATTTTCTGTCAAGGTGTTTGCCTTGGCCGAAGGGGTGTTTCCTATCGCAGAAGAGGTTGAGCACTTTGACTACGTGGCTTGGTTTGACGCTGACGTCATGCTTACTGAAAAGGTAACCCCGGAGTTTCTCAGGGAGACAATTGGTAACGCTGAAATGGCTTGGCTTAACCGGGGACCTCCTTGGGCTCACGGAGAAACAGGGTTCATTCTTTTAAATGCTCGTCGCAGGGAAAATCTTGACATCTTCCTGCAGCAGGCTAATATGTATGGCTCTGGACAGCTTTTCTACTTTGCTGAATGGCACGATGCTTTTGTCTTCACGTCGCTTGTTTACCTGAAGGAATACATGGAGCCTGATTTTCATGTCCGAAATCTTAATATGGACATGGAGTCAAAGCACAAGAATGGACTGTATCCCTTTGAGACAAGTATCTTGAACACCAAGATGGTGCATTACAAAGGAAATACAAAGGAAAATGTCTAAGAACAACATCATCATGGTTTCGGGTGGGTTTGACCCAATCCATCCGGGTCACATCAATCTGTTCAAGAACGCCAGCAAGTACGGCAAGCTTGTTGTCATTCTTAACTCGGACGATTGGCTTCTTCGCAAGAAGGGATTCTTCTTTCAGTCGTGGAAGGAACGAGAACGCATCATCAGCGCACTGAAGTACGTTGACTACGTTGTTCCTGTGGACGACACGGACGGTACTGTTTGTGAAGCCCTGAAGAAGTACCAGCCGCAGTACTTTGGCAACGGTGGCGACAGGAAGGCCGACAACACTCCTGAAGTTGCCTTGTGCAACGAGCTGGGCACCGAACTTGTCTGGAACCTTGGTGAACCCGATACGGACTCCATGCACTCCTCTTTCGTTGTCCGCAGTAATGTGGTAAGACGTTCTTGGGGTCAGTATGAAGTGCTTGTTGACAAGCCTTGGATCAAGGTAAAGCGATTGCTTGTTGACCCCGGTGGCTCTACTTCAGTCCAGTACCACACTGAGCGTACTGAATTTATGTTCTCGGATGAAGCTCAGTTGATGATTAAACCCGGTCAAAGACACCAGATTGTCAACCACCATACGGACAAGGTTCTTGAGATTATTGAAGTCCAGACAGGTGATTGCAGGGAAGACGATATCGTAAGATTGGATGACGTTGGGACGCTACAGAGAGTAAAACACAATGCTAATTAGTCCTGAAATGAAGGCTTTAAACGAAGAACTTCACCAACGTATGCACCAATTCGGTACTGCTGCTGGAAAACAAGCAAAGCAAATCTATGAAGATTTTGTCAAGCACTATGGGGTTACTGACATTCTGGACTATGGATGTGGGAAGAATCATTTTTTTATTGAGATGCAAAAACTGGATAAAAATGTAAAGATAACTTCATATGATCCCGGTATGCCTGAGTTTGAAACCAAACCGGAAGGTACCTTTGAAGCAGTTCTTTGTCACGACGTGCTTGAGCATGTCGAGCCTGAATTAATAGACAACGTATTGCAAGACATCTTTCAGTATGGTAATAAACTGTTCTACCTTAGTATTGGTCTTGGTCCTTGTAACAAAAAATTAGCCGATGGTCGGGATAATCACCTCATTCAGGAACCGCCGCCGTGGTGGTTTGCCAAGTTAAAGAAACACGGATTTATCCTAAAGAAGTACAAACAAATAGATGAAGTCTTCGGTCCTGAAAAAATAACAAGACCATACGTCCTTATCTGTATCTGCACTAAGTAATAAAAGGAACTTACATACTCATGTATCATTTTGATTTCAGGGAAAAATTCCTTCAGGGTGCAAACCTTAAGGTGTCCCAAAACTACAAGGAGTTTACCCAGTTCTTGAATTGGGTAAATGACCACGTTGCCACTACTTGCCCCAATGGAGAACCCTACAAGTACATCGAAGTAGGCTCTTACGCAGGGGAGTCTCTTTACTATGTCGGCAAGCTGCTCCCGAAGGGCAGTCTCATGACCATCATCGACCTTGGGGACAACCTTGTTGCCAACAGCATCTTGGAGAACAAGACAATTCCGTACTTGCGGTCTTTGGGTCTTGAAATCCACTATGTCAAAGGGGACGGACGTAGCAAGGAAAGCATCCGAGCTGCCTTTGAAAAGGCTCCCTACAATCTGTGCTTCATTGATGCCAACCATAATTTTGAGTTTGCTTTCCCAGACTTTTTGAATTACGGTAGGTTGGCTCATTGGATCAGCTTCCATGACATCAGTAAGTTCAACACGTACAAGACAATCCTGAAACACAAGGTATTTCAAGCCAACGCTAATCATTTGTGGGAGTGCATCAAGGTTCTTTGGCCGCGCAAGCTCCCTACGGGTGAACAGACCATGTTTGAATTTGTTGACCACGACAACGATCCTCATTACTTCAAGAAGAACGCTGAAGGTGAGAAACCCCGTGGTTTCGGCATTGTCTACAATTTCTTTAATGAGGTAACTCCGTAATGACTATAGAAATTTGCTCGTTTTATTGGAACGATCCCAATGCAAAACATAAAGGAACTTACGAGTTCACCCCTAAGCACGTCAACCGATTGGCAAGAGGACTTCGGGAAAATCTTACAATCCCTTATCGTTTTACGTGTATCACTGACAATCCTGACGGCATTGATGTTAGCAACATTAGGGTGCTTCCTCTTTGGAATGAATTCCGTGATCTTGGCCGTTGTTTCGTTCGTCTGCCTCTTTACGCTAGTGCTATGCGTGATGTCATTGGTCAGCGTATTGCTAATATTGACCTCGACGTTGCAATTGTTGGAAACGTCGATCACATATTTGGAAGAACAGAACCATTCGTAGGATACAAGGATACCAAGAATCCTCGTTGCTACTCTGGTGCGCTGTACATGATGGATGCTGGGGCAAAGGCGCAGGTCTATAACTCATTCAAGCGAATGTATTACATGATCCCCGCTGAAGCTCGCCAGCAGGCTTTTCGGTCTGAATACAACAAACTATCATCGTTTGTTGGGTCCGATCAGTCTTGGCAGACTGAAGTCCTTGGTGAAGGTCTCCCAAAGATCACTCAGGAAGATGGAGTCTGGGATTACTGGTCTATTGAAAACCTTCCAGAGCCCCCTACGAATGCCCGTATCATCTTCGTAAACGGTATGCGACGTGACGTGTCCATGCCTGACTTCCACGCCAAGCATCCTTGGATGGACAAGTACTGGAACAGCTAAACCAATGAAGATCAACAATAACGAGCCCGCCGGGCTTATTAAAAGTACTGCTGACGGTCTTGGTATCCGGGTCACACCTCGTGACTCGGTGCCAAAGGAAGAAATCATCAACAATGCCTTGGAGAATATGAAGCTGTTCCCCAAGAACTGCTTTGTGGAAAAGTCAAGGCTCCACGACGATACTGCTTGGATCGTCAGTGCTGGACCCTCTCTTGAACGTCTGTTGAAGCTTGGGTATCTACGAAAGGAATGGTTCGAAGGTGACAACACCGGACACAAACTCTTCACAGTTAAACATGCTCTCCCAATTCTTGCAAAATATGGGTTTTCCCCCCATTTCTGCGTTGTACTTGATCCCCGACCCATCCAAGGCATTAGCACTCACGGTCATATTCGAGAGACCCTATATTCCAAAGCACCCAAGTCCACCAAGTTCCTAGTAGCGTCCATGACGCATTCTAGCGTCACCAAGTGGCTTATTCGCAATGGTTACGAAGTGTATGCGTGGCACAGTGCTGCCAACGGTCTTGTGCCCACCAAGGATGCTCCTAGCCCCATTCCGGGCGTCAAGGCGTTCATCCAAGGGGGTACTTGCAGTGCAACCCGAACCATCTCCCTTGCCCACTATATGGGCTTCAGGAAGGCCAATCTGGTTGCCTTTGACTCCTCTCTTGCCGGAGCCCCGGTTAACAAGGATGAGGTTGACATTATTGATGGAAAGGAAGTAAAGAAGTTCTGGACAACTTCCATTGGTGACTCCAAGGAGTTTTGGACCACTGGTGAACTGATTGCCCAGCTTCAGGACCTTCAGATGTTCTTTACCGATAACGTAGCGGACGTTGAACTCAATCTTATCGGTACCGACAAGGACGATTCCCTTGCTGGTGCGCTTGCTGAGTCAATTCCAAACAAGACCAAACTTGGTCACTACAGGGACTTGTTCAAGACGTGGCAAAAAAGCACGTAACTCATTTGGTAATCGGGGACGCACACAGCACCCCGAAGGTTAGTAATCGTAGATTTGATTGGTTGGCTAATTTCATTGAGGACAAACGTCCCGATGTCATTATTGATATAGGAGATTGGGGTGACTTTGATTCTATCGGCAAATACAGTAAAGGAACTAAAGCAGCTTGGGGCTTATCATTTAAGGAAGATGTTGAGTGTTTCAAGGACGCAACGAAAAGAGCTTTTGGAAGAATTGGTTCAATTAAAGGATACCGACCTCGCATCATCCGTATTGGCGGAAATCATGAAGAGGGAAGAATTGATAAATTTGTTAACGAGAATCCTGAACTCACCGGAACAGTATCCCTTGACTTACTGGAACACAGATCGTATGGAGCACGATATGTACCTTTCCGAGACGTCACCGTCGTGGATGGAATCGCCTACAGTCATTACTTCTACGACAAGGACTCCCGATACTCAATAACCAATGCCAAGACTTTGTTGCAACGTAAGTTCATGTCTTGTACGTGGGGACATTCCCACGTTCGTGACATGTGGGAAGGAGTAAGCGCAGATAAACGAAGGATTATCGCCTTGAATGCCGGGTGCTTCCTTGACCCGGATCAGCAAATGGGCTATGCAGGACCACAAGGGAATGCCCGCTGGTGGTCTGGTCTGGTGCTCAAACAGGATGTAAACAATGGGTCTTACGATCCGCAATTCTTTGGTATCGACTATTTGAAGAGGAACTATGCTTAAAATCGTACTTATTCTTGTGATGTTTGGGTTCTCCCCCGGTAAGGAAGAGACCTTGTATTACGAATTCAAGACAATGGAAGAGTGCAAGGCTGCTGCCGATATTGCCATGAAGGCGATGGCTGAACAGCCTGAAATCAAGGAAGGCTTTGCTATCTGCACTGGTAAAGTTCGTCTTGTTAGAGAAGACGAGATTACAGCTTGAAGAACTTCACGATAAAAGTGGAGTTTGATTACTACGATGACCCCGAAGGTGACAAGGTACGAGAGAAAGCCATTCGAACTGGTGTCTTTCCCGTACCCACCGGGGGGTTCTGGCGGTACTCAATCTCTAAAATCTTGGACCACTCAAGTGGCAAAGACCTTGCTACGGCAAGCATCTTGCAAATTGAAGACAAAGAGCTTAAGAACCTAATCAAGGACTTGTTTAACAGACTACCTCGTTTTCTTGACGAGAATGGATTAAGGAGCAAATGATCTGTACATGACACTTATTTCTGACGCATTGATTAAAGTAGCCCAGCGACTTGCTGAGTCTGAGAAATCTGCCTTTGAACTGAAGCAGTATATTGACGCTGAACTGGAAAAGCAGAAGAAAGCATTTCCTTGGATGTTCTCCCACGAAGTGCTTCGTTTGGAAAGCCCACCCCCCGGTGCAGTGTCGGTTGTTTCACCCGAGGACGTGAATCAGCAGATCAAGGACTTGTACGACATCCCAACTTACGTAACCACTACTTGCGAGAGTGACAAGTTTTATTGGTCTACACCATCCGATGAAATTACCAGTTGGGAGACCACTCGTGACATTACTGACGAAGAAGTCCGTGGGTATTGCTACGGCAATGGATATTGGATCAACATCCAAGCCCCAAAGACACTTACGGAACTGGATAACGGCACGCACATTATCGAAGACGAATATGGTAATGTGTATACTATGAAACCTACGTGGAATTGCATTTCACTTATGGTGAAGGGAGACGACTAAGACAATGGCTAAAAAGCGTAAGAGAGACTACAAGGAAGAGTATCAGGACTACCACGCAAAGCCCGAGCAGATCAAGCGCAGAGCTGGTCGCAACAAGGCGCGTGCAATTATGGAAGAAAAGGGACTTGTCCACAAGGGTGACGGTAAGGATGTAGATCACGAAAACCGCAACACTTTGGACAACGACGAAGAAAACCTTCGTGTGCAGTCTCGACGGAAGAACCGTGCGCGTAATTCGCACCGTTCATAACGGAACCCTCTAACTATGGAAACTTACTTTCTAGCAGAATACGATGAAGGCTTTCAGATTCTTTATGGCAACCCAAAGATTCCCGAGAAGGCTTATGTCATCGGGATGGCTTACAACAAGCCAGACGCCGACATTTTCCTTGAAGCCATGCTCGCCAAGGGCACTGGAGTGGCATCGCAGGAAGACTTCGAAGAGTACATGATGAGTCGTGAAGATGAAGAAGTCATTGAAGTGGAACAGATTGACGACCTTGTGGACGAGCTTGAGAAGGGCCTTGTTTATGAACGATACGACGGATAAAGAAACGCCCTATGAATATCTTAGCCAGCGTTCAAAGAGCTTTGTGGATACCATTAAGCGCGTTGAAAACAACCTCTCCCTTGCCAAGCGCAGGGGGGAGTACAAGCAGATCAACGGTTCAAACGAGTGGCGTTGGTTCCCCGGAGCTTCCCCCGAAGGAGGTCTTCCGACCCTTGCTTGGGGACACAAGCTGACTCCAAAGGAATGGGCGGAGAAGAAGATTACCTTCTTTGACGAGACCTTGAAGCAACACGTTTCCAAGAACTTCAATTACGGCCTCACGGACGAGCAGGTAACTTATCTCCTGATGGATGATCTGAAGGCGTCTGAAGACCTAGCCCGAAGTGATTGGAACAAGTACATTGGCTGGGATCAAAAGCGTCCGTTTGAAGAACTCCCCGACAAGTACAAGGGTGTTCTGATTAATCTAACCTTCAATGCGGGAGCTTTGGCTAAGAAGGGTAAGTTTGTCTGGACTACGGTTGCCAAGGGAATCCTTAGCAACGATGACGTCACCGTCACAAAGGGGATGGTAACGTCCTACAAGCGTCCAGATGGTGTTCGTGTAAGGCTTACAACCCGGGCAATCGAGATTGCGAAGGGTCTAGGTCTGCCTTGGCAGGCACTTCAGTGAAGTAAGTAATTCCATTCCAGCCTATGATTTCCTTGGTGAAGTTGTAGGCTGGGGTGGCAACACCGTGTACCGGAACTGCATTTTCCGTCCGAAGGTTAATAAGGCGGAAGTACAGATTGAAATCTCGTCTTTGAGCAATCGCTCGTTCCCACTCCCGTACCACCAGTTCCTTGTCTTCGGGGTGGATGACATTCTCCCAATTGGTACCTACAAAATCGCTCAGAGAGGCTCCTGTGGCCTTGCGAAGGGCCTCGTTGACCCAAGTGTACCTTCCCTTGACATCGGTGGTCCAGACCCCTGTGGTGACCGAATCCAACAAAAGCATACGCTGGGCTTCGCTGATACTTACAGCCGTCTCTAACCGATTCAACTGATCCTTTATCGAAGAACCCCCATTGGGCTTGAGTTCCTTGATAATCTCGTCAAGCTTACCTCCAAGAGAAGCTTCAAGGGCATTAAGCCTCCTAGGTGATTGGTAAATGCTTGTCATAAGATCAACTACTGGTTTGACGGTTGTATTGTACATTGGTATTGCCACCTGTTTGTAAAACGTGAAAAGTATGGTTAAAAACGTAAGCAAGGCACCTATGGATGCAATGCTCAGATGCTCCAATAAATAAGCCCAAATATCTTCCGGCATGAAGGTTACTCTTTATCACCTAGGGTAATCGGATAACGTTTCTCTTGTGCTGTCGGCTTTTTGATTTTTCCCGGATGTTTCTTCTGCCACAAACGCTCTTGGACGCTATTGCGGAAGCCTCTCCAGAACTTCGAGTCTAGCTTAATGTCGTTAGCCTTGGCAAACTCCCTAAGCTCCTTTGTCATCTGATTACGAAGTTCCCGTCCGTACTGGTACTTCTCGGGATCGTCGTTAACCGTTCCTTGGTGCATGTAGAACTCGGCTGTAGCCACGGATTCGGCCAAGCGGGATTTCCAAAGATTGAACTCCTGATTGGCGCGCTGCTGGTAAAACAGCTTTTCTCTGGCTTGCGTCTGTTCTAGGGTTGTGAAACCAAGTGCTTTCATACTTGTGTCAAAACCCGTAATCTCATCAGGGTCTTTAAGTATTTTACCAGATTTGGTCTTGTAGGCTGACTCGGGGTCAACTACCGTCTGTACGGCCTTCAGAGCGTCCTTGGCGGTCGAAGGCACCACGGACTGAGCCTTGTCCCACCAAGACCTATTCGGGTCTGTAAGGGCTCCCATAGCGTCTGTAAGGGCACGTCCCGGGACACCACCAATGTCACCGAACTTCAGTTCGTCCTTCATGAGACCAATCAAAAGGTTTTGGGCGATGACGTCTTGGGCCATGCGGTCTGCTACGTCTACCCCCGTCAGGGTGCTCAGGGAGCCCTTACGGAGCCATTCGGGGATACCTGCCTCGGCCATCTGCATGTTGAGGTCAATCATGCGACCGTTAACCTTTTTCTCGTACTCTTCGTACATGGTCTTCCACAGCTCGTAGGCAGGGATACCTGCAACACCCGCAAGGCTTACGTAAGCAGCCGTGGTGTACAGACCCGCTATCACGCCAGCTTGCCCTCTGCGCCCACTGATCTGGTCAAAGAGAAGCTCAAGCATCTGCTGGGGGTAAGTCATGAAGGGGAAAAACACTGAACCCGCAAGACCGCGCTGCATCTCGCCACGACCAATCTTGCCAAATTCGGCATGGACAACTCGCATGTGGTACATCGCAAGAGCCTGCTCTACGCGCATCTTGTCCTTATTGTTTTCCCAAAAGTACTGCCAATCGTATTCGTTTTCGAGGTCCTTAAGAGCCTTGCGAGTAATCTCCGGGTTCTCGTCAAACATGCGACGGTAGGCCATGAAGGTTGTCTTGCGGGTAAGGTTTTCTGCTGCAGAGATAAAGATACCTGCATTGTTGACAATCCCTCGAAGACCTGCCTCTACGGTCTGGGCTGTCTTTCCCATGTGTTCCGTAAAGTCAGTTTCAATCTCGCGAGCAATGGCATCTTCAACCATCGAATGGCGGAAGTAGGCAGGATGCTCGTTAAAGAACTTGTAGTCTTCATTCTCACGTGTACGATAGAAATGGGCCTTGCGGCCTTCCGGGCTCCTACGCTCCACAAAGCTTATGTAATCCTTCATAGCCTGAGACATGTATTTCAACGAAGACAGCGGATTCTTTGTATAGCCAATGAGGTTAGCCATAGACTGCGTAGGAAGGGTTACAAGCTGCAAAAGGGCAGAAGAAGGTCTGTAACCCATCGTCCAGAAGAAGTTGAAGCCACGAAGGTAGCCAAAGTCACTGGAAGGATCGTTCATGTAGTCGATGTAATTGTTGGCAATATCTTTCAACCTAGGATCAATTTCTGTTGACCTTAGAATTTCTTTTTGATACTGTGCCATATCTAAAGACACGGCCTTTCGGGAAATAGAGTTCTTCCAAGAATTCTTGTAAGCATCCATGACCTTATCCCAATTCTTGTTGTAGCCATCAATAAGAGGTTCATTCTCAGGAAGCATGTACTTACCGCGACCTTGGGCAAGAATGTACTTCATGATGTGGCTCTTTGTCGAACCAGCCTCGTTGGACAAATCCTTAAGGAACTGCACCGGATCATCCACACCCGTTGCAAGCTTGTTAGCCAGTTTGATGTTGCCTTCAAGTCCAGTAGCAAGAAGACTCTGGATCAGTTCCATTGAAAGCATACCTCGTTGAATAAACTTGGCTACTTCATTATGCGTCAATTGGCCGTGTGAAATTTCATAATCCTTTGGATTGTATTTGTCACGAAGCCCCATCTTGTCGATCTTTGCTTGGACAAATTTGTCGTCAGGAAGGCTGTGCATTTTGAACCCAAAGATGTTATCGGTATTATCAATAACCTCCATGTGAGGCATCTCACCAGTTTTTTTGTTCTTGACCCAAACAGCATAATTACCTAAACGCATGTGAGGAACGTAAGCACTTTTTGGGTTAAGTATGTTATTGATTGCGCTTATTTCAGAATGAAAATCTTCCAAAACACCTTTGTCTCGAAGGTACTTGTTTCTGAATTCAGGCAAAGGATTGCCATCAATGCGATCCCCAAGGTTATTGATTACATCTTTAATCTGCTCAAGTGAAGAATTCTCATCAAGGTTGTATTCCTTTTTGAAGTTATTCAACAGACTACGAGTGACTTTCAGGTCTTCTCTTGGACCCACTTTATAGAAATCATTAAGGTACTTAATCATCTGACTTGCGTCGTCGTCCAAAACTCTTTCAATGCCATTTTCGTCCTTCAGGATAACTCTGTCCAAGGAGTCCATAACAAGCTCTTGCTTTGTATTACGCAGATGGTCAATAATGTCGTTGCCTTTATAAATTTTGTCCCAATCCTTGTTTGCAATGTTCTCAAAGATATTACGGAAACGGGTTGTGAATTCATCATCAACCTGCGCTGCAATATCTTTCTGCTTGACGTTAATGTTATGTCCCTTACCCATAATAGGGTACTGGCGCGCCAACTTCGGGATTGAGAACAAAAGAGAAAGCTTTCCAATCATCTCTCCCATGCGGTTCTTTTCTGCCGAAAGGAACGGGTCCTTGCCCTCTCGCCCGCCTCCTCCTGTCTTCGGAGGATTGGTAAAGCGTGGCGGAGGAGCACTGCCGTTGTCTTCCGCAGCAG
>JACCDG011481022.1_pt1 | contig 17056 bp, 13 predicted proteins | sample 7442471 | NCBI WGS metagenome assembly JACCDG01 (sample SAMN15323444, study PRJNA562643) | freshwater metagenome | isolation source: river surface water | place: USA:Blue River Watershed | collected 2017-08-17 | reverse complement strand
TCCAAAGATATATTCAGAATCAGGGTAATGAAACAAGTCAATATAAAAAGTTTTATAAGAATCATTTGCAGCTAAGTTTGTTCGAGTAACAGGATACCTCGAGGCTCTGCCTCGGGGTTATTCATTAACTTTGTTCCTGTTTTTATGGGAAGAATGCGGAATATCCTCTTTTATGTATTTACGCTCGCCGGTTTCGGGTTGCTCATGTTTTTCATTATCAGGCATGGTGCTACACTCGAAACCGGGAAGGTAGACCCATCGATGATCAAAATGAATGAAGAGGGATCGGTCTTGGATCATTTTTTTGAAACCATGCACCACAACCTCAATCATCCTCTGGCTATTTTATTGTTACAAATCATTACCGTTATTTTTGTTGCCCGTACTTTCGGTTATATATTTAATAAAATTGGTCAGCCTACTGTTATTGGCGAAATAGTAGCCGGCATTGTTCTTGGACCTTCATTGCTGGGCTTGCTTTTTCCTGAATATTCAGCTTTTCTTTTTCCTGTCAAGTCACTCAATAATCTCCAGTTTTTCAGTCAGGTAGGGCTTATTTTGTTCATGTTTGTGATTGGCATGGAACTCGACCTGAAGGTACTGAAGAACAAAGCACAGGATGCCATAGTGGTTAGTCATTCGAGCATTATTGTGCCTTATACCCTGGGTGTATTACTGGCTTATTTTCTGTATAGAGAATTTGCGCCGAAAAACGTTTCTTTCCTGTCCTTTAGTTTATTCATTGGGATTTCTATGAGTATTACGGCCTTTCCCGTACTGGCGCGTATAATACAAGAACGGGGACTTACCCGTACCCGCTTAGGCACCATTGCCATTACCTGTGCTGCCGCCGACGATATTACCGCCTGGTGTATACTGGCAGCTGTAATTGCTATTGTAAAAGCCGGTTCTTTTGTAAGCTCTATTTTCACTATACTCATGGCTATTGGCTATGTTGTGGTTATGCTGAAACTCATTCAGCCATTTTTGAAACGCCTTGGTGAGGTATACTACAGTAAGGAATCATTAAGTCTGGGTATTGTAGCACTAATCCTGGGAACTCTGCTTATTTCAGCCTTTACTACCGAAATTATAGGCATCCATGCTTTATTCGGCGCCTTTATGGCAGGAGTGGTTATGCCTCAAAGTATTTCTTTCCGTAAGGTGTTAATAGATAAGGTAGAGTATATTGCCCTCGCATTGTTCCTGCCGCTTTTTTTTGTATTTACCGGGCTACGTACGCAAATAGGTTTGTTAAACGACAGTCACCTCTGGATAGTATGTGCCCTGGTAGTTGCAGTAGCCATATTGGGTAAATTCGGAGGTAGTGCCCTGGCTGCCCGCTTTGTGGGACAATCGTGGAAGGAAAGTTTGTCTATAGGTGCATTAATGAATACCCGTGGACTAATGGAGCTTATTGTATTAAATATTGGTTACGACCTGGGAGTGCTTAGTGCGGAGATGTTTGCCATGCTGGTGTTGATGGCGTTGGTTACAACGTTTATGACCGGGCCTATGCTTGATCTGATCAACTGGATGTTTAAAGATAAAAGCGGAGAAGAAAGTAAAGCCTACGCAGATATTCCCAACCGACGTTTTAAAGTACTCATGTCGTTTGGAAATCCGCAGAGCGGGAAGAAAATGGTGCGTTTAGTACACGCCTTTACACAGAAATCGATAAATACTACAGAAGTAACGGCTTTACATATTAGCCCCAGTTCAGATATTAATTTATATGAAGCTGCCGAATTTGAAAAGGCCAGTTTTAAGCCCCTGAAAGTAGAGGCCAATAAACTTAAATTCCCGGTGAACACCTTGTTTAAAGCATCGAACGATATCAATTCGGAGATCATTGATACGGTAAATAAGGGGGGCTTTGACCTGATGATTATTGGTGTGGGGCAATCCATTTTTGAAGGTACCCTGCTTGGAAAAATTGTTGGTTTTACGGCTAAGGCGCTGAATCCTGAAAAAATCATCAGCAAACTTTCAGGTCGGGAAAACCTGATTGAAAAGCAAAAAGTATTAGATGAACGCTCGTTGGAGCTGATAAGTGAATGCCCTGTGCCGGTTGGTGTATTTGTAGAAAGGGAATTTACTTCCTGTGATCATGTTCTCATTCCGATTTTCGGTCTTGGCGATTTCTTTATGCTTTTGTATGCCAAACAACTTATCCGCAATAATAATTCTTCCATCACACTCATTGATTTTGCCAACGTAATGTACAATCATTCGGAATTTAAAGATGAGGTAAACCGAATGAGTGATTTGTTGCCCAATAGTGTTTCGGTCATGAATGCTCATCAGTATAATTTTGAAAATATGGATGCCGCAGGTCTTATGCTTATCAGTTTCGATGGCTGGAAGAAAGTAGTATATGCCAAAGAAGACTGGCTGGTTAACCTGCCATCAGTGCTAATTATGCGACCTTAAAACAGCTATGCCAGATTTAGCAGATTCTTCCGGAAAAAGAGCAATGCCAGCCCGTTTAATACCGTACCTATACCAAATAAAACCAGAAGGCGCATCAAAAATATCGGATCGCTAAACGAAAGCCCCCTCCAGAAAATGTCATAAAACCCCTGTATGCCCCAGTAATTAACTGAAAACACGGAAATCTTCTGCATAAATTCGGGCATTGTAAAAGAAGGAATCATACTACCGCCAATGGCACTCATGGTTAGTACAACAAGTGTAGACAAGCCCTGTACCTGCGGACGGGTTTTGGCAATAGAGGCCAGGAACACGCCAAAAGCTGAACAGGTATAGGCCGTACAAATAATCATAGGCACCAACATAAGTAAATGGGAGAAGGTATCGAGACCAAAGGCCAGTGCGGCATAGGTGAACATAATCAGTAACTGGCTTATGGAAATAATATTTACCGATAACATTTTTCCGAATAAAATATTGTGAGGTGGTAAGGGTGAATACAAGAGTTTTTTCAGGGTTCCTCCTTCTTTCTCGTCGAGCAGACTGGCACCCATACCGCTTACCGAAAAAAGCAACATCATAATAGCTGTTCCGGCTACCGCATGAACCAGCCCGGGAGAACTTTCTTCATCGGCCACAATGGCGGTACTTGTTAAAAAGGAAGCACCCTGAGCTTCGGTAGTTTCCGGAGAGAAATTAGAAGCAATTTGTTGATGAATGCCGGCACGCATGAGGGAATCCATACCCGGATATTGTTTATCGAAACGGGCAATGGCATTTTTAGCCATGGGAGCCGAACCGATAAGTCCTATTAATTTACCTGTCAGTGCGCCTCTCAACATGCCTGTTTCCGCCTCGCGCGCTGCATCGTATTTTAGTTCTATGAATGGTACTGATCCCGCATTTATCGAGTCGGAAAAGCCTTTATGTACAATAAGTACTGCTGCTTCATCGCCTTTTTTCACAAGTTTCTCCGCCACCGCCGCATTAGTTTCTTTTACCCGGAATTCTTTCATAGCGCCTAAGCGGTTAATCAGAGTTTTACTCTCATTACTTTGGTCCTCATCGGCCACAATTATTTGTGTTGGCCGGGATCCTTCCTTAGAAGATCCTGCACCTCCAAAAGCAAAGGCAAAAAGAGTGATAAGTAGTATCGGAAGCAAAAAAGTAAGTATCATACCCTTTTTGTCGCTGGTAAAAAGCCGAAGGTCTTTTAAAGCTATTTTTAGCATGGTTTAGTCACGTAGTTGTTTTCCGGTTAATTTTAAAAAAATACTTTCCAGGTTCACCCGCTGCAGATCGATGTGTGTAATGGTAAGTCCTGATTTATTACAATAGAGTATAATATCGGATAGCTCGTGGCGTAGCCCCTCTGAATACACAGAAATGGTATTATCCCTGCGACTGCAGTTCTTAATACTTACCGAGAAAGAAGCATAAGCCTCGTCGTTCATTTCTTCTACTGTGATCAGAGCGGATTCTTTGATTCCACTCTTTTCTTTCAGTTCACGGAGTGAACCCATAGCCATTATTTCGCCTTTATCCATTATGGCAACCCGGTTACAAAAACGCTCCGCTTCTTCCATGTAGTGTGTAGTATAAATAATGGTCATCCCCTCCCGGTGCAATTTTTCTATAACTTCAAAAATAAGATTACGGCTTTGAGGGTCTATACCCACTGTTGGTTCGTCCATTAGCAGTACCTGAGGCTGGTGTAGCAATGCCGAGGCAATATTGATACGACGCTTCATACCACCAGAGTATGTTTTTACTTTATCTTTCCTTCTGTCGTATAAACCAAATAACTGCAAGGTTTCGTCAATGCGCTTTTTTAGCAGGTTACGGGGCACTTCGTAAAGGCTACCCCAGAAAAGCAGATTATCAAGAGCTGAAAGTTCATTATACAATGCTATTTCCTGGGGCACAACACCAACATGTTGCTTGCAGGCTTTGGGATTTTGACCGAGATCATACCCTGCAATACGCACACTTCCCTTGTCGGGTTGTAGTATGGTGCTCATCATGGAAATGGTACTCGTTTTTCCGGCCCCGTTAGGCCCCAGTAGTCCAAAGAATTCCCCTTTTTCTACCTCGAAGGAAATTTCCTTTACGGCCTGAAGTGCGCCGTATGACTTGCAGAGATGTTTTACAGAAATCATGCACAATGATAGGCATTTTTTCAGTTGTTGCACCTGCAACTGAGAGATAATACCCTTGGGAAATATGTATCAGGCCAATTCTCCTTTATGTCGATTGGTCTAAACATATTTATCCGTCGGCATTTACCAATGTAATACTCGAAACAGTTTCGGACTGTTTCTCGTTAACATTGGTATAAACCGGCAAAAGTTTATCTTTGCAAGATATTCATTATGCCTGGAAAACTTCAGAAATTTGCCGATTTTAACTCCTTCAGCAATTGTTTTTACCTGCCTTTTGAAAGAAAAGATGCAGGGCTGCCACTAAAAGGAAAATGGAAACAGGATTATTTCCGTAACAATAAGCCCATAGTGTTGGAAATGGGCTGTGGCCGGGGAGAATATACCATTGGCCTGGCTCGGAATAATACAGACAAAAACTATATTGGTGCTGATATTAAAGGAAACCGTATCTGGACCGGCGCCAAAGAAGCATTGGATAATAAAATGAACAATGTAGCTTTTATCCGGGTGATGATTGACTTTATTGATTGTTGTTTTGCGCCCGGTGAAGTGGACGAGATCTGGATTACTTTTCCCGATCCGCAACCCAATAAACCCAGGGAACGCAAGCGCCTCACCTCTCCGCGATTTCTGGAACGCTATTTCCGGTTTCTGAAACCAGATGGTATTATTCACTTGAAAACCGACAGCACTTTTTTTTACGAATACACATTGGATATAATTGAACAACAGAAACTACGCTTGATTCATAGTACAGCCGATCTTTATGCTCACAACCCTTCCGGACTGGAAGAATTGACGCAAATTAAAACCTATTACGAACAGCTTTTTTCGGCCAAAGGGGAGAAAATAAAGTATTGTAGTTTTGCGAGATAAAACCGTATGGTGAAAATCTGTAATTTTGCCGGCGAAATATCATTAAATCAGTGACTTGTATACTGATTATGTCTCTTTATGCACGCATACCCTTTCTCCGTTTCTTTATTTCCTTCAGTGCCGGCATAGTATTATGCAATTTTTTGTCGCCCGGATTTCAATGCTTTTATTTCCTGCTTGCTGCGTTAACCGGCATGGGGCTTAGCAGCATTCTGTTTCGTCAATATACCCATACCGGGTTTAAAAAGTGCTTTGCTTATTGCAACCTCCTTTTCTTTGTTTCACTGGGCGCAGTTAGCGTATATCTTGCCGATGAACGTAACAGCCGGAATCATTACACTGCTTTTGCCGAAGCAGATTCGTTTGTAGCCTTTGTCAGCGAGACACCTCAGAAAAAAACAACAAGCTTTAAAACGGAAGTTAAGCTGCTGGCCTTACATAGCGGGCAGCAGTGGATACCAGTAAAGGGCCGGCTTTTGGTTTATTTACAACAAGACAGGGATGCAGCTCTTTTGCACTATGGAAGTCTGATACGGTTTAAGACCAGCCTGAAGCAAATTGAGGAGCCGTTGAATCCGGGCGAATTCGACTACCGGCAGTGGCTGAAGCGAAAAAACATTTTTCATACGACTTACCTCACTTCCGGTTCCTGGCAAACCGACGGAGATCATTCGGCTAATCCACTTGTAGGTTTTTCCCTGAGCTTGCAAAAACAAATGAGCGAACTACTTCATAGCAGCGGCCTTACTCCGCAACAATATGCCATTGCCGATGCTTTGCTGCTGGGCAACGACAATGCCATAGATAATGAACTGCTCAATAGTTATGCGCATACCGGCACCTTGCATATTTTATCCGTATCAGGTTTGCATGTGGGAACCCTCTGTTTACTACTAAATTTTTTATTGGCCTTTGCCGATAAAAACAGGAAGCTGAAACTGCTGAAACATGTAATTATTCTGTGTGCGCTGGTGCTTTATGCTTTTATTTCCGGACTCTCCCCATCGGTGGTAAGGGCAGTAGCTATGTTCGGCATGTTGCTGATTGGCAAAAGTTTCTTCCGCGATACGGAAATGTACAATACCCTGTTTACAACGGCTTTCTTTATTCTGCTTTTTCAACCCCAGCTTCTATACGATACAGGCTTTCAACTTTCATACCTGGCTGTACTGGGCATCGTGTATTTTTATCCGCGTATTTACCACTTGGTTCATTTTCGATATTGGGCAACAAACAAGGTGTGGGAGTACACCGCCTTATCTATTGCAGCGCAAATTACTACCCTCCCGCTTAGCCTGTATTATTTTCATCAGTTTCCCACACTGTTTGTTTTAAGTAATCTGCTAATTATACCACTTTCCAATCTAATTATGTATACCGGCATATTGCTGCTGGCGCTGTCGCCTTTTAAAACACTGGGCTTGTGGGTGGCTAAGGTATTGGGCTTATTCATTAGCCTGATGAATAAACTGTGTATTGCATTAGAACAAGTGCCTGGAGCGTATATGGATAATATTTATTTTGATGACATTTTATTGCTTATAACATGCGGCCTTATTTTTCTTGTATCTGCCGGTTTTTACCAAAAATCGTATCGTTATACCGTATTGGGCTTTCTGAGTATTATGCTGTCATTCACGTACTCCCTCTGGGTGGAGTACGTAGCATCAGCTCCTGCTATTTTTGTTTATAATATCAAGGGCAGGTCGGTTATTGATATCATGAACAACAGGCACCTATATTGTTTAGGCAGCTTAAACAGCAGTCGGCAGGAACAGTGGCATTGCCGCAATAACAGAATACGGCATGTTATACGAACTGTACGCAGAGATACCCTGCCAGATGGGATCAGTAGTTTTTCAGCGGATAATCGAAAAATTATCATTGTGAACAATTATTCCGGATCGGGTTCTATAACCGGGCAGGAAAACTGTGACGCATTACTGGTTTGCGGATCGGAAAGCAAGGACGCACACCTGTTATTAAATAAGATTCGATGCTCAGTTATAATAGCCGATGGCAGTATAAACAAATCTGAACTTAAAAAACTAAAACAGTCCGCACCTGAAAAATTATGGGCAACAGATGAACGCGGTGCCTACATGTTTGATTCGAAGTAACACCAGCGTTAACGGGAAAACACTCAAAACAGTTTCGGGCATTACATTGGTAAAAGCCGATGGATATATATGTTTAGGCCAATTCTCCTTTCAATCGATTGGCTCAAACATATTTCCAAACGGTATAACGCACCAGACGTTTTCAAATTATTACATCATCAATTTTTCAAATCAGTCACCAATTTTATAAATGTAGGTCGTGTGGTTCTCATTCCCTTCCGGGTTAAGGAAGTGCATGAGCTTATCTACGGCACTGGGATCTATGGTGGTTTCGTATTTCATGTTGGGGAAATAATGCTTCATGCTGTCAATACGAGTTTCAATATTTTCAGCCTGAAAGAAAACAACATAATTTGGTCTTTCCCCGGGAGACACACTCTGATAGCGCTGGAAATTATGACCTGCACAATCTTGTTTAGTCACTTCGAAAGGATGAATCCATTTTTGTAAATAAAACCTGGGGATCATCTGACTATCATTACGATTACTGTCTTCTATAATAAGATTCACCACATCGCCCTTAGCTGCCAGGTAACACATAGATTCCACCCGGTTGCGTTTAGAATAGGAAACAGAAATAAATAACAATGCTATGGTATTCATGGTCCAGAAAAACACCCAGCAACCTGTATATAGCTTTTTTCTTTTTTGCCAGAAAGCCGAACGTTCATAAAAACCCTGCCAGCCCATAAAACCCAGAGTCACCAGAGAAGGTAAGGCCGGAAGAATAAAGCGTTCCTGCTTATTAGGAAAATAAGAATGAAAAACTATAAAAAAGAAAGCCGGCAGGAACAGCAAAAGATGTTTTAATGAAAGTCGGAAAAAACCAAAGAATAAAAAAAGACTAACAGGAGGAATGAGTACGCCGCCTAAAAAAGATAAATACATATACCAGGGTCCGTTAGGGTAGGCGCCGGCATTATTAATGTTGTAGTTCACATATTCCTGAAACTCTGCAAAAGGCCGGTGCCAGATAAAGTAATCAATACCGCCCTGTATAGCCACCAGCATCAGCAGAAAAAATAATCCGGTGAGGATGGCGCCTTTATACTGCCGGGTAAACAAGAGCGCCAGACCAAAGCCACCCGTAAACATAATGGTTTGAAAACGCACGGAAAAAGCCAGACCCAACAGAATGCCCGCATAGATATAGTGCTTAATACCTATCTCCTTTTCATGCTTAATAATCATCCAGGTAGCGGCAAGCAGCGGCGGAATGCACACTACCTCTATCAGGTTTCGTACACTCAAAAAAGGCAGCATCCAGAAAAGAGCCAGTACAATTCCGGTTTGGCGTGCAGCTTTAACACCTGCTTTTTTTTCGGCAATCTTATACGCATAGTATACGATCAACACCGAAAACAAAGCATGCAACAAACGTATCACATACATTTTTGCCTGCGGATCAGTTAAACCAAGCCATTGCAAAAAGTATAGTATATAATAAATAATGCCAACATAGAACAGGCTATGACCCTGAGGCTGGCGATTAGGATCTGCGGCACTGGGAAGCCAGTTATTATAATCATCTCCATCTACCCACGACTGTGCAGCTTCTATAATCAGGAAATGATCGTCGTGCATACCAAAACCTTTGGAAAAAATGACTGCCAATAGCCTGAAAAACAATGCAGAGAATAAAATAAGTCGTAGCGGTTTTTCCTCCCAGAGCTGTTTTAAGAATTTCATGGTCTAAAATTAACAAAAGTTCCATTGATTAATTTTATCTATTTTTGTCCGCAACAGATGAAACGCCTGCCGCTCATAGTACTGGCACTTCTCAGTGGACTTTTATCCGCTCTGGCCTGGGTTCCGTATTGCACCTTGTTTATTTTTGTAGCCTGGGTACCCCTGTTTGTGCTTGCTGAAAAAATAAAAGCCATACCCCGAACCGAAAAGCGACCCTCTTTGATGGGTTTATCTTATCTGACATTTCTTATATGGAACCTGCTGGTTACCTGGTGGGTATGTTTTGCCTCCTTTGGTGGGGCAGTGCTGGCCATATTGGCCAATTCCCTCTTAATGGCTGCGGTTTACTGGTTATATTATGTATTAACCCGCAGGTATAAAAGCAAGTTGGCACTTTGGGTGATTATTCCTTTATGGCTGAGTTTTGAATACCTGCATACCGACTGGGATTTAACCTGGACCTGGCTTACACTGGGCAATGTGTTTGCTTTTCAGCACAATTGGGTACAATGGTATGAGTATACCGGAGTAAGCGGCGGTTCCTTATGGGTAATGCTGATTAACCTGCTGGTATATTCCCTTATCTATACCCCGAAAGAAAACAAAAAACTTCGTTGCGTCTACCTTGCCGGAACAATCAGCGCCTTTATGCTGCCACTCCTGTTATCTTTTCTTGTACGGACAAGCTATACCGATAGTAATACGTATAAAAACAAAACGGTTTCTGCTGTTATTGTACAACCAAACGTTGACCCCTATAATGAGAAGTTTGCTACCGAACCGGAAGTACAACTGAATAAACTCTTAGAACAAACCAGCGGACAAATTGATTCAACAACGGACTACCTGATTTTACCCGAAACTTTTCTTACCGAAGACATGTGGGAGAATAACATGGAAAGCTCCTTTTCCATCCGCTTTCTCCGCGAAAATCTCTTAAAAAAATACCCGCGTTTAACCATTGTAAGCGGGGCCAATACCGTATATGCCTATGGGCCCAACGAGCGGCCTTCTTCCACCGCCCGCAAATTCAGCGGAGGCGAAGGGTATTACGATTATTTCAATTCGGCTATTCAGTTAGACAGTTCGCGCAACATTGCTGTATATCATAAGTCGAAGCTGGTGCCAGGAGTAGAAAAAATGCCTTTTCCGATGTTGCTGAAACCCCTGGAAGAGCTGGCTATTAATATGGGTGGTACCAGTGGAAGCCTGGGAATGCAGAAGGAACGAGAAGTGTTTACCAATCGTTTCAACGGGCTAAAATCAGCTCCGGTTATTTGTTATGAAAGTATTTTCGGCGAGTACCTGACAGAATACATCCACAAGGGTGCGCATTTTATTTTTATTGTTACGAACGATGGCTGGTGGGAAGATACGCCTGGTTATAAACAACACCTTGCTTATGGCGCATTGCGTGCCATAGAAACCAGAAGAGAGATAGCCAGGAGCGCCAACACCGGTATCTCTTGTGTTATTGATCGGTATGGCGATATACATGATGCGCAGGCCTGGTGGCAAAAAGCAACCATCAAAACAGAATTGCATCCGGAAAACGAGCTTAGTTTTTATATCCGGCACGGCGACCTCCTCTCGAAAATGGCATTAATTGTAGCCGCTTTACTCCTTATTACCCTGCCTTTTTTGCGTTTCAGAAAGCATTAATTTTTCGTACTTTCGTGCTTGCTTTAGCGGCTTTTCGTTTGCTTTATCCTTCCGGAACAAGATTTGAACGGATTCCCCATAAAGCCAATTATTTAAACTTAACAAAACCGTATGGAAAAATTTGATGTTACTGTTATCGGCTCCGGCCCCGGAGGTTATGTAGCCGCCATTCGTTGCGCCCAGTTAGGCATGAAAACAGCATTAATTGAGCGTTATAATACACTCGGCGGTACCTGTCTTAATGTAGGTTGTATCCCCTCCAAAGCACTGCTCGATTCTTCCGAACATTACCATAACGCCACCCATAATTTTACGACTCACGGCATTGAGGTAAAAGGCCTGAAAGTAAATCTCGAACAAATGATTGCCCGTAAACGTGAGGTGGTAAAAGTTACCTGCGATGGCATCAACTTCCTGATGAAGAAAAATAAAATTACCGTATTCACCGGACACGGTTCCTTCGTAAATAAAAACACTATCGAAATAGCCAAAGCTGATGGCAGCAAAGAACAGATTGAAACCGGCAAAACCATTATTGCCACCGGTTCCAAACCTTCTTCTTTGCCCGGTATTGAGGTAGATAAAAAACGCATCATCACTTCTACCGAAGCATTGGAATTGACCGAAATACCTAAACACCTTATTGTAATTGGTGGCGGGGTTATTGGTCTGGAGCTGGGCAGTGTGTATGCCCGCCTTGGCGCCAAAGTATCGGTAGTGGAATTTATGGATGGTATTATTGCCACCATGGATAAATCGCTGGGCAAGGAACTGCAGCGGGTGCTGAAAAAAGAACTGGGCTTTGAGTATTACCTCAAGCATAAAGTAACCGGCGTAAGCAGTAAAAAAAATGAAGTAACCGTAACGGCCGAAAACAGCAAAGGCGAAAGCATTGAAATAAAAGGCGATTATTGCCTGGTGGCTGTGGGCCGCCGGCCTTATACCGAAAACCTGGGGCTGGACAAAGCCGGTGTAAAACTCGACAACCGCGGACGTGTGGAAACAGACGATCACCTGCAAACCAATGTGCCCGGTATATACGCCATTGGCGATGTGGTGAAGGGAGCCATGCTGGCCCACAAAGCCGAAGAAGAAGGAGTGTTTGTAGCGGAATTAATGGCCGGACAAAAACCCCACATGAACTACAACCTTATTCCGGGTGTGGTATATACCTGGCCCGAAGTGGCTTCAGTAGGCCTTACCGAAGAGCAACTGAAAGAACAGAATAAGAAATATAAAACAGGCAACTTCTCCTTTAAAGCCAGTGGCCGTGCCCGTGCTAGTATGGATACAGACGGTTTCATTAAAGTACTGGCCGATGCCGATACGGATGAAGTATTGGGTGTGCACATGATCGGGCCACGTGCTGCCGATATGATAGCCGAGGCTGTAATAGCCATGGAGTACCGTGCCAGCGCCGAAGATATTGCCCGTGTTTGTCATGCCCACCCTACATTTACCGAAAGCTTTAAGGAGGCCTGCCTGGATGCTACGGCAAAACGGAGTATTCATATGTGATTTTTAACACAGATGGAATAATGGCTTTTCAACACAGAGGGCACAGAGGTATAAGAGTTTCACAGAGAGTTTTAGGTTGAAGTGGGTGATGGAATCATAGAGGTAGAACGGAAAGGAGCAACTGGTTTTTAACACAGAGGAATAATGGCTTTTTCAACACAGAGGTATAGGAGTTACACAGAGAAGGGGGAGAATTGAGGAGGGGGAGTTAAGTTAAAGCTGGTTATTCGTGAATTGTTTTAAATATTTAAATTAAGACAAGCACCATGAGTTTCACTGAGAAAAATTACAACGAACTAAGTAGTTCTATTATTGAAAGCTGCATAGAAGTACATAAAGAATTAGGACCTGGATTAATGGAATCGGTTTATGAGGTATGCCTGCGTGCTGTCTTCAGAAGAAAAAACATCTTTGTTCAAAGTCAGGTTAGTCTTCCGGTGTTTTTTAAAGGTGAGCGATTAAATAAAGAATTTATAATTGATCTGCTTGTGGAAGATGAAATTATTCTCGAATTAAAGTCAAAGAAACCATTTTACCTGTTCACGAAGCTCAACTGCTGACATATATGAGATTAGCCAATAAAAAACTGGGGCTTTTAATTAATTTTAATGTTCCGCTACTTACACAAGGTATAAGACGTAAAATCAATGGCCATTTAGTTCCAGCCTAACCTTTTTTCTGTATGCTGTTCAGGAAAATACATTCTTTCAAATACTCCCTGTGTTGAAAAGCCATGCTTCAATAGCCCCGGCAACCCAAACCCAAAAACATTAATCTACTCTGTGAAACTCTCTTATCTCCGTGCCCTCTGTGTTAAAAAAACCATGCTTCAGCAGCCCCGGCAACCCAAACCAAAAAACATTAATCTCCTCTGTGAAACTCTTTCATCTTCGTGCCCTCTGTGTTGAAAAGCCATGCTTCAGCAGCCCGGCAACCTAAAAATTTTCTCTGTGAAACTCTTATACCTCCGTGCCCTCTGTGTTAAAATACCCAAACCATGAAAACAGCAGTACTCTTAATAAACCTCGGAACACCCGACAGCCCCTCCACAGCTAACGTACGGAAATACCTGACGGAGTTTCTCAACGACCCGCGGGTAATTGATATCTCCGCTATTGGCCGCTTCCTGCTGGTGAATGCGATTATCGTTCCTTTTCGTTCGCCTAAATCGGCTAAGTTATACCGGCATATCTGGACAGACGATGGCTCGCCCTTGCTTATTCACACTAAAAATCTTAGTGCAAAACTACAGGCTTCACTGGGCGACAATTATATCGTAGAGTATGCCATGCGTTACCAGCACCCTTCCATTGCCTCGGCCCTGGAAAACCTGCGTAAGCAAAAGCCTTCAAAAATTATTGTTATTCCTTTATACCCACAATATGCTTCCAGCAGCACGGGTTCCACAATTGAAAAACTATTTGACGAACTGAAGAAATGGGAAGTCATCCCTTCTGTGAACATCATCAGTAAGTTTTACGACGATGAAAATTACATTGCCTCATTTGTAGAGGAAGGCCGCAAACATAACCTGGCCGAATACGATCATGTGTTGTTCAGTTATCATGGTCTGCCCGAAAGGCATATCCGCAAAGGAGCTGCCCATTACGGCAGCGATTACTGCCAGCTATCCGACAAATGCTGTAGCAGCATAAACCGCAGTAACCAGTATTGCTACCGCGCCAATTGTTTTTACACCACCCGCGAAATTGCAAAGCAATTAGGTTTAAGCAGCGATAAGTATACGGTTTGTTTTCAGTCTCGGCTCGATAATAAATGGGTAAAGCCCTTCAGCGACGATGTGATTAAGGAAAAAGCCAAACAGGGAATAAAAAAAATGCTGGTGTTCTCGCCGGCCTTTGTGGCCGATTGCCTGGAAACCATTCATGAAATTGGCACCGAATACAACGATTTATTCAGGGAATACGGAGGCGAAAAAATAGAACTCGTAAAAAGCCTGAATAGCAACGATACCTGGGTAAATGCGCTGAAACAAATGGTGCTGAAAAATAACTAACTACAACTTACAACCTATCGTTAGTAAAAGGTGGTGGTTACGGATAAACAACGAGTTAGCTGTAAAACGTTCGTTAATCAGCATGCGTGTTAAACTATATTTAAAAGAAGCCTCTATAAACAGCGCTTTATGCCTGGTTGGAAAGTTTTTTTGTCCGCCGAGTGCAAACACCAAAAAAGAAGAACCCCGGGGGTAAAGGAAGGGATGCTCGAAACTGAGGCCGGCCAGGTTACGGAAAGGAGCGGCCCCATCAATATTTGAACGAACACTCATGTAGTTAAGTGGCACAAAACGGAAATTGTATCCTGCATTGAAATAGGGAGCCGTGTGGAATTTTTCGTTGCTTTTGCCGTGATAATGAAACAACAAAGGCAGCAGCAGCTCCGTAAAATAAACCCGGTAGTGGTAGTCGAAATTACCATTGTATAAACGCGTACTTCCTTCCGAAAAATAATACGAATTGAAGCTAAGACCATGTATGAAAATTTCCAGTCCGGTGAGTAGGGCGGTTTGTTTGGAAGTTCTCAGTTCACTAAGAAAAGAAAAATTATAACCCGGACTACGCCTGTTGGAAGCCGTGTGATACAGATTGTTCTGATAAAAAGAAACAACCGGCGAAAAAGACAGGCGGTAAAATACTTTACGGTGAATTTCTTCCTGAGCCCGCAGGCCTGCGCTAAGGAAAAACAAGACGACTACTATGAGCTTTATAAACCGGGGCATCATGCAAACTTAAGGATTTTTCGGGGAGGGAAGCCTCCGCTCTTCAAAGAAGATATAATTCCGCTAATCCTTATAACAAACAATCACATCCTCCAGCGGATCAAGTGCATGGCGGTTTAGTTCTTTTTCGCTGAGCCATTTATTCGTAAAGGGATTATCTCTTACTACCCGAAAACCGGCTTTACTCAGTTTTTCAAAGTAATCGAGGCCATAGAGGCGTACATGGTCTACCTGACCAAACATTAATTTTCGTTCCTTGTCGGTTTTTAGCGTGCGATCCTCTATGGTTTTTTCGAGATTGAGTGCCAGGGGAACCTGAAGTACAGCAAAGCCCCCTTTCCGAAGCACACGGTATAACTCCCGCATGGCTTTCTCATCATCATCCACATGTTCTATAACGTGGCAGCATATAACCACATCAAAGGTATTGTCAGGATAGTTGATATGCTGAATATCCATATATACCGGATTATATTCCCTATACATTTCAGGTTCTATGGTACCAACAGTTTGGGTGATGGTGTCGGTAATTAAACCATTCGCTATCTCCTTATTGGGTGAAACGTGGAGTATGTGTGTTTTTTGTTTAAACACCCGGGTACGCAGTTTAAAAAACAGGTAGAGCAGACGTGAGCGGTCGACCGAGCCGCAATTGGTGCAAAAAACATTTAGTTTATAGCCCCCGCCAGCCACCTTGTATTTTTTAAATACGGGCGATTTTACGCCTTCGTGCATAAACTTTCTGAACGTTTTGCCACAGTATACACATTCCACCTTATTGCCGGCGAAAATAATACTGAACAGCTTGTTCCGGATTACTTTATCGAATCTCATTGTGTTAAAAAAAAGAAAGGCTAAAACTAACTAATTTAACCCAATTTATTCATTTGAGGAATTCAAATGAATAATTCACTTTTGAAACATGTATTAGTCCGATCCCCCTTTCGGTCAATTGGCCTAAACATATTTATCCATTGGTATTTACCAATATAATACCTGAAAAGGTTTTGGACTGTTCCCCGTTAACATTGGTATTACTCTATTGTAGCAATTACTTTTAGTTCAATGGCAATGGGGGTAGGCAGGCAGTTAATCTCAATTGTAGTACGACAGGGGGCATTTTCTTTAAAATACTCAGTCCACAGTTTATTGTACTTCGCAAAATCGTCCTTCATATTGGTAAGAAAAACAGTGACGTCAACGATTTTATCCCAACTGCTCCCGGCATCTTCCAATATATAACGAATATTGCGAAATACACTGTGGCATTGCGCCTCAATATCATAACTTACAATATTCCCATTTTCGTCGAGTTCTACTCCGGGAATTTTTTTAGTGCCTCTTTCGCGCGGGCCCACCCCCGAAAGAAATAATAAATTCCCTACCCGTCGCGCATGGGGATACAAACCTACCGGTTCAGGGGCTTTTTGCGAATCAATTTTACTGCTGTTCTGACTCATGATGATATAAAATGGGGAGTATAAAAGTACAGTTTTCTGAGGCAGGAAGCAAAATCGCCACTTCTCTGCCGTGCACACTTATACCAATGTAATACTCGAAATCGTTTTTGGACTATTTCTCCTTAACATTGGTATTATACAGGCATATACGAGGAAGAGGGCTTACAAACCATAAGCAGCGGTATTAATACGAGTGTACCATAAGTAATAATTTTATAATGCTCGTAATACTCTTTAAACTCGCCCAACAACAAACCCAGATTAAAACAGAGATAACTAAATACAAGTATACTACTCAGTACAACATATCTTTTGGCTGAAAGCCCGGCCTTGTGGCTTAATAAATAATAGATAAGATAAGCTACCGCGGGCAGGGTAAACAGAAAAGCATAGTAC
>JACCDG011388664.1_pt1 | contig 17056 bp, 13 predicted proteins | sample 7442471 | NCBI WGS metagenome assembly JACCDG01 (sample SAMN15323444, study PRJNA562643) | freshwater metagenome | isolation source: river surface water | place: USA:Blue River Watershed | collected 2017-08-17 | reverse complement strand
TAATTCAAGCAAGGTATGTTCATATTCCCCCGTAAAGACATAATCTACGAACTTATACCCGCTTAAAAAACCCGCATCCCTGATATTTGCATCAGGCCCGCACAAGGCAATCAGCACCTCATCCGGGATCTTTTTCAAAATATTTAGGTCGTTAAATAAGGACGTTGTGGATGTTTCCGCAACGATAAGATCGGGCCGCTCATCTAAAACTCTTTGTAAAAATAAGCGGGCCGGTATTTTTTCCGCCAGCGCATCGATAAGCTTGACGTCAAACCCTTCCCTTTTAAGCAGCGCCGCTGCGTAAGCCAAGAAAAACGGAAAAGGGCAGTAATTGTCTTCCTGGGCGCTTTTAATATGCGGCCAGCGCGAACCAGCCCTTACCCCCCAATACTTACCTCTTCGCCAGGGTAAATTAACCAGCAATATCTTCATTGCTATTTTGCTTCTCCGTGTAATTCAAGCAGTCCGCTTACCTCTTTTAAAAGTGAATTGGTGCGGTAATTAGCCCTCTCGATATTCCCGACAGCCCTCACCAGCTCGGCCCGCAGCTCATAAACAATCTGGGCTATATTAGCAAAAACCCTTAAGACGCACCAAGAGGTAATACTTAGAAAAACAACCAGCCAGAATCTAACCTGCCCGGGCGTAAAGAATTTAAGGGAAATAAATAACCCCCCAAGCAATGCGCCGTATGCTAAATACTTCAGGATCTTTGCCGTCCGCATAATCCCTCCTCTTTAAATAATATCTTTCCGCTGAATAATTTATATACCCCCGGTAAATATCTCCGCTTATTTTCTTTTATGCAATGCAAAAGCCTGGATTTGGTATTATATATATGCCCGGCGTTCTCGATCAGGATATTATATCCTTCTAGGCTGTCCGGTTTAAATAGGATCTCGGGCAAACCGGTTGAGCAAAGGCCGGCGAAATTAACCCCATCCGCATTTCCGGACCAAAGGCAATACCTGAATAAATCATTACTGGTGAACTTCGCGGGAAAAATGTCCCTCTTTTCTTTGCTAATCCACTCTCCATACCTGTCAATAAACATCCCCGCGAATTCCTGCATATCCAGCGCTACCTCCCTATAAATTTCCATTTCAATATCAAAAAGGATAACTCCGGGTTCCTTTAAAGAAACTTTCCATCTCTGTGAAACAGGCACCCAGGGGAAAAACCCCTCCGCGGATATCTCATCCGGAGAGCTCTTAAGAATACGCCATACTGCCTGCGAAGAATCATACCAGGCCTTCTTATCGCAGAGAGAAGTGTAAACGCCTAAGCAACCGGTAAGCCTTGCCTCTTTCCAAAAGCAATCAACCTTGCCTTCGGAAAAAATAACCTTTAAAAAAGAATCTTCAACGGAAGAAACAGCGAACTTTTCTTCTGCTGCCGCGGATACTTTACGACCCAACAATACAGTTCCCTTAAAATAAACATATCTTGACCTTTTCTTCTCAACATAGCTTTCCCGATCAGGCACGGTTAGGAAATATAACAACGGGCCTGACGCTCCTTGCCTGCCCCAAGAAACCTGCCTGTCTTTTAAAGAAATAAAAGAGACCTCCGGATTACCGTTAACGGTCAATACGGCAAGCTTGTTACTATGCACAGCCTCGGGCGCAAGGTTATAACGGCTCGACAAGGAAAGTTCCGTGCGCTCATTCTGAACAGTCTTCCCGTTACGAACACGCATCGCTATCTCGAGAGATACCGCACCTTCCTGCGTAATGACTATTCTCCACGCCTGAAAAACACAAGAACCTTTCCCCCACCTTAAATAGCAAAAACACTCATTTTCTTTTACCGCGCTAAGCCTCCAGGAAGCGCCGGAAGAATTATATTCCGCACCATCAATATTAAAAATAGTATATAAACCCATATCTCCCGTAATCTCAACGTCATCATAATAAAGCCTTACCCTGCCGGAGCTGATCTTTAAACCTATCCTTGCGCATTTCAGGTACTTCTCCTTTTTCTTCCTGGATTCCTCCTCCTGCCTCTTTCTCTCTGCCTCCTCCTGCCTCTTTCTCTCTGCCTCCTCCTGCCTCTGCCTGGCGCCTAAATGTCGAAAGCCTGCCCTTTCTGCCTCGAGCGGTCCTGTATAAGAAGAAATGGCCTCGCGGACAACGGCATCTTTATTTATCCTGCCGCCCTTTATATATATCCCCCTATTACAGACCTCCCCGGCCAAGCGCATGTCATGAGTCACAAAAACTATAGTTACGTTCCTTTCTTTAAGCTCAAGGGCCTTATCTATGCATTTCATCTGGAAATCTTCATCCCCTACGGCAAGACAATCGTCAATAAGCAGGATATCGGGGTCGACATGTATTGCCAGGCTGAAAGCCAGACGGACATACATCCCCTGGGAATAGCACCTGACGGGGGTATCGATAAACTTCCCTATCCCGGCAAAATCCAGTATCTCTTTAAAACGATAATTCATATCGGCGCTGTTGAAATTATAAAGGCTCGCGTTTAACAGCAGGTTATCTCTTCCGGTTAGTTCCGGGTGGAATCCGGCGCCTAAGTCCAAAAGGCTGCCTACCCTGCCGAAAACCTTCACTTCCCCCTTGTCCGGCCTTATTAATCCCGCGATAAGCCTAAGCAGCGTAGATTTCCCCGCGCCATTAGCGCCGATCACGGCTACAGACTCTCCTTTATCGATAGATAAGTTTATGCCTTCTAACGCCATAAACTTCTCGCGGGAAGCCTTCCCGTCGATAATCAGATCTATATTGTATCCTTCGGACACATCGTGAAACTCAATTGCCCGGATTATTCTTTCCTCCATAGGTTAAATCCTCTTTAGAAAAGATGCTTCATTCCTGGTAAATATCACATACCCGAGAATGAAAGAAATAAGTGAAATGGCTGCCGCAAAGGGAATAAGAGCAAACCTGAATGATTCTACATTAAAAAGAATACCTCTATACAGCGATATATATACGGTCATCGGGTTTAGGATAAAAAGAGCCTTATATTTATCCGGGATCATCTCCACCGAATAAAATACGGGAGTAAGCCATAACCAGAATATAAGAAGCACGGAGAGAATTTGCGCGATATCCCTTAGATACACATAAACTGCAGAAAGGATAAGCGCTATCCCTATCGTAAATACCAGGTGCATAAAAACCAAAGGGAGCAGCAAGGGGAGCATAAAGACAACTTCTTTATTCAGTAACGCGAAAAAAGGAAGCATAACCAGCAGCCCGAGGATAAAAGCAAAAAAATTGGCGCAAACAACAGAAATAGGTATGAATTCCCGCGGCACGGGAAACTGCTTTAATACGTTAGCGTTAGTTACTATCGATGAACATGTCTCCTGCAGTGAACAGGCGAAGAAAGACCACGGCAATAAACCGGAAATAATAAAAAGGTAAAAATGCCTTATATTCACCCTTATTATCTGCGTAAAGATAAAAAATATAACCAGGGCCAGCAGGGCAGGGTTAATAAAAGTCCATAGAATTCCCAGGGTTGATCCCGCATATTTCGCTTTAACGTTCTTGATAATCAGGCTTTTTAAAACCTGCCTGCCCTTAAAAATCCCGCTTATTCTATCGATCATTTATAATCACCCCGCGTCATTAAAAACTATTTACATTATACTTCCTTCTGCTTTAAAGGGTCAAGCCATTATTCCCCTTTAGGGCGCCTCCTTGTAACCGGAAAGGCGCGTCTTTTCCAATCTAGAGATCTCCCGGCTTATGAAATACTCGAAATGCGAACATTCCCTGGCCCTCTTTAAACTTCTAAGCGCAAGGTCCTTTCTCCCTAACTTCTCGTATATCATGGAAAGAGTAATATGGGCCTGCCTGTAACGGGGGTGCCTTTGCGTCAGCGCTTCGGCGAACTCCCTGGCCTGCGCGTAGTCCCCTGTTGCGTTAAGGGCATAAGCGTAATCATTCATCGTCTCCGGATCAGCTCTTCCTGCCTTAATCTTAACCCTGCAATTTTCCTTTTCCATAATATACTCGCTAAGGGCTTCTGTTTTCCTACCGAGATTAGCGTATATATCGCCTACATCATTATGCAGATTGGGATAATCCGGACGCATGCTATTAAGTTTAGCATACCACCTTAAAGCTTCCTGGGGCATATTATTATCCCGGTAAATGCTTGCTAAACTGTAAATATAATCTAAATTACCGGGATCAAGCTCGACTGCCCGGAAAAGATAGGCTAACGCCTCTTTACAGCGCTCAAGGTTCATTAAGGCTATACCGAGGTCGTTGTAAGAAGCCGCGTCCTCATCGTTAAGCCTTATTGCCTTCCTCCAGTACTCCTCTGCACTTGCATAGTCTCCTTTATCAAAATAAATATTCCCAAGCGCCTTGTATGCCGGGTAAAAAGCGGCATCTTTTATTAACGCCTTCTTTAGGTATTGCTGCGCGTTATCTAAATCCTGGGAATAAAAATACGCCATTCCCAGCGTATAATAAACCCCGGGGTTACCCTCGCAATGGGTTAATAAATTAATAAGGAGCGCGCTAGCGCCCTTACTGTCCCCCTTAGAAAGCAAGGCCGCAGCCTCATTTACCGTATCGGCGGAATAAATTGAACAGACGTAAAGTGCGGAATCTACAAGCCCCGGATCTCTTCTATTACGCAAAAGATAAAGAGCTTTTTCGTAATCTTTCCTGTCGGCATAAATACGCGAAAGGCATTTTAATGCATCCAGGGAGGCAGGATTAAGACGCAGGGTGCGCTCAAACCCATTTATTGCCATATCGTAATCGCCGACTTTACTGTATGCCTGCGCCAATCCCAAGTGCGGCACCCAGGAATCAGGGCTTATTTTAATAGCCATTTCGTAAAACCTTATTGCCTCCTTGTAGTTAGCAGATTCATAATAACGGTTTCCCAGATTATTCAGCAAGGCTGAAGACCTGCTCCAGACTATAAATAGCAAAACCGCGAGCAAGGACAAAAAAACTAAGAATTTAACCGCGCCTCTCATGAATTCACGGCCTCTGCCGCTCTCTTGCCGTCTAAAATAGCGTCCTCCATAGACATATAACGCCAATTTCCGTACCTTCCGCAAAGCAGGATGCGCCTTCGCGAAAAGAAATTTATTATGCGTCTTCTTGCCCCGGAATAATTCAGATCGTAAATAGGATACGCATATTTTATGTCGTTTATATCGCGCACCATGACATCGCTACGGGAACCTATAATGCCGTTCTTCTCAAGATCTTTTAAGACAATAGAGACGGAATTATCTATCGGCTTATTGCGATAGGACACTTCTACATAGACAGAGCCTCTTTTACCAGGGGTTGCAGACCCGGAGAAATTATGCGGAAACCCCACCCGAAAGAAGATATCATCCTTATCCGGAAAATAAACCCAGTGCTTGCCCCTATGACAGGCATTGCCTAGCCCCAGATTGACATTTAAAACAGAATTCCATTTCAGGAGTGAAAAACACTCTGCTACCCCCGCGGGCAGAGGATACGCGATTTTTCTTAATTCGGGAAGAGGGACCGTGGAAATAAGCACATCAAACTTTTCTTTACGTCCGTCGGATAACTCGGCTACTTTACCCTTTATGTCTATGGCTTTTACTGCGCAGCCCTTATTAATACCGCCTAACTGTTTCTCAAACGCCTGGGCGAGCCTGCCGATACCCCCCTTAGGAGGGTACCAGAAGACGCAGTTATAGCCGATCCGGCATGCTTTTTTCTCCGGGCACCCGGAAAATATCTGCTCTCTCGACGGTCTGGGGACTAAACCGTTAACCCACGCGCAGCTTATCCTGTGCAGAGGGAATTTCCAGAATTTCCTGTTGTAAGGCTCCATGAAGTGCCGGGCTATGCCTTTGCCGAATGAACTTCTTATCCAAACCGCGAAGTTTTCATCTCCATCCCCGGCCTTCCTTTGTGATTTTATAAAATCATTGCGGCATTCCTTAGCTACGCGGGGAGGAAGAAAACTTAGATTCGCCTGAAAAGGGTAAGGTATATACCTTTTAAAAGCATAAACCCATGAACTTCTCTGATGGGGGGAAATATCCAGCGATAGCTTATCCCTTATTAAATCAAAAACATAACTACCCTTAAAATGCAGGAGATGCCCATCATAATCAAAGGTAAAGCCTTTTATGTGCTTTGAGCGGCAAAGCCCACCGGTTTCGCTTTCTTTTTCAAATATACTGCACTCTATCCCCTTTTGCTTAAGGTGCCATGCTGCGCTAAGACCAGCTAACCCTGCCCCAACGATAATGATTTTCTTTCTATCCATAAACTTTTGCTCTGCGTATCTTAACAAATAAGGATAAACCGGATAATCCCGCGCAAAAAACAACTAATATGCCCAAAAGATTAGGCGCCTGGCTGACAATAATACCGCACAGCGCAAAAAACAGGCAGAAGGCGCTCATCACAACAAGCGATTTCTGCCTGGAGTACCCTAAAGCCAAAAATCTCAAAGCAGGATGGTCGTTACTTTTCTTGAAAGGAGAAATCCTCTTTTGCAGCCTTAGGATAATAAGAAATGCGGTATCCATTATGGGGAACCCCAGGACCAATAAGGGAGACAATAACGCTACGCTTCTTTGCTTAGGGGCATAGCTGATAATCAATGCGACTGCCCCCAGGAGAAAACCGAGAAAATGACTGCCGGAATTACCCATATATATTTTTGCCGGGGGAAGGTTAAAAATAAGGAAGCCTCCGGCTGACCCGACGATAGCTAAGGAAAGCAGCGCGGAAACAATATCCTGGTTAAACAAGGATATGACAAAAAAAGAACTTCCGATAATCAAGGCTACGCTTCCAGCGAGCCCGTCAATCACATCCAGATGATTAAAGGCATTGGTAATCCCCAGTATCCAGATGACGGTAACTAAGATATTAAAGAAAATTCCCAAATAAGCTATCTGCGCCTTTACTCCGGATAAAATAAGCACGGCAACAGAAACAATCTGAACCAAAAATTTAGCCGGAATGGATAATTCGAGTAAATCGTCTACAAAACCAAAGACAAGCATCAGAAACGATGAAACCAGAATCCCGGCAACTTGCCTGGGTAAAAAATGAAACGGAAACCCAAGCAGGCATAGGATAAAAAGGGATAGGCCTATTGCTATGCCGCCTGTAAAGGGGACGCCCCTTACCCCAAGTTCCTTACTGCCGAGTGAATATTTTCTGGCAAAAAATGTAGAAATAGAACCGATTAGAAAACCGGAAAAAAGGAAAAAAATGTAAACCCTTGCCATATCAGTCATAATTTGATTTCTTAAATAAATCTTCATAAATTGCTTCGTGTTTCTGCAGCGCGGAATTTAGGCTGAAATCGCTGTTTAATGACCTGCCTGCCGCTTCTCCAAGGGAATTGCGCAGGATAGGATCCTTTATCAAAGCGGAAAGCCTGTTATGCATCAAATTCACGCCATGCGGGCTTACCAGGTATCCGTTTACCCCATCAACAATAACATCCCTTACCCCACCGGTATCGGTAGCTATGACCGGCTTTCCCGCTGCCATAGCCTCCAGGACCGAAACAGGCAGCCCTTCCCATAATGAAGTAAGCAGGAATATATCGATGCCGGATAATATCTTCGGTATATCCGTACGCCAGCCCAACATCAATACAAAGTTATCAAGACCAAGTCTTGAGATAAGCTTTTCTACGCGCGGGCGCAGGCGCCCATCGCCTACTAATACAAATTTAGCCTTTAACCCGGATCGAAAGGCAAGATGTGCAACTTTAACGAAATCTTCCGGGCATTTTTGAGGCTTAAGACAGGATACTGTAGCAACCAGAACTGTACTGCTGTCTACCAAAAACTCCTCCCTTATCCCGGGCCTTGAGGGAAGGCTAAAAGATAGAAAATCTACCGAAGGGCGGATTACGCGGTAATTTTCTCCGCGCCCAATCTTATGCGTTAGTCCTTTCTCCCTATCGGGATCGGAAAGCACAACAAAGATATCGGTAAAATCCGCAGCGAGCTTCTCCAGGAAGATAAAAAGGCTGCGCCTTAAGAAAGACTGCCGGCTGTTAAAACTCCACCCGTGGACGGTATGTAAGACACTCTTTGTCCCGCAGCAAAAAGCTGCCAATCTTCCCAATATGCCGGCCTTTGAACTATGCGAATGCAAAATATCTATGCGGTTATTTTTCAGAAAAAAACAGATATCCAAGAAAACGAAGAAATCTTTAAGCAAAGATATGGGCCGCTCAAGAAAAGGGCTGCGCCTTAAAGCCAGGCCCTTTACTTTAAGGGCGTCTTTAATCAGCATACCATTGCCGGCAGTATAAAGGAAAACAGAAAATTTATCTTTATTTATACCCTCGATAATCCCTAAAAGCTGCCTTTGGGCTCCCCCTAGCTCCAGCTTGGTGATAATGAAGGCAATACGTATTTTCCCGTCGTTTTGCACGCTATCATTATAATATCCTAAGGGCAAAAACTCAAGCCATACTTAATAAACGCTTGACCGCTGGATAAAAAAAGAAGTATAATCTTCCCATATGTTTAGAGTTATCCTTGCCCTCCTTTTCTCAAGGCCGTTTATAGCATCCAGCGCCTTCCCTTATCTTGATAGGATCCATTTTATACTGCTTTCCTTTTCGCTGGCTTTTTGGCTGTTAAAGAATAAAACAAGATTAACAATTACCGGACAAATTGGATACCCCCTCTGTATTTTCATCTTAACATTAGGCGCCTCAATGATATTTTCCCAGGATAAGGCATTAAGCATTATGCAGTTATACAAGTATACGGCCGGGGTAATGCTGCTTTTTGCCGGCGCATCCCTAAACAGCCAGGAAACAAAAAACACCATTTTAATCATAATCATATCCGGAGTTATCATAAGCTTTATAGCAATTTACCAGTATTTATTCGGGTTCTCGCGCCTGCTTGAATATATTACGAAAGAAGGAATAACCGACCCTTACGTTAAAGACTGCATCAACCAAAAAAGGGTGTTTGCGCCGTTTATTAACCCCAATGCCCTCGGCGGGTACCTCGCCATGACCATTGCGCTTGTCCTCGCCCTTAAGCGCAGATTATTATTTATTATCCCTCTTGCCTTGGCCTTATTAATGACTAAATCGTTGGGCGCGATCTTGAGCTTATTTTCAGGGGTTACCCTCTGGTATTACCTGAAGAAAAAACTCAATAAAAGAACCATTGCCTACCTGGCAGCGCTGTTTATTGCCATAACATTGATTTTTCTCTCCAGGCAAGCTACGGCAAAAGAATATTTAAGCCTTTCCTTTTCTGCTTTAACGAGGATTGACTATTGGAAGGATACGCTAAGAATAATACTAATCCATCCGATTATCGGGGCGGGGATAGGCTGTTTTGGGCTTTACAACACAGAATACGCCCATAATCTATACCTCCAGATGTGGGCAGAGAATGGCATCCTCGGTTTAATTTCATTTTTATGGCTTATCTTTGCGGTATTAAAAACGGGCCTGCAGGAATTCAGGTCAGATAAAGGGAAGATGTATTTAGCAAGCATAGTTTCTTCCTGCGTGATATTCCTCGTACACAATTTCGCGGATTTTACCTTCTATCTGCCTGAAATAAGCCTAATCTGGTGGCTTCAGATGGGGCTGTGCCTGCCCCGGGAAGAGAATAAACTACCTATTCCTGAAAATAAAACGGATTGCCCTCGGACGGAAAATAATTGTATACCCTAAAGAGATAAGGTCGTAGAAAATAACAGGCAGCAGGCATAAGAAGAATCCGGGCAAATTCTCGTTCTTTATCAAGGTGAGGAAGCGGTTCCTTAATAAAGAGGCGTAAAACCGGTCATCCAGATACCTGCGCGCAAAACTGCTCCCTATCCCCCCCGGCTGCCTGCACGAACCCCCTCTTGCGTGATAAGCTATGGCCTGCGGGATATAGTAGGCCTTCCATTTCTTCCGGTTGGCCCTCCAGCATAAATCGAGGTCTTCATAATACATAAGGAACCTGGAATCGAAATATCCGTTTTCGTCCTTGACCGCATTGAGCATCTTCCTGCGGTAGAGGGCAACGCATCCGCTCACTCCGAAGATAAATCCCTTCTCCTCAAACTGCCCCGCGTCAATTTTAGAATAGCCCCTTTCTTTCGGGGTGCAAAAGATGCTTAAAGATAAACCTGTGCTATCGATAACCCTTTTCCCCATGCGCAGTATCTTCCCGCTTACCATGCCGACCTTCTCGTCGACAAACCCGTTCAGGGCCTGGCGGATAAAATCCCTTTCCAGCACTACGTCATCATTAAGGCAGAGAATAAACTCTCCGCGGGTAGAATCTATCCCGCAGTTAAGGGAAACAGAAAATGAGGCATTTCCTGCGAGGGGCTCTACCGTCGCCCCGGGGAAAACTTCTTTTATGCGCGGCAAGAGAGAAGGATTAACGGAGTTTTCAATAACAACTACTTCGATATTCTTATGGCTCTGGAGTTTTAACGAATTAAGACAGTCTGAAATGTAGTCGGCAACACCACAGGTAACAACAACTACGCTAACAAGCTTTTCCGGGTCATTTGCCATGATAAATCAGCAATAACGCTATTCTTGGGCTGTTTTCACAAGAAAGGGCATAATATCCTCGCCCTTTAGTTCTCCGATGGAGCCAAGCCTGGAAGATTTCTCGGAAAAGCTTAAAGAGCCGTCCGGCTTAATACCTCCTCCGCAAACCAATAAAGGGACAGGATCGGCGGTATGCGCCTTTACGGCGCAAACAGTGGAGTGATCGGCCGTTACGGCGATAATCGTATTGGATAAATCGAGTTTAGGCAGCAGGCTTGAAAAGAAATACTTATCGATCGCTTCAATGCTCTCTTTTTTAAGCTTAAAGTCACCGTCGTGGGCCGGCTCATCGGGCCCTTTCAGGTGCACGTAAATCCCGTCGTATTTTTCTATCGAATCTACGGCTATCTTTGCCCAAACGGAATAATCGACGTCCAAATGCCCGCTTGACTGGGGCACATCAATAATGTCTATGCCGGTCAAAAGGGCAATCCCTTTCTCAACCGGCATTTGCACAAATGAACCGAACTTCAGGTTGAACCTTTCTTTTATAGGGGGAAATTTCGGCAAATGGTCTCCGGCATCGCGGGATAATATAAGGTTGCCGGGCATCTTGCCTTCGCTGACCCTTTTTTTATTAATGGCCGCATCGTTAAGCACTTTGATTGATTTCTCGGTAAATTCATTCAAAAGTTTTGCTGCCTCAACGGCAGAAAGGTCTTTTTCGTATCCCGGCATAGGCTCGGAAACAGCCACCTTGTTCTCAAACTTCTCCTTAGCCACGCCGAAAACCCCTTCACGGTCGTAGGCAGGGTCGGTATTGGTAATCCAGCCCGAAAGCTTCTGGTGCATCCCCCTTATGACTAATATGCCGCGATGGCCGATAGTGCTTTTAAATTCAAACGTAGCGCTGGAGAGGGTAACTTTCGAGTTTATCTCTTTGGCTAAAGCAACTGCCTCTTCGGTAGAAAGGTTCCTCCCCACCCTGCGGTCTTTTATAGTGCTAGCATCTTCGCCTACAGTCGCAAAGTTTACCCTGAAGGCTACATCGCCGTCATTAACTAAAAGTCCTTCGGCAAAGGACTCTAAGGGCCCGCGCCCGGTGTAATATTTATGGGCATCGTAGCCTAAAAGGCTTATTACCGCGATATCCGACTCCGGGGCGATACCTTTGCCTACCGGATAAACAATTCCGGTCTTCCCCGACTGGGCAAGCCGGTCCATATTGACAGTTACTGCCGCCTCTAATGGAGTCTTTTCCCCCAGCTCTTTTACCGGTAAATCCCCTAAGCCATCAAGGACTATATAGATAATTTTTTTCATTATTCCCCCGTTAACATTTTGAAAATCCGCAGGCATGGCATTTCATGCATCCTTCTTCATGGCGCAGCGCTCCGCCGCAGTCAGGACATACCCCAACTATATCCCCCCCTCCTGAACCGGAATAATCTACGGCAATATGCTCATCTTCGGAAGAATGTTTCATCGCTAAAGAAGAAACCTCCAGGGACTGCTTAGCCGCCTGGACATTCACCAGCCTTCTTTCTATCACGCGCGCAATCGCGTCTGCGCACGAAAAAATACGCTGTCCTTTTTCCCAGGAAGGAGAAGGGCAACGTATATTGCGCAGCTGCTCAATAATGGATTTTACCTCGACCCCCGCGCGAAAACCCAAAGATACGAGCCTGCCGATAGCCTCAAGCTGGGAAGCGGCGCATCCTCCGGCCTTGCCCATCTGGGTAAAAAGCTCGAACGGGTTACCCTCCTCGTCAACATTAATCGTAACATACAGGTTTCCGCATCCGGTAGACACCTTGGTCGTCGTACCGATAATTACCTCCGGGCGCGGGCGCGGCGCAATCGCTTTCTTTGATTCCTCCTGCACCCCTTCAGGTTTTGCCTGCTTTTCCGAAGCGGAATTACCTATATTTAAGACCTGTTCCTCGCGGCTATTATCACGGTAAACAGTAATCCCCTTGCATCCTAACTCATAAGCCAGCAGGTAAGCCTTACGCACATCTTCCTGCGTAGCCTCATTGGAAAAGTTAATCGTCTTAGAGGTCGCGTTATGCACGTATTTCTGGAACGCCGCCTGCATACGCACATGCCACTCCGGAGATATATCATGCGCAGTGACAAAAACCCTCTTTACGTCCTCGGGTATTTCATCGATATGGGCCAAAGAACCGTTCTCGGCAATCTTCTCCATAAGCTCGCGGCTGTAAAAACCTCTTAGCTTGGCCACTTCCTCAAAAAGGGGATCTACCTCGACCAACTTGTCGTTATCCATAACATTATGGTAATAAGAAATAGCAAATAACGGCTCGATTCCGGATGAACACGGCCCAGCGATAATGCTGATGGTCCCGGTCGGTGCAATGGTAGTAAGCGTGGCATTACGCATCCTGGATAAACCGTCTTTTTTATCGTATACGCTGCCTTTAAAGGCGGGGAATACGCCTTTAGACTTTCCTAATTCCAAAGACTTGTTTGTTGCCTCATCCAGAATAAAAGACATAACCTTTTCCGCTAAGGCTACTGCCTCATCGCTGTTATAGGGTATATTAAGCCGGATAAGCATGGATGCCCAGCCCATAACGCCCAGGCCGATTTTGCGGGTCGCCTTCGTCGCCTTCTCGATTTGAGGCAAAGGAAATTTATTTTCATCTATTAAATTATCCAGAAAATGCACCGCCAGATGCGTAACTTCTCTAAGCCTCTCCCAATTGATTTCATAACGGCTGCCCGAACGTTTGCAGACCTGCAGAAGGTTTATCGAGCCTAAATCACAGCTTTCATAAGGCAAGAGCACCTGTTCGCCGCAGGGATTGGTAGATTCGTATTTACCAAGCCTTGGCGTAGGATTAAAGGCATTCATCCGGTCTATAAAAATCACTCCGGGCTCTCCGTTTTTATGCGCCTGTTTTACTACCAGGTCAAAGACCTTCCTGGAATTTACCTTTTTTACCGGCTTGTGCGTGTGGGGATCAATCAAGTCATAATCCTCATCCTTAGATAGCCTGCGCATAAACTCATCTGTTATAGAAATCGAAATATTAAAGTTATTTATCTGTTTGTTATTATCCTTGCAGGTGATAAATTCCATAATATCCGGATGGTCAACCCTTAAGATGCCCATATTTGCCCCGCGGCGCGTTCCACCCTGCTTGACCGCTTCGGTAGCTGCGTCATAAACACGCATGAATGAAATAGGACCAGAGGCAATCCCGCCGGTAGTCTTTACTACCGCATTCTTTGCGCGCAGGCGCGAAAAAGAAAACCCCGTTCCGCCGCCTGACTTATGGATCATGGCAGTTGCCTTAAGGCTCTCAAATATGGAATCCATGGAATCCTCTATGGGAAGGACGAAACATGCGCTTAACTGACCGAGGTCCTTGCCCGCGTTCATTAGGCAGGGAGAATTGGGAAGGAATTCCAATGAAGACATTACAGAAAAGAATGCGTCATCGAGCTTCTTAATCTCTTTCTCCCCCTTACCATAGAACCTCTCCGCCTTGGCTATTGCCCCGGATACCCTGCGAAACATTTCTTCGGGAGTTTCGGTTACTTTTCCCGATTCATCTTTCTTAAGGTACCTCCTCTCTAAGACCTTCAGCGCATTATCAGACAATTTCAAGTTCATATTTATTCTCCTTGCCTTAAAAATTATAAAATTATAAATTCAAACGTTATAATATTAACACAATGCGTGAATATTTGTCAATAGAAAATTACAATATATTGTGTTTTTTCTTCCAGAAGATACAACCGATTGTATTACAGGATAATTAAAGGGTCCGGCAGGATTCCCGTACAACTAACTCCGTCGGCAGGATAATTTTCTTGGCTTGCGCGCCCTTGCCGGAATTCATCAGCCTATTTAATTCCTTTACCCCTTCTTCGGCCATTTTAATCAAAGGCTGTCTTACCGTAGTTAAGGCAACCGGTCCGTACAGGCCAGAAGGATTGTCATCAAAACCTACGATAGATAAATCCCCGGGGATATTTTTGCCCATCTCCCTGGCTAAAGTCATCACTTCCAGCGCCATAGAATCCGAAGCAACAAAAACCGCGGTAGGAAAATCCGGCATCTTGAACAAAGCCTCTGCCGCAGACCTGGCCTGTCCTCGCGAATAATCGGTCTTTAATATATAATCCTCTCTCACCGGGATATTATTCTTTTTTAATGCTTGTATATACCCTTCGAGCCTTAATGCCGCAGCCTGCGTGGCAATATCTCCGCTGATATGCGCTATCTTTTTGTGCCCCAGGCTTACCAGATAATCAACCGCGCTTTCTGCCCCGCCGCAGTTATCAACAGCGATACAGCTTACCGGAAGGTCTTTCACGTAATTATTTATTACTACGGTAGGAATACCGGAAGATACCGCCTCTTCCACCTGAAAGCGGGTCCCGATGATATCGGAAAACATAAAACCGCCCACCCCTCTTAAATTAAGCGGGTTGCGGGTATGGCTGTCAGTAAGGTGCAGCAAAAGATCGAGCTTGAATACTTCGCACAGGTTACCCGTAGCGCGTATCAGCTCTAAGGCATAAAAAGAATAAAAAACGCCTTCATACCGCGGGATAATCAACGCGACTACGTTACTCTTTCCTGTAGCTAGCCTCTGCGCAAACACAGAAGGCTGGAAATTAAGCTCTTTTACCGCGCTTAACACCTTAGTGCGGTTCTTATCTTTTACCGTCCCGACCTTATTGATAACGCGAGAAACTGTGGTGATGGAAACCCCGGCAAGCTTTGCTACATCCTCTATAGAAATAACGGAAGAAGGGGTTTTCTTAACGCGCATTTTCTTATGATCCTTACCTTACTGTATCGCCTATCCTAATCTGGGAGCTCTGCGTCTTTATATCACAGGCAGAAATATTCTGCCTTATCTGTATAACCTCAATGCTCGCGATAGCCTTATCGTTGCGATAAACCGTAAATGCGTCGCCGGTCTTTACTCCCGACTGCGCGCCCAGGTCAATAATAATAAAATTATTTTCCTTATTAACGGCCATAACCCTTCCTAACGGAGCGCTGCCTTGGCCTTCCTGTTTTTCCTTCCCGGACTTTGGCTTAACGACTATCTCCGGCAGGTCTACCGAATTCTTGCCGTTTTTAACCGAAGGCTCGGCCGCGGGTTTACCGCCTGCCTTGACATTCTCTACCTTATTCTTAAAATCATCGAAATGAACAAGTTTCTCGGTGAGCATCGTCTCCATTTCCGAAAGCCTGCCCTCGAGAGACTGCTTATCTTCGTTCAAATCCTGCAGTTTTCTTTCGAGATTAGCCTTACGCGTATTAAGGCTGGACAGCTGCCTGCTTAATACGGAATTTTCATTACGGATGGATTTATAGCTATCCTGTATGGCTGCCTTATCATTCTTTTCTCTTACTAAATCCTGCGCCATGGTATCGAGCAGCCTCTTATTGTAATCTAGCTGCCGGCTTAAGTCGTCTCTTTCCCGCTTAAGGTTATTCAACTCAAGCTCAAAATTTGCCTTCTCCCTTTGCAGTTGTTCATTGCCGATCTGGAGGTCTTTTAACTCGTTACGCACATTAGACAACTGCATTTCCAGGTCGGTCTTTTCCTTAAGGATAGCCGCCCAGTATGCGTCATTGGACTGCGGGACAGATATCTGCGCGGGTTGCTCGCGTTCAACGGACTTTAACTGCTGCTTCTGACTCTTAAGTTTTTCTAAAAGCTCTTCCCTTGCCCTGTTAACCAATTCATACTTCTTTTCCAGGTCAGTCTTTTCGCGGGAAATCTTTTCTAAGTCCGCGGACAAAGAGCCCATCCTTGCCTCGTAATTACGCATGGTGCCGGAAAGCCTGTCCATTTTGGTGATCAGGTTTGCGTTTTCGGATTTTAATTCATCCCTCTCCCGGATAAGCTGCTGCTTGCCTCCGTGAGCCTGGACAAAAAGAAAAAGAGCTGCTATCAGAGCAACCACTAACCCTACGATAATAATTTTAAATTTCTGTTCCATTGACCCTCCTTAATTTATAACTGGGCAAAGATTTTTTGCATTACCAGACTCGCTGCGCCCAAGGCGACCGCATTCTCCCTTAACTGTGAGTAAGTTATCTTAAGGTCTTCTGTAGTCTCCCTGAAAGCCCATTCCTTTACCGTGGAGCTTACTCGGTTCAGGAAATCCTCCCCTGCGTCTTCCAGGCCTCCCCCCAGAACAACTACTTCGGGATTAAGCAAATTCACCAGATAGGCTATTTTAATACCCAGCCTTCTCGCGGCCAGTTCTATTACCTCTTTAGCTACCTGGTCCCCGGTGCGGTATAAACCAAATATTTTCTTCAAATCTATGCCCGCAAGTTCCCTGTCCTTTTCTCTATTTTTTCTTATAAATGACTCAACGATACCTAAATCTATATCCCAGCGTTTCAAAAAACAGCTATTCCCTAAATCGCAATTAAAATCATCCTGTTCCTTATAGTTATATATAGAAACCTCTCCGGCAAAACCCCTTGCGCCCCTGAACACCTCTCCGTTTATCATCAAGCCGCACCCTACGCCGGAAAACATATAGACTACATTCTTATACC
>JACCDG011559659.1_pt1 | contig 17061 bp, 13 predicted proteins | sample 7442471 | NCBI WGS metagenome assembly JACCDG01 (sample SAMN15323444, study PRJNA562643) | freshwater metagenome | isolation source: river surface water | place: USA:Blue River Watershed | collected 2017-08-17 | reverse complement strand
GTAATTTTGCACGAATTTTTATAATAAACTATGTTACGTACACACACGAACGGCGAATTGAGAATGGAACACGTGGGCCAAACAGTCACTTTATGTGGCTGGGTTCAGAAAACACGTGATAAGGGCGGTATGCTATGGATCGACTTGCGCGATCGTTATGGCATCACCCAATTAATGTTGGAGGAAGGGAAGTCGGATCCTGCTTCGTTGGCTTTAGCCCGCGGATTAGGTCGTGAGTTTGTCGTAGCTGCAGAGGGATTGGTTGTGGAGCGTTTGGCAAAAAATGACAAATTGCCAACGGGCGATGTGGAGATTAAGGTAACGAATTTACATATTTTAAATCCGGCGAAATTGCCTCCTTTCTTGATCGAGGATGAAACGGATGGAGGGGATGATATCCGTATGAAATACCGTTATTTAGATTTACGTCGTAATCCCATTCGCGAGAGTCTTCGTTTGCGCCATCAAGTAGGACGTGAAGTGCGTAATTACCTCGACAAGCAAGATTTCATCGAAGTTGAAACTCCTGTATTAATTAAGTCGACGCCGGAAGGGGCTCGCGATTTTGTCGTGCCATCGCGCATGAATCCAGGCGAATTTTATGCCTTGCCGCAATCGCCGCAGACATTTAAGCAATTATTGATGGTTTCAGGATTCGATCGTTACTATCAAATCGTAAAGTGTTTCCGCGATGAGGATTTGCGTGCAGATCGCCAGCCGGAGTTTACGCAGATCGACTGCGAGATGTCGTTTGTCGAGCAAGAAGATATTCTAAATATGTTTGAAGGCTTGATTCGTCATTTATTCTTATCCGTGAAAGGCTTAGACATTGGCGAAGTTTCGCGCATGACCTATGCGGATGCAATGAAGTATTATGGATCCGATAAACCGGATATTCGTTTCGACATGAAGTTCGTCGAGTTGAAAGGCGATGGGGTTGATTTGACCTCAGGAAAAGATTTCCAAGTGTTTGACTCGGCGAATACGGTTGTCGGAATTTGTGTGAAGGGAGCAGCAGAATATACGCGCAAGCAATTGGATGAATTAACGGACTTTGTTCGCCGACCACAAATTGGGGCAAAGGGCTTGATTTATGCACGTGTTCAGCCGGATGGCGTTGTAAAATCGTCGGTAGATAAGTTTTATTCGGAAGCGGATTTAGCGGCTTGGGCTTCGGCATTCCAGGCGGAACCAGGTGACTTGATTTTAGTTCTTTCAGGGGATGGCGACAAGGTTCGCAAGCAGTTGAATGAACTTCGTCTTGAAATGGGAACGCGCATGGGATTGCGTGATCCGAATAACTATCAAGTGCATTGGGTGGTCGACTTCCCTTTGTTGGAATATGGCGAGGAAGAGGATCGCTGGTTTGCGATGCACCACCCCTTTACGAGTCCGAAACCGGAAGATATTGCCTTGATGGAGGCTGGCGACTTTGGCAAAGTTCGTGCCAATGCCTACGATTTAGTCGTAAATGGCGTCGAAGTAGGAGGAGGGTCGATCCGTATTTTCCAAAAGGAATTGCAATCGAAAATGTTTGAGGTACTAGGATTTAGCGAGGAGGAGGCGAAAGCACAATTTGGATTCTTATTAGACGCCTTTGAATATGGCGCGCCGCCACACGGAGGTTTGGCCTTTGGTTTCGACCGACTTTGCTCATTGTTCGGAGGAACTGAATCGATTCGTGATTACATCGCATTCCCGAAAAACAATGCGGGTCGTGATGTGATGATTGATTCCCCATCGCCTTTGGCGCAAGCGCAATTGGATGAATTGAAAATCAAAACGAATTTATAAGTTAATTAATGCAAGCTTTGGCAAACAAAAAGGTTTGCCAAAGCTATGCGTAAATTAGAACTCGTATTTAAATACAGGGCTTTCCCACTCGCCCGCATTAATATTGAGTACTTCTTTGATCTGTCCGTGATGAATATCGAAAACCCATCCATGCAAGTGTGGGAATTGGCGATTTGCCCAAGCTTTCTGCACAATGGATGTTTTAGCCAAATTTTGGATTTGTTCTGCCACGTTGAGTTCCACCAATTTATTAAAGCGTAATTGCTCGTCATCGATGGCATGAAGGGCTGAAAAGTGTTTTTCATAGACCTCCTTGATGTTTCGAAGCCACTTGTTAATCAGGCCAAAATCATGATTTGACATCGCAGCTTTGACACCACCGCAGTTGTAGTGGCCGCAGACGATGATGTGCTTTACTTTCAAGACTTCGACGGCGTATTGCAGGACCGACAACAAATTGATGTCGGTATGTACCACCATATTGGCCACATTGCGGTGAACAAAGATGTCGCCGGGATCCGCATGGGTAATTTCTTCGGCCGGCACTCGGCTGTCTGCACATCCAATCCATAAAAACAAGGGATTTTGGTCTTTGGATAAGTTGTCGAAATAGCTCGAATCAAGTTCTAAGCGTTCACTTGCCCAGGCTTTGTTGCTTAATAAGAGTTTTTTGTATTCTTTCATTTCGTTATTTCTTTTTTAGGTCAGCCTCAATTCCGCGCTCATGTGCGGTGGCGATAAATTCTTGAATGAGTAGATTGATATCATGGTCCATAAAATGCACTTTGGAAATATCAATAAATACTTCGGACCCCGCTGGAATCTTTCGTAGCGCTTCCTTTAATGCCATTTTGTGCAAGAAAGTGACGTCTTTTTGAAACTTAATTAACACTTCATTCCCATTTTTGAAAACGGAAAATACGGAAGAATAATTCGTCAAGATGACGAAAATCAGACCTACGATGGTACCGATAAAAATTCCCCATAATAAATCTACTCCAACCACGACAGCAATGGTCACGAGGAAGGGAACCCATTGTTTCCAGCCTTCGGAAAATACTTTTTTGAACTCTTTGGGGTGTGCTAATTTATAGCCTGTATAGAGAAGAATACTTGCCAAACAGGCCAATGGTATGTGATTCAAGTAAGTAGGTAAGGCGATAACGGCCAATAATAAGAGTAATCCATGGACAAAGCCCGACATCCTTGTTTTTCCTCCTGCGTAAATATTCGTAGAGGAACGGACAATGACAGATGTAATGGGTAACCCACCTAGGAGCCCACTCGCAAGATTACCAACTCCCTGAGCAATTAATTCTCGGTCTGGTGAAGCAATGCGCTTTTGTGGATCTAATGCTTCAGTCGCTTCGAGTGAAAGTAAGCTTTCCAACGATGCTACGATAGCTAGTGTAATGGCGATGCTGTAGATTTTGGGATTGCTGAGGTAGCTCCAATCTGGGCTATTCAAACCGGCAATTAGCTCATTCAGTTGTCCAAAAATAGGTAAATTGACCATGTGGTCTGGGGAATTTCCTAAATACCAATTCGGAGCCAAGCTTTGAAATGACATATTGATCACAACTCCCAAGAGGACTACGATGAGCGACGCGGGCAGTGCTTGCATCCAGCGAAGCTTGTTGGCCATTGCCGTCCAAGTGAAAAGGGTGATAAGTCCTACGAGTGCAATGATCAGTGCGCCAAGTTTGATTTCGGCAATGGAACTCGCTAATTCACTAAAGGTATTTCTTCCATCGGCGATTTGCGTAAATTCAAATTCACCAAAAAAGTCCAAGTCATCTCCGAAAGCATGCGGCATTTGTTTCAAGATAATCACAATTCCGATGGCTACGAGCATGCCTCGAATGACAGAAGATGGAAAGAATCCGCCAATTTTTCCCATTTTCAGAAGACCTAAGGCAATTTGAATCAGGCCCGCTAAGATGACGGCAATTAAGAAGCCGGCGAAGCTACCCAAATCAGCTATGGCTGTGGCAACAATGATGGTGAGTCCTGCGGCTGGGCCGCTGACCGACAACTCGGAACCAGAAATAAGTGAAACAATGAGTCCACCAATAATTCCAGCGATTAGGCCAGCCATTAATGGGGCCCCCGAAGCCAAGGCAATTCCAAGACATAATGGCAATGCGACTAGAAAGACGGCGATGCCTGATTTCCAATCTCCGGCAAGCAGAGATTTAAGATAAGGTTGATTATTCATACAAGGGTTTATTAAGTTTTAACAATTTAAGTGGTCCAAGTATGTATCTGGTGGGGTTGTGATGGGGTATGTATGTGCTTGTGATAAGCGATCGTGATAAGCGAAAATAACGAGTTGATTTCGATTAAATGCCGGTAATTGACCTTCCTGATTTACTTTGTTCAAATAGGCTGTTTCATTCACGTCATCATCATGGTCTTCCGAATCATCCTTGTCATCTGAATCCGTGCGCGTATTTTCAGCTAGCTTGGAGAATAAGTTGGGCGAATCCCAAATTCGCTCCGACTGCATCGAATACCCCTGCAATGGATTCATCAAATGAGTCTCCTTTTGGGCTGTCAGCGTCAGCCCAAAAATCAAATGCCAGCAAAAAAGTATGAAAGCAGCCATTAATCGAAATTCGTTTTTTGTTGGAAGATAATCTTTCCTTGTGCATCTCGTTCCAGCACTAATTCAGGTTCCGAGTTGTCGAATTTGTCTTTTCCGTATCGCCATTCTTTTTTTAATCGACCGCCCGTGCCAAATTCAAAATATTCCCGCCAGCGTCCGATTCGGACACTGTCATCCAGCATGCCTTCCTCTTTGACATTGCCGCTGGGATAAAAAGCGCGATATTGTCCACGAACCCTGCCGTAAACGATCGGGGTAACTTCCTGTATTTTCTTGTGTTCGGCATCGTAGTACGTGATTGTTGAGCCTACAGGAAAGCCACGCACATAATATTGCTTGTTGATTAATTCGCCATCCGGACCATAGGTTTCCCAGCGGCCATCTTTGGCTCCCATGTAAAAGAAGCCTTGTTCTTGTAGATTTTGATTGATGATTCGCCGAAAAGCTCCGTGGCAGATTTGGGCAGTCTGATTGTCTTTTAAAACACCCGTGATTATACGTGCTTGCGCCGGATCAAACCACCAAATTTCAGCGACATACGGACTAATTGCCTCATCTTCTACATATTTGACCACATTGATTTCTTCGATGGTGTTGCGCGTGCCACTGCCGTAATTCCCAAGGCGCCTTTCCGTTTTTATTTGCTCGTATTCGTCTTTGGGCGGGTTTTTTTTGTTGACCCTACGAGCCAACATACTCGCTTTGATTCCCAGGTTTTTAATGCCAAGGTCCTCGATGAGGGCTTTGCTCTCCGACTTTATTTTTTGGGCCTCGTCCCATTTGCTTTCCAAGCCCGTACCTAAGCGTCCTCCTAAAAAGCCTTTTTGATTCGTTGTGTCGATCAAGGGTTTTTGGCTAGACTTCAACGATTCTGTTTGGGCAAAACAATTTAGCCCAAAGAAACCTAAGCCAACAAAGTAGAGTAGCGTTTTTTTCATATTTCATTTGAACGAGCCTCGTTCAAAAAAATTTCTCAAAAATAGGAATTTAAATGATTAGCTAGGGTAGTTTATGTATTTTTGCAAGGTTTTTTACGAAGTAAACCTCCCAGATTAGACAAACATTGAAAAAGGAAGCAAAAATATATGTAGCTGGACACCGTGGAATGGTCGGTTCAGCCATCATTCGGCAGTTGAAATCGCATGGCTATCATCAACTGATTGTTCGCACATCCAATGAACTGGATTTGCGAAATCAGCAAGCGGTATCCGATTTTTTTGAATCCGAAAAACCGGATTATGTGTTTTTAGCGGCGGCGAAAGTGGGAGGTATCGTGGCCAATAATACGTATCGAGCGGATTTCCTGTATGAAAATTTGGCCATTCAAAATAACGTCATTCATGCGTCCTATGTTCACCAGGTGACGAAATTGATGTTCTTAGGTTCTTCTTGTATTTATCCCAAAATGGCTCCACAACCCTTAAAGGAGTCCTATCTGTTAAGTGGTTATTTGGAGCCGACAAATGAGCCTTACGCCATTGCCAAAATCGCAGGCATAAAAATGTGCGAAGCCTATCGCGCCCAATATGGATGCGATTTTATTTCCGTGATGCCTACCAATCTCTATGGGCCAAACGATAATTATGACTTACAAAATTCCCATGTCTTACCTGCGATGATTCGCAAGTTTCATGAAGCGAAAGAACGTGGCGATGCGAGTATGGAACTTTGGGGATCTGGTTCACCCATGCGGGAATTTTTATATGCCGATGATTTAGCCGAGGCCTGCTTGTTCTTGATGGAAAATTACAGTGATTCCGAACTCGTGAATATCGGAACAGGCGTGGATGTAACTATCAAGGAATTAGCTGAAACGGTCAAAGAAATTGTGGGCTTTGCCGGCGAAATTCGCTGGGATGTTTCCAAACCCGATGGCACGCCTCGGAAATTAATGGATGTATCAAAATTACATCAATTGGGCTGGAAACATAGCATTGAGTTAGCCGATGGCATAGGTCTAGCCTACCAAGACTTTCTCGCGAATGTGGAATTACGGAAATAATGAAGAAAGCAGATTGGTTTAGTACTTGGTTTGATTCTCCCTATTATCACATGCTTTATGCGAGCCGGGATGATCGGGAAGCAGAGCAATTTATTGAAGTCTTGCAGGCAAAGCTTGCTATTCCGAAAGGAGCATTGGTCTTAGATGCGGCTTGTGGGAAAGGGCGACATGCAAAGACGCTACAGCAGTTGGGTCTTCAGGTTGACGGCTTTGATTTGTCCCCTAGCAACATTGCAGAAGCCAATAAAATGGCCAACGCGCACTTGCATTTTTTTGTACATGACATTCGTGAGCCCTTGCCAAAACAAGGTCAATACGATATCGTTTTTAATTTTTTTACCAGTTTCGGCTATTTTGATGACCCGGCCGATAATGCGCGTGCATTTCAAACATTTGCCGGAGGTTTGAAGCCTCAAGGTTTATTGGTGATGGATTTTTTAAATCCCAATTACATCTTGGCAAATCTCGTGAATGAAGAAATTGTGCACCGTAGCGGGATTGATTTTCATATTAATCGCTGGGAAGAAAATGGCTTTCTCTATAAGTCAATTTCATTCGTAGACCAGGGTAAATCCTATGACTTTCAGGAAAAAGTGGAGTTGATTTCCCAAGAAGATTTTCTTCGTTATGCCCATTTCGCCGGTTTGCAGTTTTTGAATTTGGCTGGTGATTATACATTAGGTCAGTTTGACGCGCTAAACTCTCCTCGGATGATTTTTTTCTGGGCTAAACCTGAATAACATGACGAACTTTCGCGCTTTGCTAACGGAAATTCACCCGGATGGGACTGCGCAAACCCATGTTCGGCAGCTTGACATTACCATGCTCCCGGATAATCCCGTCTTGATTCGCGTGGCGTATTCGTCCCTAAATTACAAGGATGCTTTGTCGGCCAGCGGCCACAAAGGAATCACCCGAAACTTTCCTCACATTCCCGGAATCGATGCCGCGGGTATTGTCGAAAATGACTCGTCGGGTCAATTTTCGAAAGGAGCGCGTGTAATCGTGACAGGTTTTGATTTGGGGATGAACACCTATGGAGGTTTGTCGGAATACATCCGTGTGCCCGCCGAATGGGTCGTTGAAATTCCGGACCAACTCACCTTTTTGGCCGCGATGCATTGGGGGACTGCCGGTCTTACCGCGGCGATGGCGGTTGACGCGCTGATTCAAAATCAAATCAGTCCCGATCGGGGAGAGATTCTTGTTACGGGAGCTAGCGGAGGCGTAGGGGTGATGAGTATACAACTGTTGAAAAAACTCGGTTATTCGGTCGTTGCTTTGAGTGGGAAACCTGAATTATCCAACGGGTTAATGGAGTTGGGTGCTTCCCAGGTACGGGACCGACAAGCCTTTTTGGAGGTGTCGAGTAAGGCTTTATTTCCCATGGAATTTGCAGGGGCGATTGATACACTTGGAGGCGATTTTCTCGTGCAAGTGGTGAAAAAGCTGAAGTTTGGTGGGTCTGTTGCCGTTTGTGGGATGGCCGCGGGCGTTGAATTGCCCATGCAGGTTTATCCGTTTATTCTTCGTGGCATTCGGATGCTAGGCATCTATTCTGCGGATTCAGCTCTAACATATAAAAAAGCTTTGTGGGCAAAAATAGCCAACGAGTGGGCTTTGGAAAACCCGCTTTTTGGCCAAGTAATCAGCTTAGAGGAGGTTCCCGCGATCTTGGAGCGCATGTTGGTCGGAACGTCCCATGGTCGCTATATTGTTAAAATTTAACAAATTTAATACCGCGACTGCTAGCTATTTCAGGCAGTTGGATTAAATACGTCCCAAGGGGTAAGTTGCCCACATCAATCCGTATTTCATGATTTTGAGGGGAGTAGTCATCTTCCTGCATCAATTTTCCTTGCATCGTCCAAATTTGAACTTTTAGCCTAGTCAATGATTGAAGTGCATCCGGAATTCCGAGCTGAATTTCGTTTTGGGCAGGATTTGGGAATGCGCTTAATGTCAGAAACGGGTTTTCCTCTTGGGATGCAAGTATTCGTATCGTATAATTATCGGAGGTAGCTAAACAGCCATTGATGTCCGTTAATTTGATGGAATAGGTGCCTGCCTGCGTGGGTAAATAGCTGACACTCGTGGCTCCGGGAATAACAATACCATCCAGGTACCATTGCAAATTCTCCCCGGGCGAAGATTTCAATACGCCATCCGAATAGGATAATATAGGTGCCAATGGGTAGGTATATCGAATGCTAAGGCCACTACTTACATTGCTGCAATTACCTTGGCTAACTTGTGCTTGGTAGAGGCCTGCTTTATTCGCGGAGAAAGTCGCCTGCGTCGCACCAGAAATGGCTTTCCCGTCTAAAAGCCATTGGATGGCCGCGTTGGGGCTTACGGAGGCTGTAATCGATTTGGCTTCATTCGAACAAATGTTCAGACTGCCCGATGGACTGATGCTGGCCGTTGGACTCGGATTAGATGTCAGACTAATCGCTGCACGTGGACTTGGACATCCGATGGATTTGAATTTCATGTCATAGAAATAATAATACCCGGTTGTGATGGGTGCGCCGTTGAATTTTGCACCCGTCATGGAGAGGATATTGGGAATCGTATACGGATAGCCCAGGTTGATGGGAGCATTGACGGTATCCGCGAGACTTCGGTTACTTCGAAAGATGCTAGCCCCATTCGAGCAGGATTGAGAGAGTAGGTAATTCCCCGCCTTCGGGAAGGGTAGATTCAAGTAAACGATTTGACCCGGATCATCTTTATCATCGATTAATTGTCCATTGACAGTGGTCTTATTGCTTTGGGTGCGGGTAGCTTCCACATCCTTGGATACCGATGCGATTAATTCGCCGCTGTCTTTATTGTAAACACTGAATGTGATTGTTCCTGAAGTTCCCACATAAATACGCGCACTTTCCAAAATGATGGGGCTTTTGACTTCAAAGATTGGTTCAGGGCCAAAATTGCTGTAGTAAGATCCTGAGCCAAAGGCCGATTTACTGCTCGGCTGTAAGCTTCCGGCGAAGTCGGCCTGACCAACCGTATACGTGTTCGATGCGGGTAAGCTTATACTCGCTCCCGCACCTGCCAATGTATTGTTGGTGTACCAAAGGGCCTTATCGCTCGAAGCTAACAAATTGACGAGTGTACCTGGCGTACAGAGTGTCCCTGAAGCGATAAGGGCTTGTGGGCTTTCAACCATTTGAGTTCGCTCAAATGAATTATTGAGCGCAAATTGGTCAGTAGCGAGTGTGCTTTTTAATTCGAAACGATACGTTTGACCCGCGACTAAGGTGCCCACGCCCTCTAATCCCACTTCCTTTTCTTGTCCAGCACTTAGTTGGGTTATACTGCCTTTGAGCGTACTCACCCAAAGTCCTCCACTGCTGACGATGACCTCGATGGGGATAAGCTGTTGGCTTTGACTTCCCAAATTTTTCACACGGGCTACGAGGCTTATTTTATCATTGCTTTGGCAAAAACTGCCAGAAGTAGTACTTAGTCCAATGGCTGCGATGTCGTTCGAGGCTTGGGTAATTTGTAAACTACTCTCAAAGATCTGTCCATTGCTTAGGTTTCCACAGTTCCCTGATAAAGCATCATAGGAAGCGATAATCCGCAATTTGTAGCGCTGCCCAATTTGGGAAAGAGCCAACGATTGAATTGATATTTCCAATGCATTCGCTTGAATGTTATTCGAAGCGACTACTAATTCATCCGCGTCGTCAAAATCCCCATCTTGGTTCCAATCCACCACGGCTCGCACATTTTTGCTTGTCGTATTCGTAAATTGTAGGCTTGTTTTTTTTGTTTCCCCTTGTTCAATCAAGATTCCAGTACCCGTACTGTCTAAGGTATTAGCTATCGGTTTTAAATCAGAAGTAAATTGGGTGATGACCGATTTCCCATTCGTTGAAATAGGTGTGCAATAGCTCGTTCCTCCTATCCCTGAAAGGATCAACGAAAATTCCTGTTGTCCATTTTTTAAACTTCCTTTATGACTGACACTCAAGGTATAACTTTCACCTGGATTCGTATTGGGAATGCGTATTTGCTCCACATTATCCAAGTTGTTCGTGCCTGTTTTCGCTAATGCACTAGGCTTTTCTGGGTCTAGCGTAAAAGGAAGGTAGCTGCCTTTGCTGTCTTGGATTTTGATGTCCAAGTCGTTGACTAATCGAGGACTTCGATTGTTTAAGGTGCTCGATATGAGTGGTAGTACATTGCTTTCTGGGTCTGTCCAACAGATCGTGGCCACCACGTTGCCTGCCCCGGAGGCAACAAATTTTTCCGAGTAGGTATTGCCATTGAGCAAGGAAATCTCTCGCGTGGCATGTGTTTGAGTTTTGTTCAGAAGCACCTGTGCAGCATATTCCGCATTCAACAATCCCCAACCATTCTGGTAGTCCGGCCCCACGGGCCCGAAATCCATTGCCGTATGTATGACTAAGCCCTTGAGCGTCGATGCGCGCATAAACTTGCCCCCATGAAGTTGTTGGTGTAATTGCTGCAAAAGAAATAAACTTCCTGCAACTTGCGGGGAGGACATCGATGTGCCACTGAGCGTGGAATAGGAGGCTGTGGAGGCATTGGTCGTCGATAAAATATCGCTTCCGACACCCATGATATCGGGTTTGATGCGGCCGTCATCTGTTGGCCCCCAGCTCGAAAAATCACTCACTCGAATTTCAGCGGAGTAATTCGGTGTGCGGTTGATGGATTCGATGGCCCCGACAGTCAAGATATTTTTAGCAGTACCCGTGGTTGAGATGATATCGTAGGAATCGTTTTTGGAACGAATGATATTGGAGGAGTCTTTGGTATTTTTTAAATAATAATATTCGCCTTTGGTGAAATCGGGGCCATTTTCGGAACGGCTGTTACCCGCAGATTTGGTGATGAGGTAGTAGGGTGCATTAAACGCAATTTTGTCGAGTGCTTGCGCATTACTATCGTAGTATCCAAACTTGTAATCTTCCACGTTGCTAATCGCATCATTTCCCCACCATTGCCATTTATTTTTCGTCGAATCATAGACCCAACCGGCTTGGTAGCCGTAGGAGTGATTACTGATCAATAAATTTGGGGAAGCAGTACTTATTTCAGCGTTATCATTGTTGTAATCCCATGCTTTTAGACTTGCGCCAAATGCCATACCACGCGCAGATGCTACAACGCCGCTCGCAATCATTGTCCCAGCCACATGCGTGGCATGTAAATCAGAACTTGAAATGGATTCTTGATTTTTTATTCTTCCTTCAAATTCTTGATGTGTGGCTAAAACGCTGCCTCCATCCCAAATGGCTAGTTTGTCTGCCATGGCGTCCGCACCTCCGTGAATAAAAAGGCCTAAGCCTCCCGTCGCATAAAGTTGATCTGTCCGAGTAATTTGAGCAGAACGAAGGTTAGACTCAACGCCGATGTAGAGTGCTTCTCCTAACTCATTAACGTGTTGCAGCGCAATCGTTTTGTCTCCGATGCGGTCAAAGACCTTCAAGCCTTTTTCTTTAGCGAGGACTAAGCTTCGTTCGTAACGTTTTGTTTGTTGTCTACTAAATTCATCGGCCAACTCCTGAATATGCGTTTTTTGTTCAAGTCGATAAAGTTCGGGTTGCGCCAATAGACCTCTTGGCGCAGACGATAGTATGGCAAGCAAGAATAACAGGAATTTATGACGCATGAGTGCTAAGTAATTGTCACTAAATTAAGCTTTTTCCTTGATTTCTACACGAAAGGTTTTTCGATGTATTAGGGTGGGGCCTAATGTAAGCACCGCTCTCCGGTGTTCGATCGTCGGGTAGCCTGCATTTCGCTCCCAACCGTAGCCGGGGTATGTCTGAGCAGCATTTTTCATCCACTCGTCTCGGTAGGTTTTCGCTAAAATCGAGGCGGCGGCAATGGAAAAATACTTGGAATCGCCTTTGACAATACAGGTGTGTTGGACAAAAGGGTAGCTGATGAAACGGTTTCCGTCGACCAATAAATGATCCGGTTTAATCGTTAATTGATCCACTGCCCGGTGCATGGCCATAACACTTGCTTTGTAGATGTTGATTTGATCGATCGTCTCGTGATCGACTTCAGCAATCGCGTAATCCATGGCATAGGTTTTCACGACATCGATTAGTTGTTGGCGCTGTTTGGCATTCAACTGCTTGGAGTCATTCAATAAGTGATGATGAAAGTCTTTGGGTAGTATCACTGCTGCTGCGACGACGGGTCCAGCTAAACACCCACGACCGGCTTCGTCTAGTCCCACTTCTATGCCTTCTGCCTGAAAATAGGGCCGCAATGTCGAGGTGTATTTTGCCATAAATCGAGTCAGTTCGATAAAATTAGTTGGTGTTTCCACAAATATGGGTTAAAATTGCTGATTATTTTCAATGATTAGCCCTATGGTCAAATACTTTGTTTTCGCTTTTTTGTGTTTTTGTTTGTGCACTTCCACGGCTTTTGCCCAAAAAAGTCGTTCGAAAAAGATATTTCATATCGAAGCGAAATCGGTTCGATTTTATGGGGATGGGGTATCCGGTGAAACGTATTTTTTCAAGCCTGCATTTGAGGCAGGCTTAGGAATTCAATACCCATTAACATCACGTGTGAGCTTTAATCCTGAATTAACGCTCTCCCAAAAAGGTTTTCATGGGAAATCAATTATTTCAGATTCGACGTATACCGAGCGGAATTTATCGCTGAATTATTTAGATGTCAGTCCTAATTTTGAAATCAAATTGGGTTCCGTATCTGAATATGCCAGTGGCTTCTCAATTTGGGGTGGGCCATACTTGGGTATTGGTTTGTGGGATAATGCGAATTATGACATCCGATCTGAAAATCCTGCCAAGCTTGGAACGTATGTGTTGACCTCTACTTCTGGGGAAAGCTTTTCGCGCGATCTCCGCCGCATGGATTTGGGATTCAAAGTGGGAATCGGTGTCGTTTCTCAGAATTTTGTTTCCATAGGACTTACGTATCAGTCGGGTTTGATGAATATCGCAACCGATACGAAATCCTTGTACAACCAATCCTTAGGTTTTTACATGCGTGTCTTCTTTGACGAAATCCTGTAATTAGCGGTTGAATAACATTCGTTCCCCTTTTTTTGAAAGATCAAATTTTCCGTTCGCAAAGGCCAAATGGCCCGAAACAAATGTATGGGTGATACTCGACGGAAACTGATGGCCTTCTAGCGGAGACCAAGCACATTGGTATTGCAAAGATTCTTTGGTGACCATTTGTTTGCCTGCTAAATCCACAATGGCTAAGTCGGCCCAATAGCCTTCCCGGATATAGCCACGATCTTGAATCTGAAAACAGTCTGCAACATGATGCGCTGTTTTTTCAGCGATTTGCGTGAGACTCAAAACGCCTTCTTGGCTTAATTCAAAAAGCATTAATAAAGGATGTTGCACCAATGGTAGGCCGGAAGGTGATTTCCAATAGCCCTGTTGTTTTTCTTCCCAAGTATGTGGTGCGTGGTCGGTCGCAATGATATCAATGGCCCCAGTTTGCAATGCTTGTCGAATGGCAGATCGATGTCGCGCATCCTTGATCGCAGGGTTGCATTTAATTTGATTACCCAAGGTATCATAGCTGCTTGCTTCAAACCACAAGTGGTGCACGCAAGCTTCGGCAGTGATGCGTTTGTCTTTCACGGCTTTGCCTGTTTCAAACAAGGCGAGTTCTTCCTCCGTACTGATGTGTAATATATGTAAACGTGTATTGGATTTTTTGGCTAAATCCACCGCCTTGGATGAAGAAAGGTAGCAAGCTTCCTCATTGCGTATCAACGGGTGAATGAATGCCGGGGCATCTTCCGTCGGGTATTTCTCGCGGAATAATTCAAGTCGTGCTCTGACTATGGCTTCATCTTCGCAATGCGTTGCAATTAATAATTCACTGGTACTGAATAAGGTTTCTAGCGTTTTGGTATTATCAACTAGCATATTGCCTGTGCTAGATCCCATGAAAATTTTAATCCCACACACATTGTGTTTATTGGTTTTCAGAACTTCCTCCAAATTGTCATTGGCTGCCCCCATGAAAAAGGAATAATTTGCCAAAGAACTTTCGTGTGCAATATGGTATTTGTCGGCTAATAATTCTTGTGTTAACGCATTTGGGACGGTATTGGGCATTTCCATAAATGAGGTTACACCACCTGCGACTGCTGCACGAGCCTCGCTCGCAATCGTTGCTTTATGTGTTAATCCAGGTTCTCTGAAATGGACTTGATCGTCAATCATGCCCGGAAAGATGTGTTTCCCGAGTAAGTCAATCACCTGTTCATTGCCTTCAGGACTTAGGTTGGATGCTATTTTTTCGATTCGTCCGTTTTTAATCCGAATATCACTCGGCGTAATCGATCCCTCGTTGACTATGTGTCCGTTTTTTAATAAATAGCTTCCCATACTAATCTTGCTTTATTTGAATGATTTTAAACTCCGTCCGACGGTTTTGTTGGTGCATCTCCTCGGGACAATCCACCCCATCCGAACACTCATTAATTAATTGACTTTCGCCATAACCTTTAGGCTTGATGCGCTCTTTCGCGATACCCCGCTGCAAGATGTAGTTGACTGCAGATTCGGCACGGCGTTGTGAAAGTTTTTGGTTATAGGCGGTTGAAGCGCGCGCGTCCGTGTGCGCACCCAATTCGAGATTCACTTGTGGATTGTCTTGTAGGAAGTTGACGATTTTGTCCAATTCCACCGCGGCATCTGGACGAATGACTGATTTGTCTAAATCGTAATAGATGGAATTTAATTGATAAAATTGACTGATTTCTTTACCAATTTCGGGTTGGTCCATCACGATTTTGATTTGAAATGTCGTGTCGGTTACGGCCTTTTTCAATAAGGCTTGCGGGATTTCTCGGCCTTCCATCGAGAAGCTTGATCGAGCTGAGATGTAGCCATCTTTCTCGCATTTGAAGTTGATTTCATCTCCTGGATTTATGACGATGTTTTCAATTTGACCATTCTTGTCGCTTGCTAATGCCTCACTCGCTTCGTTGTTCCGGCGAACGCTGATTTGAACATTTGCCAAAGTCTTCCCGTCTGGTTGAACAACTTGAACACCCAACGCATAGTTGACCGTTTTAAGTGGTTCTGCCGACTTCCCTACGTTGGGTTCATCTGTCCACCAATGCTCATCTTGTCCGCTAGACTTGAAGAAATAGATGTCATCGTCACCTTGTCCACCTGGTCTGTTTGAACTGATGTAGCCGGAGAGTGGGTCCGACATATGCAATGCAAAATCATCCCCGATGGAATTGATCGGCGTACCTAAATGTTCGATGAGGATTTCATTTTCGTTCCGACTCGCTACATAGAGGTCAAGTCCGCCGATGCTTGGATGACCATCCGATGAGAAATACAATTTTCCATTTTCGGAAACATAGGGGAATATTTCGTCCCCAGGCGTATTGATAACGGAACCCAGGTTTATGGGGCGCCCAAATCGACCTGAATTATCGATTGGGACACGGTAAATGTCGAGGCCTCCTTTTCCTCCCCGACGATTCGAGCTGAAATATAAGGTGCGATCATCTGTCGAGAAACAAGGGCTGCCGTCCCAAGCGAGTGAATCGGAAATGGCAAGCATGGCGGGCGTTGACCAGGAATTTCCATTCTTTTTGGAAATGTACAGGTCTACATCTGGCGAAGGGTCTTTGCTCTTACCTGTGTTGCCTCTGGCAAAAACGAGCGTGTTCCCGTCGTGTGAAATGGCGGGAGTTCCATCATTGGCGTTCACTTGATAGATTTGCTCGCTGAATAATTGAGGGGAGCTGATTTCGTTTTCCTTTAACAAAGGGGCACGGTATAGGCCTAAAAATGGCAAACCGTTGTTTTTGTAGATTAAGGGCTTGCTTGAACTTGTGAAGAGTAATTCATTGCCTAATTTTTGGGCCGCGAATTCGGTTTTCGGTGTGTTGCCCAACAAGGGGAAGAGGTTAACAGGACTTTTTCGATTTAACAATTCCGGTATTTGGCCAATGTTTTCAAGCTCGATTTCCGCTTTAATTTGATAAAAGCGGTTGGGCTTCGTTAGTAAAAATTTGCTGAGATAGGTTTTGCAAAGCGCATAATCGCCAGTTGATTTTGCAGACATCGCTAGGTGGTAAATCAATAAGGGGTCTTCTATTCCTAATTGGCTAGCTTTTTGGTAATACGGTAATGCCAAGTTTAGTCGGTTGGATAGTCGGTATGATTCTGCTACCCAATAGGCACTTTTATCACGAGCTAAGTTTTTGTCGGCCTCAGGTTTGAGCAACTGTATCACCAATTCGTATTCGCCCCGATCAAAGTATTTCAGGCTTTTTTTGTCTAATTGCTGTGCTGGATTACATCCAAGTACTGCAAAAAACAAGATAAGAAACGAGAAATACGGGTAGTGCTGTCTTAGTTTCACGGGCAAGGACTTGAAAGAACTTTCAAATGTAATAAGCTATGCTCGGTTTTTTGATGTACCTTTGCATAAATTATCTATCAGTCAGGGAAATAGTTCCCTGTCAAATCCAGCAGTGATGTTGCATATTTTATGAGAAAAAGAATTCAGAAAGACGACAATCGTTCGTCTGACGCACCTCGTAATCAATCGGGAGGGCGTTCAACAGCAAGAAATTTTAGTGATCGTTCGTCAGGACCTAAGCGGGACTTTTCGGGTGATCGTAAGCCTTTTG
>JACCDG010446042.1_pt1 | contig 17061 bp, 24 predicted proteins | sample 7442471 | NCBI WGS metagenome assembly JACCDG01 (sample SAMN15323444, study PRJNA562643) | freshwater metagenome | isolation source: river surface water | place: USA:Blue River Watershed | collected 2017-08-17 | reverse complement strand
CTCTGTTCCAACATCCAACGTTTCAACAATAGGAACGTCATTGTAAAAACAAAATTCCTGTAATTCATTCCATCCAAGATACATACCCTTATCTATATCAAACAAGTTAAATGCTCTGAATTGAATTTCAGACACACCCAACAAGTTACCGTTAATGCCAGGTCCATAAACCTCACCTTGTACGGCAAGATTTCGACCAGACGATTTCAATTTCTCTTCAAGACCATACTTTTCAGCAATACGCCAAAAAGCGTTTTTCTCGTCGTGTTTCAACTGATAGTTACGACTGCACACTCCAAATAGACCATCCTTTATGTAGTAAGTTCCACTGCTACCGTCAACCTTAACGGTAATGTAGTAAGGCTTGCCAGTCAACTCATCAATGATCTCTGGATTGTTCTTGATGTTATCTTCATCCGTCTTGGGAATGTAACTTGGTCGCAATCCAAACACTTGGCCAGCCAATTGAGCCGGAAGAGGCTTTTCGTAGTGTTTGGCATAAACATATTGACTCACATCACTTCCGATGACGCCCGGTTCAGAAAACACAACGGTATCGTGACCAAGCTGCTTGAACAACGTCAACGGAAACGCAATTCCTTGACTGATTTGTCCACGAAGTTTGACGGTCTTGATACGAAAGTGTTTGCTGCTCAAGAATTGATACGGTGGCTTGTCTTCAAGAACGCTGTCAATGCAAATATAAATGCACATATCACCTTTCTTGAACTCACCCTTTTTGATGCACACCTGCCATCCCTTGATGGTTGCGAGTTCCAACGCATCGGCGTTGGGATGTGGCTTGACTTCGAGAATTTCTTCAATTGTAGCGACTTTCATAACTTTACTTTAGACTATATAGTGGTTACTGTCAACAAAAAACCCACCTTTCGGTGGGTTTTCGTATCATATGTGGATCGTTATCCTACTTTCTGTTTCATATATTGATCAAAATGTTCGGCACCCTGTTTAAGGTTATCAAACTTGTTGATCAACACTGTATTATCTACACTGGAATCTCCTCCTTTAGAGTGAGCAACCACATGACCCTTTACGAGGTCGTCGATTGGCATATCTTCTCCGGTAACCGCGTCTTTTCCGTTTTGACGAACATACACTGTGAGTGCTTCTACATCAGAGATGGTACGACGTTTGTCTTTGGCTAAGATACCAATTGACTTCAATTGTTCTGGGTTATTGACGTAAGATTCAAATGCTTTTTCCCATTCAGCAAAAATTCCATCAAGTTCGTCTTTGTTACGATGTGCCTTACGAGTTTTCAATCCGTATGCACTTTCAACTGGCTTACCCGTAACAGGATCAATTTGAATGACCAATTGATTTTGAACTGGATCAAATGTTTTGACTTGAGAGAGGTCACAATGAGTCACCCAGAACCACATGAAGAACTTACGCGGATCTTCGTATTCAACTTCACAATTCTTCAAGTAATACTTTTCAATATGGAACAATAGAGAATACAATGTAAACAATGTTCCTTTGTTAAGAAGCATTCCAGAATTGCGTTGAACATTATTGAACTGAACCATATTGTGAATCAATGTCAATCTATCCTTTACAGTATTCAACAACTTTCTGAATGATCCTTCCTTGGAATATCGTTCATACAGGTTATCCAATGATTGAATTCCTACACTGAAGTGTGCGTTTCTATCAAAATCATCTTCAAACAAACAAAGTTCAGCCAGAGTACGTTCCATTTCGTAACGTCCAAAGCTAATCTTTGTCCATCGTCCTACAACTTTTCCAGAATTTGACGTTGTGACTTCAAACAACGGATGAAGTTTGAATGTCTTGTGTGCTTCCGCGTCATATCGTGCAGTTTTACGAATGGCAACACATGCTTCTCCACCAAATGCGTTCCGCATTTCTTGGTCATTGAGTTTGGTTTTGTTGTTGATCTTACGAAAGATGTCAGCAATTTCATCAATTTGATAATTGACATACTGAGATACATCAAAAGTACGTTCAACGAGAACATCCTCAAGGTATGAATCCAATTCTGGACTATACTGACGAAGATTGTTCAATTCTTTCCATGACATTCCACCCAAGTTCAAAATCTTTCCTTGATATGGAACAATAATGTCATCATCCAAGTGATATTTGCTATCATCTTGAAAGAAGTCATAGATGGCACGAAGACGTTGACCACCTTCAACAACTTGCAACTTTACATGACCAGTGTCATCAGCAACTTCACGAATATGAAGTTTATCAAAGTGACTAAATCCGTCCTTTGCGAACAATGTTGAGACCCATTGTCTTCCAAAGCCAGACCAGCCGGTTACTTGTCCACGTTGATAATCTTCGGGAAATTCAAATCCTTTGGATTTGAATGTGTTGATGATAAACTTGATTGAATAGTGTTTACGATCAACTCGCTTGTGGTTTGATTGAACTACAATACCGTCTCCAACGACCTTATTGAGTTTTTCCTGCGTTTTAGAGCCAACGATTGGCGTCTTGTATATTTTATCAGTCATATGTAATTGTAACCACTATAACTCAACAGTTTAAACTTCCAAGTTTTAGACTAATGATGTTGATACTAATCACTCTATATTTCTGTTAGTATCAATAACAGTGTCTTTCACCATTGACTTACAATCGTCACACTAAAACATATCAACTAACTTCTTCAAAGATTTCTTTTTTTGTTGTTGGCTGAGACTTTTGTGTTTCAAATAACTTTTCGGACTTCTCAATCACCGATTTGATAAAGTCATCGGTAAGACCAGTATACACTCCTCTAGCAAGATCTTCTTTGACAGCACCTTGCTTCCATTTTGGGAGTTTAACAAATTCTTCATTGTATACCTTTTTGTAGAGTTCAGCCATTTGCATATTGATTAGAAAGAAGTGGAGATTCGACTAGCGTAGCCCATGTTGCTGCCTTTGTTCATACGATAAGAAACCTTGCTGTAGTTATCAAACCCCGCCTTGGAGGTAATAACGATGCTGCCGGCCGTTTTATGACCGTAGTGTACGTAACCAAATGGCTTCTTCTTGAGTGCAATCTTTTCTCCACATGCAATACACACCTTGAATCCAAGATTGAGACGTTCTTCAGGAATTTCGTTTCCACATCCACAGTTCTTCATACGGTAAAAACTATACCATGAAGATTACAAAAATCAAGTTTTTTGTAAAGCAAAGGTAAAAGAAAAATTGATGATCGTTTTGATGACTATGTATGAGTGAACATCAGCGTTATTTGCTGAAACGAAAGGAAATCTATGAAGTATATATTTTTGTCACTACTGTTGGCATTATCTGTGAGTGCTCAAGATCAAAAGAAGCCAGAACGTAAGGGTCCACCTCCCGGTGAACGTCCTAAGTTGACTGAGGAACAAAAGAAGCAACGTGCTGAACTTGTTACAAAGTATGATGCAAACAAGGATGGCAAGTTGGATAAGGAAGAACGTGCCAAGGTTAGTGAAGATGATCGCAAGTTGTTGAGAAGTTTTGGTCCTCCTCCGGGTGGTCCGAAAGGTCCAAAGCATGATGGTCCACCAAAGGATGGTGATCGTCCAACCAAACCAAAGAAGAACTGACAAACAAAAAACCCCACTTTTCAGTGGGGTTTATATTTACTTCTTACAAACTCGGTCTGATCTGGTTAAAAAGGTGTGGAGGGATCAAGATCAGCGTCGATTAGATTAATAATGTCAGCCGCATGAATTCTAGCCTTCTTTTGTAGATCTGGACGGTTTATCCGACCAATGATAAAGTTTAATTTCTGGGCAGCATCTTGAGCCTCTTTAGATTTTCCAATTGGCAAACCTTCGTTTAAAAATTGGGTTTCAGATAAAACTTCCTTGATTATTTTTTTAAGTTCCGATTTTGTCATATATTATATAAATATATCTATAAAATAGAAAACCCCACCAAATTAATAGTGGGGTTAGTGTTAGTTCTTCAATACTTGAAATAGTAACTTCTTATATTCTTCCTTGCCCAATGACTTACCATCAAGCAACTTGAACAAAAATGAAGCTCTATTAGTATTACCATAAGCTGAAATCACTTGTTCAGCCTGTAACTTACGAGTAGGTAAAGTCTTGAGTCTGTTATTCACAAACTCCTTCATACCAACCACAATCATATCCACTTCTTTCTTAGCATCACAAATACGGCTAATCATACCACGGCACTGTTCAGCCAATTCGTAATCAAAGGTGGTAAAGATATAATTATAGAAAGTCTGATAGTCAGGCATACCTTGTTCTAACCAGACATCTATAACCTTTTCTATATTGCTTAGCTCGCTCTTCATATGATGTAGAGCAAGATACCACGCACCCTTTACCTTGTGAAGCATTTGGTCATTCTTTGAATAAACAACCACACCTTCCTTACCTCTCCATTGGTCAACATCCTTTAACAGATCTTCAACACCAGAAAAAGTATAGGTAGGAGGGCGTTTGAGATTAAACTCATTGGCCATCTCATTCAAACGGGATTGAGACCATACAGAGTAGTGATCGTGATTTACCACGCCAACCAAATACCAGTCTGGTTCATCACCATAGTTCAACACAATCTTGTTGATAGGACTAACCCACTCAAACAAAATAGAATAGTGCCAACTACCGTTTATATCGACGGGCAAACAAACATCAAGGGTCTTGAGAATAGTATTCTTGAACAGTTCCAACTCATGACCATTAGCCATAGTAGAAGCATCAACAGTTCCACGGGTACGTAGAATGTATTTGCCGTTATGCTTGCTGACGATCAACAATGAACCATCAAGCTTTTCAACAACGGTACAATGATTCAATGAATTGGGAACTGGAAAGTGTTCAGGATTCTCGCCCCAGTTGGTAAACTTAGGAAAGCCTGCACTGATCACTTCACCTGCATAATTAACAACCACACTACGCATGTGCTTATTGTCTTGAGTCCACTTGGTGCCGATGTGTTGCGGTTGAATCAAATTAACAATTTCTCCGTTGAGAAAGTGTTCATGCACCATGAATTGGGTGAGGTCAACCTTTTCTATGTCAATCTTCATACGTCTAATTTACCACGACTTTACAGAAAGTCAACTCAAATTCATAAAAATTTAGAACCAGAAGGTGGATTCGTCATGGGTTGAACTGAAACTAGTTGATCAATGGTCAACTCTGGCATCAATTTGTTGATAACTGGAAAAATGATCTTTGAGAACGGAGGATTTTTCTTCCAATGTCGTTCAAGTTTTTTACGTTGTTTTTTGGTTGGCGGTCGCCACGTATCCCAAATAACAGATTTACCATCTTTGGATATGGTTCCCCAACCCTTGATAAAATCGTGAATACGCTCATTTGCGTATGTAGAAGTTATACCAATAGTGTTAGCATTACACTTCTCACGATATCTACGAGTTTTTTTCATATTCGGTATTTACGCCACATTCTTTGCAACTATCAAATAGTAGAAACAAAGGCAGTTTCTCTTCCATTTGTTCTTTGCTTCCAAAGTGTTCTTTAAGAACTTCGTCTGCGTTGGTATGATCGTCCCAACCCTTCCATTTTTCATCACCGGGAGTGCCACCCAATTCAAGATAATTACACCAAGGAAATTCCACACCATTGACGTTTTTCACGTCATAGTATGGACATTGATTTACTTTTCCACGATAGTTGTTACTTTCACTGGGAACTTCCTTCCAAGTGTAACAATAATCTCCCTTGGGAATGATGGATGTATCCTTAGTCATATTAACCCAAATACTTGATTGCCAGATAATTCGTCAACAAATGCAGAGCATTGTCGGTGATAATATACAACCAAATTGTGATGTAGTTCAGTCGAGGACCATAACCATTAATATGTTCATCAGTATTTGGCTCTCCAACCATACCATTCACAAAATTGTCGTAATAACCAGTGATTGCACACTTGTTGAATGGCACGTACTTGAAGTCAGGTCCAATATGATTCTTGAGCCAAATCATTCGGCGAATAATGATTGGAAACCTATCAAATAGAAAATGAAACGCACCAATCACCAACAGTGCCTTCCAACTCGTTGTTAGAAACAAAAAAACACTGGTATAAAGTATTACGTGAACCAAACACGGCAACGAACGTTTACTTTTGTTCATTGCCATCCAATCAGACTGCAAAATGTAGTCTCCGAATACGTGAACCAATAATTGTTCCATAATATGATTATTTACACGAAGCAAAATGCCAGAGCAACAGCCACGCAATAATGATCAAATAGAAGGCGTGAGTAAGCCAACGCCCATTCATTCCGAGGAAGATTCCCAACAGAAATGCAAGGGTTGCTTTGGTCATTTTAGTTCTGGTTAGTAGTTACTTCAATGGTCTCAACTGGCTTACCAGTGATGCTGGCTTCAGCCTTGTTGAGTAGACCTTGAATGATGTTCTTAATCTTGGACCGAAGTTGGCCGTTCAAAAATAAATGGTCAACAATTAGTGCCAGTACCACCCAATAAACGATTTGGCGGTGTTCCTTGATGAAGTTTTTGATATCAGACGTTACAGTGTTATTCATATTTTTTGTTTCTTCAATTAGATCTTCCATTGCTCGATCACGTTCAGCTGGATCAGCAAATTTCAGTGTCGATGAACTGCCAACTAAAACGATGTAATAAGGATGATCATCTTTTTCATCCGACACATTCTTTTTATAGAATGTCTCTAGTTGAGACAGATTAACCGATTCATCTCCTTCAATAGAAGGATATTGCTTTTGTGTAAGTGTATAGTAACTCATAAATTATCCAATTCGTAGTGCGTCAACAGCGTTGGTCTTTAACAGTTCAGAGTTTTTGCCGTAAAGGGACTCAACATCTTCATGTTTACCATAATACCATTCTTCATTAAAGTCAATCACAATCTTCATGGTCTCAAAATGATCAATGTCGTTGTATCCACCTTCATAACCACGTATAACCACACGCAAATCCTGTGGGTAATCCTTCAATGCTTCAATCAATTGTCCTACATTCATATTAGTCAATAAAAGTTACATCTTCAAACCCGACAATCCATCCACCAATTTTCTTGGAATTGTCACTAACAGTAACCTGATACGTTTCAGGCCGAATTCCAGTAATGTAGTAATTCTCATACTTGCGAAGACCCTGTTTAGCGTTAACCTTCTTGCCAACTACATCATCTGGAATGGTCAAAAAGTTTTCCTTAACCCATTGAGTCAACATTTCCTTTTCAAGGGCAGACTTGACAAAGGTGGCATCATCCAAAATATCAACAAGATCCGCATCAGGTTCAACCCAAACCTTATTCTTCAAATGTTCAGCCAGATGATATCCATCCAGATCAAATTCATCAAGACAGCTACGAATGTCATTTTCGTATTCAGTACGATCACACGAAGTATAGTCTGTATCTTGATTCCAACGAACATATTCGTCTACCAAACTCTTGAATCGTGGGTGATCGACATTGATCTTATTAACGTCAAACTTAGGACGGTTAATTTTGTCTTGAAGTTTCATGTAGGTTTGTTCAGTCATGATTGAACTTTACCATACATCCGTGAACAGTCAAGAGATTTTTTGAAGTTTCCAATCAGGAATTTGGTCTTTGAACCAGAAAAAATCCTCATCGAAGCTGTAAAAGAAATGTTGCTCCGTGGCAGGATTATACGCTTCAATAACTATTCGATCATGGAGTTGTCGTTGTTTGCCACGAAACTCCATGTGAGGATATTTGTTCTTTATTTCTTCAGAAACGTGTGTGTTCATTCTTTGTGGTCAGCCATCCAATCGTGGAACTTCTGTGGCAATAAAAGATAAGCCACGATCAACATGATAGAAATAATTGTAGGTGATACGTCAAGTTTGAACTGTGTGTAAAACAATACACTCAATCCCAACGATAAACCCAAGTTAAACAACATTGCCAAAAATATTTTCATAGTTTTATAGATCCGTGTAGTTTTTCAATTCCAACTTTCCATTAGTCAACACAAGATACTGATTCAAATGACAATCAATACAAATGTTGTTAGCATCTGCGATGTTAATAACACCTTCTGTGATGTGTTGTTTTGCTCGTCCGGTTTCCCATTGACTGGTATGACCCACAATTTGTCTCAAGTCATCAATAGGACAGAATTCATAATCAAAGTCACACCAAACGATTCCTCCTGCTTTAAAACGTCCTCCACGACTGTGGCCAACTTGGTAAAACCAATGAACGTCGTTTGAGATTAACTTGGAAGAAACTTGTTTTGATTGTCCATCAAGATAATTGAATATATCTGTATTGGTTTTGAGATGTGGCGGTAATAGTCTGTTATCCAACCCAGCATGAGTCAGTAGAATATCGTCCAACACAATAAACCAATGAAACTTGTTACGAACAGATCCACGGTCTTTACCCAACGTATCGTCAATGGTTCGATATTTCCATTCTTCGTAACCACTACACATTGCACTTTCGTTGTAGTAGAGATAATGAATATCGTGGTTACCAAATAGAGTGTAGTTTCTCGGATCTGGTAGAAATGTGTCTCTCAGATATTTGGTAGTTGCTTCGTAATCCAAAGGGCTATCATATACAAAGCTATCATACCAATCACCAAGACAGATGTTGATATCCGCATCCTCTCGTTTGATGATGCTATCAAGTTTTTGAATGTCATTGTGGGGGTCAGCCACAATGACAATCTTCTTTTTCTTTGAGTTCAACGTTAACATGGGTGAACTTTACACCATGAACGGGCCTTTGTCAACCACTTACTGAAGTTTTAAATTGGCATGATACAAGTTGTTCTCAATTCGACCACGATGTTCAGTAGGAACCAGATGTTTATAATTGTCCGACAATAACAAACGGGCGGCATCTCTTGAATCTTCGAAGAATCCCATGTGATAGGAAGACACTACATAATAGTCGAGTGCCTGCCATCCAGTGTCTACGTATGCGTCTTTTTCAACCCATACCACTCGTTTATCAGGAAACGGATATTTATTTCGTATTGCGATACTAGAATACAAATACAAATTAGGAACATCGTCAACTCTATTGAGATAATGTCTGCACAAAGCCATTATTGCTTCGTTACGAATTGGGTCAAAATTAAAAGCTCTCTTCCAATAATCCAATGCTACATCAATATGACCAACGTTTTCATTCATACAACCAATCAAATAAAGTCCGTAGTAAACGTACTCTGCTTTTGCGGGAATTTTGAATAGATTGACATTTGGATACTCTGGAATATGTTGTTTGATGTACTGTTCAAAGTAGAATGTAGCACGGCGTACAACTTCTTTAGCGTGATCCAATTTAAACGGAAAGATTTCACCATTAACGGTATCGTTATACGATTTACCCACATAAAACAGATGGTAAAGATCTTTACAGTTTTGTTTGGTAACAACCTGATTTTCCAATTCAAGTGCGTCGATGAAAAACTTGAATGGATTTTCCCACGTTACACCACCTGGCAACAACACATGGCGAAACTTGTGTGAAAGCATTCCAACGCTGTATGTTTGGTTGTCTTTCATGTGAATAGTTTCATGTCGTTTATCATCAGCGAAGTACCATGGCAATCCTGCCTTCCACAACCACATACGATAATAGTCATAATTGCCACTACGAGCAACCATGTTCCAAGCATCATGACTTTTGATAGTGTCCCAATCAAAATCTTCATCAACTTCTAAGATTTCGTCAGCGTCCATACGTAAAATATAATCACATCCATGATTAGATTGCAAACAATGTTGAAGAGTATGGTTACGATTATAACCGGGGTATTGCCATGGCTCGTAATACAAAATACCCGGAATATTCTTGCTTTCAAAGAAGTTCTTGATGATATCCTGTGTTCCATCGGTAGAACCGTTGTCTTGAATAACCCAGTAATCAATATACTTGTAGGCAGATTCAAGCATTCGTTCAATGACGGCAGCTTCATTCTTGACCATTGCGTTCAATACAATTTTTACAGTTTTGTTCTTCATATTAAGGTGTGAAATCTATGTTTGCACGTTGTTCTTCTTCCCCGGATCGTGCATAATTTTGTCCGAGATAAAAATCTTTCACTGAATCTGGGTTTTTTGGATTGTATCCCCAGTCTACTTTTCCCAACTCTTCAAATCTGGCTTTAATTTTGCCCGTATAATGGTTTTGAATGTATCGTACATGACGCATAATATCACCATGATACTCCCATCCCAATCCTCCATTACTAACTTTGGTGTTGTGATCGTAAAAATACTGAATCGAACAAAAGTGATGTAGATGAACCATTCGTGTGTTCAAAAACGTTCGTAACATCAGTTCATAGTCATCGGCACTATTAAGATATCGATTATGTCCACCAATTTTCATGTAAAAGTCTTTCTTCCATGACTTTGGATGGTTAAACAAACTCCACAAACGTCTTATACTCAACGGATTTACACTTGGTGCGCATGCCACTTTCATGTCTCTATCATGAAATGGATGTTTTACAGTGTAATATGATCCATATCCCCATGCGTATGGATCACCATAATCTATTTCTTGTTTGGACTCAAAATGCATTTCAACCCAATCAGCATAAACAAAACCACACTCTGGGAATTTTTTGTGAGTAAATAGTATTTTTTCTAACGCTGTAGGTGTAAAAGCGTCATCATGGTCCAATTCAACAAGATAGTTTGATGAACAATGCGTTGCTGCACTAAACTTGTTGAATCCTATTCTGGAATATCCAGACTGATTTGCGTTTTTGTTAATGTTGATACGACCATCAGTTTTTGCCAACTCTTTGACAATTTCCCATGTCGTTTCATCGGTAGAATCATCATAAATTGACCATTCCCAGTTTTGGTGGGTTTGATTTATTAATGATTCGTATGCAACTCTGATTCTATCTTTTGTGTTACACGACGCGGTATATACCGAAATCTTGTTGAGAGAATTATAATTGGTTATACTATTTTTGATGTATCGATTAAAGAACTCTTCTACATAATAGTTTGATCCATTACACTCCCACTCTTGTTTAGACAACAAATAGAGTTTAGATTTAAGATGTTCTTGCCACCGTGATACAATAGGAAAGTGATTAAGGTTCCCAATAACTACAACGATATCGGGTTCCCAATTATTGTAGATCTCAGTGAAGTTAGAATCATCTTTAAACGTTGTTGTTTCAATCCCAGAATATTCTGGTTGATAACTTGGTGCGTTTGTAGATAAATCAATAGCTTCAGAAAGACCGTATATAACAACCTTTACTATTTTTAAAGGCATAGATCAATATTCAGTATCAAAGAAAAACACTTGAAACAACCTACAATTTTCAAGCGTTCTACCAAAATAATCACGACTCATGTGATATGCCTTTCCACGATACAATACCAACCTATTAAATACATTGCCAAAGGTATCAACAGTTTCCCACTTGGTTACATCACTTCCATCAGCATCAGCTTCTTTTGCCTGTTCATCATTGAGTTCTGTTGAAAAGTACGCACCTGTTGGTTTATGACGATACGTAGCTGTACCTCCAGTCAACGGTGCATTGGGAGTCAAATAACATACTCCGGCCCATGTATTGAATGAATCAGCATGAATCCACGACTTTTCCCATGCATACGTGATTTGAAAAGATCCATTGTAACCATCGTTCGGAAACGATGTGATACGACCACCTGCGTTCAAAACAAGAGCCTGAATGGTGTCACGAATAGAATCGTTGATCATCGGTTCAGTTCTTGCTCCCGGATAATTTCCACGTACCTTAAATTCTTGACCCAATGCAAATTGCCGAACTTCAAGAGGATTCGTATAAAAATCGTCTGTGATAATAACATTTGTTCTCATATTTGATTATAACTATTGTTTGTATGTGATTCTACTATTTTTTTAAATGTGTAATTACGAAGTTTTCAATACACAAAGCATTCATCTTGTTTCTCACAAAACAACGCATTGCATCATATGGCGATTCAACGATAGGTTCGTCATTGCCATTGAAACTGGTGTTCATTACCAATGGTACACCTGTAAATTCATGAAACTTAGATATCAACTTGTGATACTTCAGATTAACATTTTTTGAAACCGATTGAAACCGTGAAGTATTATCAATATGAACCACAGCAGGAATTTTTGAGGCCCAATCTGGATTCACTTGACTGGTCACCAACATAAAAGGTGAATAAACACTCAACGTAAAGATCTCAGACGCATACTCTTCAAGAACAGACGGTGCAAATGGTCTATACCATTCACGTTTCTTGATCTCAGCATTCACATATTCTTTCATCCACGGTGCACACGGTGAAGCTAAAATACTTCTGTGTCCCAAAGCACGTGGTCCGATTTCTGATCCTCCACTGAAATATCCAATCACCTTATTTTCTGCCAACATCTTGGCAATCACTTCAATTTGTTCATCTTCAGAATCATAACGTTTAACCACAAAATTGTGGTCGTTAATTACATCCATATACTTGTAAACACCATATACGATATCAGTTTCACTGTATTGTTTACCAAAGTACGCATGTTTCATCTGAGATGTAGTTTCTTCGTATCCCAATGCAACATGTCCATACCACGCACATCCCAACGGAATACCACTATCATCAGCTGGCGGTAAAAAGAAGTAATTCTTATACAATTCCGATTTGATCAACTGTTCATTGGTGTTACAATTCAAGAAACATCCACCAGCAACACACAAGTTATCACTGTTTGTTTCACGTTTGGCATGTTCTGCCAACATAGTTATACCCTTTTCGAGTGATCTTTGATAAAGTCCAGCAACATTCGCACGTTCCTGAAACCCAGATTCATGATTCACATGAGAATGATAAAAATGTGGCCACCCAAACACCTTAAATGATTTGGTCACGGGATTGATGTCAATCAAATCCGGTTGTGTCTCCAACCATTTGGTATCAGCATATGATGCCAATCCCATCAATTTTCCCGCTGCCCACGTATTGGTTTCAGCGTTATATACTAATTGACGAGTTCCAGTTCCATAAAAATATCCCAAACTATGTCCGTCACCATTGTTAGGATGATCTGGATGATGCATGGGATATGAAACCCACTTCTTGTATACTTCTTTGTACTTTTGACCACGTTTGAAATGATAAATGGAATGTCCTTCGGCAAACTCACCTCGTCTAAATGGATAATCGTTATTGTACCAATCAGCAGTTTTGTTATTGAAAACACTTCCCATAGCATCAACAACAACAACTGCTGCATCATCAAATACCGAAGAATAAAAAGATGAAAACGCATGTGGCAAGTGATGTGGAATGTACACCAACTTATCCAAAGACAACTTGGTCTCATTGACAAAATGTTGTTCAACATGATCAGAAGCGTTCTTGTAATCTTCTGTGAAGTTATAAACGTACAGATCAACTTGATCAAATCTCAATCCATAAGCGTCCAAACAGTAGTAAATGGACGCAAAAGGAATATCGTAATCAGGCGTATGAGCATCTTTCCACGCACCATCATGTTTGATTCTTGATAGTCTTTCCTGTGAGATACCTATCTTGACTTCTCCGTCAATGATCAGCACTGCACCTTTATCATGACCGATTGAAAATCCTAGTGTAATCATTTATTTAACGGTTTAAACAGTAAATGTATAGGTCTTGGTAATTGCACTATCAAACGTGTATGGTTTACTATCCAAACTGATATTTGATAGAGCTGCGTTGCTGATAATTGCTGCAATTTCAGCTTCAAGGTCGCCTGCACTAAAACATTCTGTCGAAACCCATCCCTTCTTAAGAAGAAGAGTTAGAATTTCTTTGGCTGCATAATTAGAATTGTTCATAATTTATTTGATGTCAAAAATTGTTCTGGTTACGTTTTTCATGATTGCATTGATTGCATCATTCTTTCCCTGTTCACGACCCTCAGAATATGTTTGTTCCACAATGATCTGAAGCAACTTTTTTAATGAGGTCACTTTGATTGACCTATTCAAAGTAATCGATATTACATCTGGATAATCATATGCGATTTTGATGCTATGACCAATTAAAGGTCTTGCAACAAATCCAAGATCCGTCAAAAACTTGTGACTTTCGTCGTCTAATAATTGTGATGTAGGCATAACCAGTAATATATACTAACAACTTTGATTTATCAAGACATAAAAAATCCCCACATGTTTTTATAATGTGGGGATGTTGTTACTTAACGTGATGATCTGCTTTCCTAATCTGTTTCTGATTCATGATACTAACAATTTCATCAAACAACAGAGGTTTGGCATGACCATCCCATCCACAATCCAATGTCAATCCATCAGCACTATCCACTTGAGTTGCTGGATAACTGTAATGACTATGACCACACAACATATATGCTCCCTCCTTCATGTTTTCCCAAATGGCAATAGGAAAATGATTCAGAACCACATATCGTCCATGAATGATGCATTCATGATGATAGCCAAGAATAGTCACATTGCGATATCGATATGGATAAACCTCAATATCATCCTGACAGTATCTAGCACAAATCATGTTTCGATACATCTTGAACAACGGATTGGGATGATTACCCCAAATCAATTTGATGTTTTGACACACAATTCGATCCAGATAACTTTCAAACTGCTTTTCATCAGTGTTCAAACAGAAATCACCCAGTGAAAACAGAATATCGTCCGGACCAACCAGTTCGTTGATTTTGGCAATAACGGCACGATCATGTTCCTCGACGGACGAATATCCACGCTTACCCCAGATAAACTCCTTCTTATGACCAAGATGTAGGTCACTTACAACCCAACACTTGGCATCATTATATTTTGCAACTTTCATGGTATATACTGTACTATCGGTTCACGATGCGTTCAATCAAATTCTTCACAAATTCATCATAATCGTCGTAGTAAAACACAAAATCTTCCTTTGGTCCATCTACAATCATCGAATTGTACGTCTTCAAGATCAATTGAGTTTGAAACTCAACATCAAACTTTCGTCGATACTCGGGTTCACAATAAATGAGAATCTTTTGCTTCTTGGGACTCATCAAGTTTCGTTCCAAAGCAGCACCCAACTCAAACAAAGTGATCGGACCCAACGTTTCATGACTGAAATAAAACGAAATGATGTCAGCCTGATGCAATTGAATGTATTCCCATTCAATCTGAACAGCACTTTCGTTTGGATCGTTGAAGTCGAAATGTTCCCGTCTTGGATTGTAGACGGTTCCATTACACAAACGAATTCGTTCAAATAGATTTTTCTGCCAATCCTTAGCACCCGTAATAGTGCCTGCAAAAAATACAGACGGATACGGAACATTCAAACATTCGTAACTTGGTGCTTCAATATATTTCATGACAAACTGTCCTCCATAATTCTTTTTTGTTTGGTACTGTAAACCTTATCAGTGTTCGTTAACGCTTCATAAATCTCACGCCAATCTTTAGTGCCATCAAATCCAGCTTTATCATCAAGTAGTAGATTGAAGTAAAACTTGTCTTGAAAATCACACAAATCGGTGTTACGACACTCTGGATTACAATTGATAGCGTTAAAATTCAAATCAAAACGTTGTACCACATCTTGAATTGATGTTATATAACTGCTTGTCCAAAGAATGGTATAATGATCTGGACTATTGAATAGATAGTCAAGAGTTTCCTTGGCATATGGATAAATGACTGCCCCATCATTAAATCGATTATACGTACCAGTAATGATGGTATCATGCATGTCAATACACCAATACAACTTTTCCCATTTACGTTCAATCTTTTGACTTTGAACGTGTTGAATAATTTGAGTCCAAGTTTTCATACAAACAGTTCACTCACACTTTCGTTGTTGTGAATACTATTAATAGCTTTAGCAAATAGGTTACTCACATCCAGATAAGAAACCTTGTCACCCAAGTTGTTTTGATTCTTGGAAGTATTGCTACACACAAACTGATCCACAATCTTATCTTCCAATGCCGACTGAATACGTGTAACTCCAGTAGAAGTAATACAACCATGAGTTACAGCACACACAGCTCGTTGTGCACCATGTTTCTTACACGCTTCTGCTGCCTGAATCATCGTACCACAACTTTCGGTGAGATCATCAATGATCACCACGTTTTTACCGTTAACGTCACCAACGATGCTTTGGAGTTCCACCTTATCATCACCAAGACGCTTCTTACTGATGAAACCAAAGTCAACATTCAACGTAGTAGCGTACTTTTCAATACGCTTTACTGCACCAACATCTGGTGCCATCAACACCAACTTGTCACGGTCAGTTGGCAGATTGAAATTTTCCTTGATCCATGTACTAAGTACCGGTTCAAAAGTCAAGTGATCAAAGGGAAGATTGGTAAATCCACCAACTTGAGGACTGTGCAGGTCCATGGTCACCACACGGTCAATTCCAGACGCTTCAATTAGGTCCAAAACCAACTTTGCAGTGATGGGAACACGACTCTTGTCCTTACGATCCTGACGTGCGTAACCAAAGTAAGGAATAACCGCTGTAATTCGATCTGCACTAGCACGACGTGCAGCATCTGCCATCACCAACAGTTCCATGAGGTTTTCGTTGGCTGGATTGGTAATACCCTGAACCAAGAATACATCACAACCACGAATATTGTCCTTGAATTGGCAATAAGTTTCTCCACTTGGAAACTTGTGGTGGTAAATGTTACCCAGTTTGGTGTGCAAATTGTCAGAAATCTTCTGAGCGAGTGGAAGATTGCTGGTTCCGGCAAAGATTTTGAGGTTATTCATAGAAGTTTAAGATGTTTCGTAATGGGGTCAATGATAGAACTATAATCTGGTCCGATAGCCAGACAAGTAAGGGTAGGTTTATCAAAACCGCCGGTTTCTTCAATGTATTTGACTGATAGACCCTTAGCCACAGCATTGTATCCAATGTCAAGAAGTTCCTTTTCATCGTTTACACCCACACAAACCTTGAAGAAAGTGCCATATACCCATTCTTTTTCAGCTTTACTCAGAAGAAGCGATTCTCCATTATATCCACGGACTAGATGGGTAAGAAATGCAATACTGGCATGAGCACCTTGAGT
>JACCDG011022005.1_pt1 | contig 17063 bp, 17 predicted proteins | sample 7442471 | NCBI WGS metagenome assembly JACCDG01 (sample SAMN15323444, study PRJNA562643) | freshwater metagenome | isolation source: river surface water | place: USA:Blue River Watershed | collected 2017-08-17 | reverse complement strand
CCAGAAACTCTATGAGGAATATTTTCAGCTAACAGATATAACCAATCAATTTCAGTCAATATTTAAACGATTTTACGAAAACAAGGAACATAGAACCTGTAAGACTTGCGGAAGTATAATGGAACCCCCACCGGTAATAAGCTAAATTAATATTAGGTTAATGCCTGATTAAAAGTGCTTTAGAACCTATCGGGCTTTCGCTACTATATTCGTCTTTCTGCCAACAGGTAAGAGCGGGAAGGATTCGCTGTGTCTTGCTTTTTTGCCTGCTTTACACTACCCGGCTCAAATGTGCAGTGCACATTTACCTTCAGCAAGGAAAAAGAAGGAAGAAAGATGAGGGAATTTATTTTACTTTTTCGGCAGAACCCAATATAATACTTGAAATGAATTTGGATCATTTCTCGTTAACGTTGGTATTCGTTATCGAACTAATCCCGGTTCAGCCTGTATGGCTACTATCCTTTCCTTGGAAAATTCTACGTTTTAAAAAGACATTATACCACAAGCAATTCCGGGAGTTCCTGTTTAAGTCGGCTTATACCCCCATTCACATTATAAACCCGATGAATACCGGCTTGTTTTAATAAGGATACCGCAATCATGGAACGATAACCGCCTGCACAATGCACCAGGTATTTTTCATTTCTGTCTAATTCCTTTATTTTGCTTTTCAATATCTGAAGGGGAATATTCAGTGCATCTTTTATTTTTGCCGCTGCAAATTCGTCTTCCCGCCTTACATCGATAAGCACATATTCATTCGTTTTCAACATTCTTTTTACTTCGTCCGTCTCCAGGCTTTGCACTTGATCTTCTTTATAGCCAGCATATAACCAGGTCTCCATTCCCCCGGCCAAATGCCCTTTTATATTGTCGTAGCCAATACGTGCCAACCGGATTACACTCTCCTCTTCTTTCCCTTTTTCAGTAACCAATACCAGGGGCGTGTTAAAATCGACTACTGTTCCTACCCATACTGCATAATCGCCATTCAATCCTATATTAATGGCTCCGGAAATAAAACCTTTAGCGAACACATCTGCTGGCCGGGTATCGAGAATCAAAGCCCCTTTTTCCAGTTCGGTTTTAAACTCGGCGGGCGACAAAGCTGAAAGGCTTATTTTCAAACTGCTTTCCAGACTGTCATAACCTTTAATATTGATAACTGCATCTTTGAAAAAGTAAGGTGGTGGTGTGGGTAAGCCACTGCATACCGCCTGAATAAACTTGTCTTTGTTGTTTTCCTTCATGGCATAATTAGTGGATTTCTGAGCGCCAATGGTTGTGCTGGTCTCTTTACCAATATTTTTGCCACAGGCTGATCCGGCACCATGCCCGGGATACACTATTACTTCATCAGGCAGTGTTTTAATTTTTGTGTTTAACGAGTCGAAAAGCAGAGCTGCCAGTTCTTCTTTATTGAAATTTCCACTCATCAGGTCTGGTCTGCCCACATCGCCAACGAACAAAGTATCGCCTGTAAAAATGCAATGTGGCTGACCTGCTTCATTGTATAACAGGAAGCAGGACGATTCTATAGTATGCCCCGGCGTGTGCAACAACTCTATATTTAATTTCCCCAATTTGAACTTTTCATGATCATCTGCTACAAGGGCTGTATAACCTGGCTTTGCCTTAGGGCCATATACAATCACAGCATCTGTTTTACGCGCCAGTTCTAAATGCCCAGAAACGAAGTCGGCGTGGAAGTGCGTTTCAAATACATATTTTATTTTGGCGTTACGTGTCTGCGCCATATCCAGATAAGTTTCAATATCACGAAGGGGGTCAATAATAACAGCTTCTCCCTCAGACTCTATGTAATAAGCTGCATGAGCGAGGCAATTGGTGTAGATTTGCTGAATGTACATAATACAGTTTTTATGTTAATGGATCATCCTGCACCTCAGTAGCACAGGGTTTAAAGTTTATAAAGTTCCTCGGCGTCTTTGCTCATCTTCTATGCTTTCGAACAAGGCTTTAAAATTGCCTTTGCCGAAAGATTTGGCACCTTTCCGCTGAATAATTTCAAAAAAAAGTGTAGGACGATCTTCTACCGGCCGGGTGAATATCTGCAACAGATAACCTTCTTCATCACGATCCACCATGATACCGAGTTTCTTCAATACCTCCATATCTTCCTCAATAAGACCCACACGGTCTGGAACGGTATCGTAATAAGTTCCCGGCACATAAAGAAACTCTACCCCACGGCGACGCATTTCTGAAATAGTGAAAATGATATTATCGGTAGCTACGGCAATATGCTGGCAACCTGCCCCTTTATAAAAATCAAGGTATTCTTCTATTTGTGATTTTTTCAATCCATTTGCCGGTTCATTAATAGGGAATTTGATCCGGCCATTTCCATTGGTCATTACCTTGCTCATCAGTGCTGTATATTCTGTAGAAATGTCTTTATCATCGAAGGTAACCAGGTTAGCAAAGCCCATTACTTCTTCATAGAATTTCGCCCATTTATTCATACCACCCAGCTCAACATTGCCTACCATATGATCGATGTATTTTAAACCCGTAGATCCGGGATTATATTCCGATTCCCATTTTTCATATCCGGGCATAAATACGCCCTTGTAGTTTTTTCGTTCAATGAAGAGGTGTATAGTTTCGCCATAAGTGTGAATGCCCGATTTTACAATCTCGCCATATTGGTCTTTTACAACAACTGGCGCCATAAAAGGTTTCGCGCCCCGCATCACCGTTTCTTCAAACGCACTGCGGGCATCGTCTACCCAAAGGGATATGAATTTTACGCCATCACCGTGTTTGCGGATATGGTGAGAAATTTCGCTTTCCGGATCAAAGGGTGTAGTAAGTACCAAACGTATTTTATCCTGCTGCAGCACATAGGAGCTGCGGTCTTTTAAACCGGTTTCCAGCCCTGCATAAGCGAGCGACTGAAACCCAAAAGCAGTTTTATAATAATGTGCGGCCTGTTTGGCATTACCTACATATAACTCCACATGGTCGGTACCATTAATGGGCAGAAAATCCTGGGCTTTGTCAAATATTTTGTCGCCTGTATACTGGTAGTTTTCTACTGTTGTTAAATCTTTCATTGCTCTTCTAATTTTTAATTGTGTTAAACATGTTGTGGCTGTGCCAGCCATGATTTATAATAATCTTTTACTTCTATCTGAAGGGCTTCGCGGGTAATTTTCACCGGATTGAAGGGATCTATCATGACAGCTAGTTCCTGTGTTTCCTTTTTTCCGATGCTACGTTCAATTGCGCCGGGGTGTGGGCCGTGTGGAATGCCTGCGGGATGCAGGGTGATCTGTCCCTGTTGAATATCGTTGCGACTCATAAAATCGCCATCCACATAATACAGGAGTTCATCCGAATCGATATTGCTATGGTGATATGGCGCCGGAATGGCATTGGGATGATAATCGTAGAGACGGGGCACAAAGGAGCAAATGACAAAATTACGACCCTCAAAATGCTGATGAATGGGTGGGGGCATGTGTATACGACCGGTAAGGGGTTCGAAGTTGAAAATGGAAAAGGCATAAGGATAGCTGTACCCATCCCAGCCCACCACGTCGAAAGGGTGCGAAGCATAGATGTAAGAGTAAATAAGTCCGCGTTTCTTTATACGTATCTCAAATTCACCTTGTTCATCATGAGTTTCCAGGTTTTTCGGAAATTTAAAATCACGTTCACAAAAGGGCGAGTGTTCCAGTAACTGACCAAACTCGTTGCGGTATCTTTTGGGTGTGCGCACAGGACTATGCGATTCGATGAGAAGAATGCGGTTTTCAATGGAATTGAATTGCAACTGATATACGGTTCCTCTGGGTATAAGCACATAGTCGCCATATTCAAAATCTACCGTACCATACATGGTTTTTAAAGCGCCAGAGCCTTTGTGTATGAAGAGTAACTCATCGGAGTCGGCATTTTTGAAAAAGTACTCTTTCATCGATTTCATGGGAGCAGCCACACCAATGCTCATGTCGTCATTTACAAACAGTATTTTACGGCTACTTAGGTAATCGTTTTCTGCCTGAACGTTAAAAGACTGAAAACTTAATGCTTTCAGGTTGTCCTCAATAACTATATCCGGTCTTGCGGAATAAGGTTTTCGTGTTTCTTTAACCATAGTAGGCGGATAGAGGTGGTATACCAGTGAAGATGTGCCTGAAAAGCCTTCGGTACCAAAAAGTTCTTCGTGGTACAACGAACCATCTTTCTTCCGGTATACTACATGCCGCTTGGAGGGAATACTTCCCTGTTGCTGGTATACGGGCATAAATTTTGTTTTTTTCTGTTTACAGTATCAATTCTGCAAACGGTGCAGTTAATGAATGTGTTGAAAACCGACTGAGCGCATCTGTCCTTTTAGTATACCTCGCTGCTTACTTAAAGAGAACAGCCTGGTAGCACGAAGAGCGCTGAATGATAACGTTTGGAAACATGCATCAGGCCAGTTTCCCTTCGTTCTATTGACCTGAACGTATTTATCCATCGGCATTTACCAATGTAATACTCGATATGGACTTGGACTGCTTCTCGTTAACATTGGTATTATACCAATGTTATATTTTATTTGATCCAATCCAAATAAAACATTTACAGTGGTAAATGCCGTTGCTATTAATGTTATGGTGCAATGTAGTGAAACGGAATTGAACCATTATATTAATGCAAACGGTATAACATAATACAAGGACATTTACAATCTTTGCCTATGCCGGGTATATAAGGAATGTGCAGTTGCACGAATCTTCTGAACTTTACCCTGCAAATATAGTTGGTAACATTGCCCCTGTTTATGATTATCGTCAGGAAAAAGGACTGAGCTTAGTCAGTTTAGGGATTGCTGATTGTGTGTGAAAGCCCTTAATAATTTGACAGTTAGAGGATAACTTTAAAACTTGATCAGTTCTTCATATAACTCCTTTACCGGTAAACCCATTACATTATAAAAACTACCTTCGATTTTACTTATGCCAATATAACCAAGCCAGTCTTGCACACCGTAAGACCCTGCTTTATCGTATACATTAAAATTGGCAACATAATACGCTATTTCTTCTGGCTTTAGTTTTTTAAAATACACTTTAGTCATGTCAAAAAAAGTGGTTTGTTTATGACTCGACTTGAGACTAACTGCAGTATATACTTCATGCATTTTACCCGAAAGGTTTTGCAGCATTTTTACTGCTTCATCGTATTTTGTGGGTTTATTTAGCACTTTGCCTTCCAGCCAAACAATGGTATCGGCAGTAATCAGCAATTCATCATCCTCCAGTTCATCAGGATAGGCATCCGCTTTTTTCTCACAGAGATAAAGTGGCACTTCCTGAGCCTGCAAATCCGGAGGGTAAGTTTCGTCAGCATTAATGGGTTTAATCATAAATTCAAAACCCAGACTTTTCAGTAATTCCTGTCGGCGGGGCGAGGCGGAAGCGAGTATAATACGAAAAGGGAAATTATGAATAACTTCTTCAATTTGCTGCATAATGCGAGAGATAATAGATAATAAACGAAAAACTTAATCCGGCCAGCATAATTAGCTTCATCATAAAGCTTGCCTTTTTATAATCGCCGGCACTTTGCGCCCGGAATATTTTATAGGCCAGCAACAACAGAGGCAGTACCAGGCTTAACAAAAGGTAAAGACCCGGCAACCTGTCGTTGGGCGACTCGTAAAAATGATATACAATAAACAGCAATAAAATAACTGTGTTGGAAATAAGACCAATAACAATAGCTTTAGCTGCCTGCAGACCCCAGGCTACCGGAACGGTATAACAGCCGGTTTCCATATCCCCTTTAAAATCCTCCATATCCTTTATTATTTCGCGAATAAGGGAGGTAAGAAAAGCGAAACCGCAAAATATTAAAATGTATTTATAGCCATATACAAACAGAGCCTTCAGTCCTTCGCCCTCTGCAGGCCATATTGTAATATAATATTCAGAAATAAGGGGAATATCGTATACCAAAACCATTAAGGGAACAATAGCAGTAAGCAGGGCCACAATAATATTGCCCACCAGTAATTGTTTTTTAAACGTGGTAGAGTAATTCCAAAGAAGGCCGGCTGCAATAAGATGTATAATACCCAGTTTATAATTGCCCACTATCAGTGCTACATATACCCCCAGTGCCACCCCCAGCATATTGGCTATAACGTGAGCCGCCATGGCCACTCTCCGTTTAATCTGCCGATCTATAACCACCGTGTCGGGGCGGTTTATTTTATCAGTTTTTACATCGAAATAATCATTAATAATGTAGCCTGCTGCAGCAATAAACACCGTACTCATTGCCAGCAAAAAAAAATCGAAATGGCTCAGCATCAAGCTCAGTTTCTGCCCGCGATAAATAAGCAGACTATCGAGCACCACATAGCGGATAAGGTATTGGGTAAAAAAAACAATAAGGAGATTCTCGGCGCGTATAAGTTTCAAAAACGCGAGAATCGGGTGTTGTAGTATGTGTTGTTGTTGCGACAAATCAGGTTCAAAAATACTTAAAAATTACTGAAGCCCCCAACCCCATTTACCAACCACTGATCTCCCAGTTGCCCTGCACACGCAACACTTGTTCTACTATATCACGCACACAGCCCTCACCACCTTTTCTGTCGGAAACATAAGGGCATATTTCCTTAATTTCCTGAGCCGCATCAGCAGGACATACTGCCAGCCCCACCCGTTTCATTACTTCCCAGTCGGGCAGGTCATCGCCCATAAACAAAATTTCTTCTTCTTTTAACTGATGGGTATAAATATATTCTTTGTAACAGGCCAGTTTATCATGTTGTCTTAAAAAAATGTCGTGCACTCCCAAACGCCCCAGGCTTTCTTTCACCGCCTCAGATCGTCCGCCGCTGATAACAGCCAGGCGATACCCTTTTTTCACAGCCAATTGCAAGGCAAATCCATCCTTCGTATACATATTGCGTATAGGGTCGTGCCCCGGAATGAGGAGTACTTTTCCATCGGTAAGCACTCCATCCACATCAAAAATAAAAGTCTTTATGCGTGTAAGTCGGGTTTTATAATTTTCCATTTACTCCTGGCTTGTATGAACATTCTTTATGCTATTACTCATCACCTCGTATACCTTCCGGAATTTTTCCTTTCCCTTCAGCAGTTGCAGATGCTGTTTCATTACTGCTTCATCGTTACGCACAGCCGGTCCGGTTTGTACCTCAGCCGGATTGTTCTTTTTTATTTTCTTTGCGGTTTGCTGTATCAGTGGCGCTAAAAGGTGAAACAACGGGATTCCTTCTTCTTCGAGGTATTGTTTGGAAAGTGTATAAAGATGATTACTGAAATTACAGGCAAAAACAGCTGCGAGGTGCAGCTTCATACGTTTTTCAGAATTCATCTCATACACCTCTTTTACTAAACCCAATGCAAACTGAAGCACTTCATTTTTCGCTGCTGCCGTATTGCCCTCAATTAAAAATGGTATTTTATTCCACTTTACCTTACTTTGAGCACTAAAGGTTTGCAGGGGGTACAAAACGCCATACTTCTTTGAACTTCCTTTCAGCACCTGCATTGATGTGGCACCAGAAGTATGCAGCACCAGTTTGTTGCCAGGTTTTAATTTTGCCGCCACCTCTGCAATAGCTTTATCCTTTACACAAATAATATAAATATCTGCATCAGGTTTCAATTCCTGCAACACGGTAGTATGCACCGAAAACAATTTCATTCCCAGTTGTTTCGCAGCAGCTTCGGTACGACCGTATACCTGAATAATTTCATGTCCTCTTTTCAGCAGGAGTTTCGCCAGATGATGAGCCAGATTGCCGGCACCAATCAGCACAATTTTTTTTGAAGCGGCATTATACATCAAGCGGGCGTTTCAGTGATTGAATACGTTGCCAAACAGCCAGCAGGGTGCCAATAAACATGATAACACAGCCCAACCACAACACATTAATATATGGGAAAAGGAAAGCCTTCATCACAATAAAATCCTTTTGTGCTGATTTATCTTCCGAAAGTGTTATTTCCAGTGAACCATTTTCAGGATTGATTTTCCAGAAGGTAAATTTTAATCCGAGTTCTTTAATTTCATCGGTTTCGGGTTGTACCTTGTTATGGCGTAACACATATTTTGGGTAAGCCATGTAAACTTTCTTTTCAATATCATAAGCCCGCAACACGGCTGTAACCGCTATAGCAGAATCGTTCTTTTCATATTGCTCCCTGCTAAGGTTGGTTTGCAGGGAATCGAGAATAATAAAGGCATTAGAAGCAAACATAGTGTCCCCGGGATGGATAACATTGTTTTGAGGCTCCCCAAAACCTTTTTCATTTTGTGTAGTACTCAGATCGGCATAAGTAACATGGGTATAAATATCACGATCAAAAAAATGCCGGGTATCTGGTTCAGCAGCATTTCCCATGCGATCGTTGCGTTGTATTCTCGGATACAGATCAAACTCCTTTATCCGTTTACCATCAGCTCCCTTTTTAAAATACGCCACGTGGTAAAGCAAATTAATCCCATCTTCCTGTTTTCCGGTATAACACACCTCATAAGGCCCCATAGGCAGGGTATCGCCCTGCGTCAGTAATATACTTTCCTGATTGCTATATTCTTTACCCAACATCTCCACATTTTTCCCTGAGGTGTTTTTCGAGAGGGTTATTTTCTTGGAAGTAGATACCAGTGCACCGAGAATAATGAGTCCAAAACCAATATGGGCAACCGAAGCGCCTGCCGATTTTATACGGCCTTTTAACACCCCCAGCCAATAATTGGTATTGGCAAATACAGCAAACACGGAAGCAAACAAGAGTACAGCATAGGTAATATAGGCCGATCGTTGCTCTTCAGGTGCAAGATCCCAGGCCTTAAAAAAGTAAAGTGCAGCGGTACACAGTATACTGAAAGCCAAAGCAGCTATCAGCGACCAGCGCATTTTTTTCCCGAAGGCGGCCATATCTGTTTTTTTGTATTTAAAAAACTGAGTAACAGCCATGAGCAATACAATAACAATAGCAAAAGGTGTTTCCCAGGCATTGAATTGTTGTGCTTTAAAATCGGCGGTATTGATCCCAAACAACTTATTGAAAATTGGAATAGAAGTAAAAATAGTAATGGTTGTTGCCGACACTAACAGAATAAGCGTGCCAATGAACAACCAGAATTCCCTGCTCCACAGTTCCTCGTCATGTGCATCTTTAGGGAAGGAGGTAAAGAAAGCTGTAGCACCTGCTGCCAATGAAATTATTCCCCAGCTAATAAGTAGTACCGAAGGATAAGTATTTTTAGCGAAAACCAGCAGAAAAATAAGCAGTGTAATTCCTGTGTAACCCAACATCAGTTTTCTTTCTTTGATAAGAAACACTACTGCCAGTGCTGTAAACAACAAAAGAAAGAGCAACAGTTGCTTTTGCATGCCCAGATCAGTAAAGGCATGCACCGATGAATTGCCCAATATACCACTGCGGGTAAGAAAGGTAGAATAGAGTACGAGAATAAAACTAAGTGCCGATAAAAAATACGTGGTAAACAGGGAGCCGCTTTTGTTTTTATTGACAATCATTACATGTCCGGCGCCTACCAGAATAATCCAGGGAACCAAAGAAGCATTCTCTACCGGATCCCAGGCCCAGAATCCGCCAAAGCTAAGCGCTTCATAAGCCCAGGCACCACCCATCAGTATACCTATACCCAATATGGCAATACCGAAAAAAGTCCAGGGCAGGGCTGCTTTCTGCCAGCCATTGTAATCTTTTTTCCAGGCACCGGCCAGAGCATAAGCAAAAGGAACAAGAGTAAGTGCAAAACCCAGAAAGAGGGTAGGCGGATGTATTGTCATCCAGTAATTTTGTAAAAGCGGATTCAAACCACGGCCATTCAGTTTACTGAGGTAGTTCGGAATAGTCACAAAAGGCAGGTTCATGAAATCGGGATGCTCGCGGAGTAACTGGAAAGGATTAACCCCTATTGAAGTTTCAAAAATAGTAATGCCGAGCAGCATAGAAGCGAGGAATACCTGTACGAGGGAAACAATAGCCATAACCGCAGCCTCGTAGTTTTTTGCAGTGCGTATAAGTATATTTCCTATAACTACATGCCATAAAGCCCACAGAAGAAAACTACCCTCCTGCCCTTCCCAGAAACAGGAAAAAATATAACGCATGGGCATGGCATTATTGGAATGTTGCCATACATAGGCATACTCATAATAATGATTGAGCAGCATCCAAAACAGGGTAAGCACAATGCCCAATACCCCTGCAGAATGAATTCTGAACGACCAGCGAGCCATTTTTAGCCAGGAAATTTCTTCGGGCTTATTATGCGCCTGAAAATAACACAGGGTAGCGGTGAGTGCAGCTACAAAAGAAAGTACAATAAAAACGTTTCCCAGCTGCCCTGCCCAAAGGTGTTCGCCCAGGTATGTAATGGTTTCGTTGTTCAAAATGTAAGGTGCTGTATAAAGAAAATTTAGTTAGAGGCTACCGATGGCTTTCCGTCGTTATACTTGCTTGGGCATTTCATTAATATTTCATGTGCATGGAATTCATCCGCTTTCATTTTACCAATCAGCACAATCTGCTCCGAACGGTCGAAGTCCTGCGGTTTGCTTTTATGCAACACTACACGTTTTTCCATCCCCCTGTTATCAATCATGTGAAACGAGAACTCATCGGCATTAATAGCCGGATTATACGCCTGTGGCTGGCTACGATCCAGTTTTCCGACTATATGATACTCAGTGTCCGGATTGGCAGCGGCCTGTGCAAAATCCGCATAAGTGCTGGTATTGCCAAGGGTGGTTATTAATGCGCCAATGGCAATGGCTATTACTACAATCCCTATAATGTGCGATTTTTTCATAATTTAAACCCTATTTGTTCTTTAACTGCTCTTCCAGTCTTTTGAGCTTTCTGTCCATGGTAAACAGATAAACGAATATACCCACTAACACTATAGAAAGTACGGCAACAACAATATATACCTTACCCTCACTGTAAAACAGACCGCCCATTTCCGGCTCATTGTTTCCCTGAGCCGCCAGGGTTCCGCCGGTTAACACTAATAACAATAACAAATGCTGTTTAAACCACTTCATCATATTCTATTTTACGTTTCAGTTTTTCAATTCTTACCCTTATTTGCATCATCCAGATTCCCATGAGTATCCAGCCTATACAGGCAGGGTAAAATACCGTACGCATGGTATTATCCATGTCGTATTTCCCGAAAGCCGGATTGCCGCCATTACCCGGATGCAGTGAAGACCACATACGGGGAAGAATAAGTATAAACACCACCATCATTATAAAAGCGAAAATATTATAGATGGCTGATACGCGGGCTTTCTTTTGTTCGTCGGGAATAGAATCGCGCAATATAAAATACGCCATGTAAATTAAAAAGGTAATGGCCACCCCGTTCAGCTTGGTGTCGCTGGTCCACCATGTTCCCCAGGTAAAACGTGCCCACAACGAACCTGTAAGCATACCCAGTACGCTTAGCACTATACCGGCATGAGCCGACTGACAGGAAACAATATCCGATTTCAGTTCTTCCTTATACAGGTACTTTACTCCCGATACAGCCGAAACACCCATCAGGGTCATCATGGCAAACCACATGGGCACATGGAAATAAACATTACGAATGGTTTCATGTAAAATAGGAAGAGCCGGAACAGGAAAGAAAAACCCGGCCAGGATACTATATAGTATCAGTAATCCTGCCAATATTTTCCACCAGTTTTGCTTCATTCAGTAAGTTCCGGTTTACTCGCGCCAAAGGTACGGAAATAACAGGAAGGCAAGTATCGCCACTATAACATTAATACACAAGAGGGTAAGCAGATAAGGATAGCTCACACTAAAAGCCAGTCCGTCAACCGCATTTTTAGATACCCGAATAGCCACCAACAGTAATGGAAGGGTAAGCGGGAAACTTAAAATAGCCATAAGTGTAAAGCCGGATCCGGCTTTACCCGCTATTCCTGCTGTTAGTGTGAGAATACCCGATAAAGCTACTGAGGCCAGTATTACATTTAGAATAAACAAGCCCGGACTGGCCACCAGGGAACCAATAAACCAGCTATAAAACAGTAAGGTAATCAGGTTAACCGAACAAAGCAAGAGCGCATTGTATATGATTTTGGCTAATATGAAGGCTTGCGGACCATAAAGCGAATAATTATACAATCCCCTTCCTTTTTGTTCCTGCAAAAAACTCTTGGATGAGGTATTAATAGCGCCAAATAAAAGAATTACCCAAAATAAAGCGTTCCAGGTAAGCGGGTGGACAATACTATGAAAGCTAAGGTAACATACAAACACTGTAGAAATAACATAGAGTAGAACCCCGTTTAAAGCCGTCTTTTGCCGGAACTCCAACCGGAATTCTTTTTTCAGAAGGGTAATTATGTGTTTAGGGTTCAAGTGGCACAAAAATAAGCATCAAAAAGCGTATTTTTGTATAAAAACATGAAATACCCATGATTCCACTAACGCAAATACGAATGAGGGCAAATGTGTAGTACACATTCGAGTCAGGTGGTGCGAAATGGGTATACCATGTACAAAAACATAAAAACTTTAACTACATATGAAATCAATTATTGCAGGTTTGTCCCTGATCATTTGTTTTGCTTTTACCACAGGAGATATGAATTCTATACACCAATTTACCGTTAAGACCCTTGAGGGTAAGGATTTTTCCTTTGCCTCCCTTAAAGGGAAAAAAATATTGATTGTAAATACCGCCTCGGAATGCGGATATACCGTGCAATATAAAGACCTGGAAGCGCTTTATAAAAAATACCAGAACCGGAATTTTACCATTATCGGCTTCCCGTGCAATGATTTTGGAGGGCAGGAACCTGGAACAGCTAAAGACATACAAAGTTTTTGCAGCAAAAATTACGGAGTCACCTTTCCGCTGATGGAAAAGATCAGTATTAAAGGCGAACATACTCATCCGGTATACAAATGGCTCACTACCAAAGCACTGAATGGCTTAAGCGACAGTGAGGTAAAATGGAATTTTAACAAATACCTGATTAATGGGAATGGAAAATTGGTAAAACACCTCGACTCAAAAGTATTGCCAATGGATAAAGAAATTACCGATTGGATTGAAAATTAGTTGATTTGATAATTTGAATAAAGAAGGGATCTTAGCAAATTAAACCAAATGATTAAGAGTGGCTTTCAACTCATCCTTTATGGCGTTTTCAACACAGAAAGCACAGAGTTAAAGGAGTTTCACAGAGGATAATTAGGTTCTCTTCTTTTAACTTAAGAATTTTTGGCTTTTAACTTATGTCTTTTACCTGTAATACTTATGAAACTAGACATACTTGCTATTGGTGTTCATCCGGATGATGTAGAGCTTTCCTGCTCCGGCACACTTTTAAAGCATATTGCATTGGGCAAACAAACAGCGATACTTGATTTAACCCATGGAGAGCTGGGCACCAGGGGCAACGCCCAATTACGTACAGAAGAAGCCCGGAAAGCCGCTGAAATTTTAGGGGTGGCCTTTCGTGAACAATTAAGCATGGCCGATGGATTTTTTGAAAACAATGAGCTGTCTGTAAAAAAAATTATTCCTGTTTTAAGAAAATACCGCCCGGAAATTGTGTTATGCAATGCTCTATCCGACCGGCATCCGGATCATGGCCGGGCTGCCAAACTGGTTGTAGATGCCTGCTTTTACAGTGGATTGAGCAAAATTGAAAGCCTGCATGAGGGAAAAGCTCAGGAAGCCTGGCGACCCAGAGCCGTGTATCATTATATTCAGGATCATTATATTCATCCTGATTTTGTGGTTGATATTACAGCCTTTTCAGACCGAAAACGCGAAGCATTAATGGCATTTTCCTCTCAATTTTACCATCCGGATTCCAAAGAGCCTGAAACCCCCATTTCAACGCCCGAATTTCTTGATGTTCTGTATGGAAGAATGCAGATTTGGGGTAGAGCAATTGGGGTAAAATATGCGGAGGGGTTTACAGTAAATCGTTATCCGGGTATCAATAATTTATTTGACCTTCAGTAAGAGAAGGTTATACCAATGTAATACTCAAAACAGTTCAAAACCGTTTCGAGTATTACATTGGTAAATGCCGAGGGTTAAACATGTTTTGGTCAATGGACTGAAAGGAAAGTTGTCCTAATACATATTTTCAATCGGCATTATGTATGAGAAAGAAGCAATACCTCTGGTAAAAAGGTCTGCTTATTTAGGGCAGGCTCTTAACAAGAGAAGTATTCCTTTTATTTCGCTGACTGACAGGTAAACTCAGTGGTTTTAATACCTGTTTTCACGATGGCGTTAAATCCACCTGCTACATCAATAAGATTGTGTATTCCACGTGCTTTGAGAATAGAAGCCGTAATCATACTGCGGTAACCACCGGCACAATGTATATAATACTGCTGGTTTTTATCCAGAAGGTGCGTCCAGTCATTAATAAAATCAAGCGCTTTATGTTCCGCCCGGTGCAGGTGTTGTGCCTGATATTCGCCGGGGCGGCGTACATCAAGTACATGAATATCTTTACTATCATAATCTCTTACAAACTCATCTGCACTGATGGAGATTACCCTGTCAGTTTCTTTACCAGCCGCTTTCCATGCTTCTATGCCGCCTTTTAAATAACCTATAGTATTATCGTAACCAACGCGTGCCAATCGAATCACCGTTTCTTCTTCCCTGCCTTCGGGAGTTACAAGTATAATAGGCTGCTGCAGATCGGTAATCAATGCGCCAACCCAGGGTGCAAATTGCCCATCGATACCAATGTATATAGAGTTTGGGATATGTGCAGTGGCATAATCAACAGGCTTTCTCACATCCAGCACAAGTGCATCTCCATTATTGGCGATATCTTCCAACTCTTCAGGACTCAGGGCTTTTTTTCCTTTATTCACTACCTCTTCTACATTCCCATAGCCCATTTTATTCAGCAAAGCATTTTTGGCAAAGTACTGGGGCGGCGGAAGAATACCGGTGGTGAGTTCCTGTATGAAGTGTTCTTTACTGATGTTCTGCAGCGCATAGTTCACTTGTTTCTGATGCCCCAGCGCATCAAAGGTTTCCTTGCTCATATTCTTACCACAGGCAGACCCGGCGCCATGAGCCGGGTATACAATTACCGAATCGGGCAGTGGCATAATTTTACTACGTAGCGAATCGTATAGCATACCCGCCAGATCTTCCTGAGTTACATCCGATTTAATAGCTAAATCCGGACGCCCTACATCGCCTATAAACAACGTGTCACCGGTAAATACAGCATATTCCTTTCCGCTTTCATCCAACAACAAATAACAACTCGATTCAAAAGTGTGGCCGGGGGTATGCAATACTTTTATTTTCACATTACCAACTTCAAATACCTGACCATCTTTTGCTATTATAGCCTGATAGCCGGTATTGGCTCCAGGCCCGAAAACAATCGGAGCGCCCGTTTTTTTAGATAGATCAACATGCCCCGATACAAAGTCGGCATGGAAGTGTGTCTCAAAAATGTATTTTATTTTCACTCCATCCTTTTCTGCACGTTCTACATAAGGCTTTGTTTCCCGCAATGGATCAATGATAACGGCCTCGTTCTCCGACTTAATATAATAAGCCCCTTGCGCAAGGCATCCTGTATAAATCTGTTCTACTGTCATTTTATTCGTCTAACGGCTATTTCAAAAAAATTTCTTTAACAATTACCAATACTCCCACAATCATTGTGAACCAGCCAAAAGCAGGCTTCAATTTTTTTGTACTAACAAAATTACTCAAATATGTGCCAATAAATATGCCCGCAATGGATAAAGCGGAAATGACAAGCAGGAAAGTCCAGTTTATTTCGAGTGTTCCCAGATTGCCTGTAAAACCAATTAAAGAATTAATAGCAATTATACTCAATGAGGTTCCGATTGCTAATTTCATAGGCAATTTTACAAAAAAAACGAGGGCCGGAATAATCAGAAAACCACCACCGGCTCCGACAAAACCAGACAGAAAACCTATAAGCAGGCCCGAAGCTATCAGTAATAACAATGATGTTTCTGAGCCTGCTTTCTTTTCTTCTACTTCCTCAGGAGGTTGTTTTACCTTTATCATGGAATAAGAAACTGCTGCCAGGAGTAAAGAAAATACCAGCATTATTAAAGCATCTTTACTTAGCACATAATTCAATAAGGTGAATTGTTGAGGAAGCCCAGGTATAAAATAATTCCGCACCCAGAAAATAACCAGCACCGAGGGTATTGCAAAGGTTAGTGTGGCTTTTTTATCAATTAGCCCTTTGCGCATATAGGCGAATGAACCGACAAGCGAAGCCACGCCGACAATAAACAGTGAATAGCCCGTACTTTTCACTGCATCATAACCCAATATGTATACCAGTACCGGTACTCCCAATACTGAGCCACCACCCCCAATCAGTCCAAGCACAATACCAATTACTATAAATAAAAAGTAGCCGAGTATTTCCATCAAAATGTTTTGCAGTTATGAATACACTTCAGGATTTTACTGAGGGCATCGTTGGCCAGTGAATAGTACCTGTTTTTCCCTTCCCGCCTCATCTTCAAAACCCCTTTGTCGTGCATCTTAGTAAGGTGATGTGATGCCAGCGATTGTTCAACTTTAAGCAAATCAACAAGCTGTGTAACTCCCAGTTCGTGATATTCATCGAGTAAACTCAATACCTTAATCCGAAGGGGGTGCGCCACCGCTTTTAATACATGAGCTGCGCGCTCGAACTGGGGTTGACTCTCTGCTGCTTTCATCTTATTTGGGACACTAAACGAATATATGAACATATTTTCATGCGTTTAAAAAGTACACAGGCCAAAAGAAAAAGATTATTAGCTTTGGTGGGCGGGTTTAGCTTCCGGATGATAGCCATAATTAATGAGAAATGGTAGAGCCATTACCCGGCTTAATCTGATTAATACCGTTTGCATTAATATAATGGTTCAATTCCGTTTCACTACATTGCACCATAACATTAATAGCAACGGCATTTACCACTGTAAATATTTTATTTGGATTGGACCAAATAAAATATAACATTG
>JACCDG011310513.1_pt1 | contig 17064 bp, 34 predicted proteins | sample 7442471 | NCBI WGS metagenome assembly JACCDG01 (sample SAMN15323444, study PRJNA562643) | freshwater metagenome | isolation source: river surface water | place: USA:Blue River Watershed | collected 2017-08-17 | reverse complement strand
CCTCAATTTCGTCTTCTGTCATTGGTTCACCATCGTGGGTGATGCATACTGGTGGTCCACAGTAACTGTTCTCCATACCGTATGCCAACCATTCGTCAAAGGTCATTTCAACCTTTGCTGTCTCGTCATTCTGGCTCATTCCATGTCCTTTCAGCCTTTGCTAATGCTTGTGACTCTATTTCCTCAACAAGAACATCCCAACTCTTTATGACCTTTTCTTCAGACCATTCAGGGCGGATGATGTCGGGTATTGTCAATAGTAGCGTAGGTATACCCATGTGCGCAACTTTTGCAACAGTAATTGGGTCAGTATCTATGTACCAATGAATCTTACCGTATGCGGCATTAAATGCGGCTACTCGTTCAATCTTGGTGTCCACATGTGAGTCTTCCACAATGTCAACGGTTACAGGTTTGTAACCCTCACGCTTTAACCACTCTAAAAAAACTTGAGTATTTGTAATGCCTGTTGCCATGACAGACATTTTGCCGTTGTAACCAGCAGTCAAGGCTCCCCACAACTTACGCATTTCAGGTCGTGGGATGCGTGCCCCAAGTTCGGAACCAGGAGATGCGATGGCATCAAAATTAATGAGAATCACTTGTCGTAAAGACCCAATTCAATGCGTTGGCGATGCGTATAGTATTCGGCGGCAGGGCAGTACATACAGAGGTATTGTCGCTTGTCTTTAGGAATACCAGTTTTACGTCCAATAGTCTTATCGTCATTGCACCAATCAATACAACCCTGATTTGGTCTACTGTGGCGATTAAAACATTTGAGCGCATCAACCTTCAACTCGTCTCGGAAGTCACGGATATACACATCCTGCTCTTTTAGTTCATTTTTGAGAGCAGTTTCAACATCTAACTTTGTAGCAGTTTCTGCGTCAGTGCGGAAGATGAGAGCACGACAATTCTCAGGGTCTGGAACCTGAGCATTATGTCGGTCACATAACTCTCTCAACTCTTGGTCATATTCAGGTACGCCATCGTATGGGCGCATCTTGTACATAACACCGTGTGTTTTACATACCAACAAGCGGTGAAACTCTTTGTCTGCCATTTTGTGTTCCTTTATTGTTTAACGATGATTTTTTGAGTAGGGATACTCTGGTATAAAACGTAGACTACCACGTCTTCGTGCTTGAAGTACAGGGTCTTGTGCTTCAAATGCATCTAAAAGTGATGAGTCTCCTGCCATGTGCGCTTGGATTGCCTCAGAAAAGCGCCTTTGGTAATCACTTGCGTACCCTTCTTTGTACGCCGCTTTCTCTTCAGGCAAGTCGTATGGACTTACGTTCATTACTGAAGATGTGACTCAAAATTGGGGAAATTAGGAGCCTGTTGAATGTTGTACTGAACTTGAAGCATGTTCTTTCGTACAGTTGCGTGTGTTGGGTCTACGTCACCACCACGGTCAGGGGTAAATGACTTGAACTTTCCATCTCCTGCGCCCAACTTAAGGTCACGGTTCATGGAACGGGATTCATTAACTGCCATTATTTAGTTCCTTTTTTCTTAGGTTCGGCTTTGGTACCTGCTTGCTTTTTAGCAGGAGTCTTCTTAGCAGCGACAGACTTTGGACCAGGAGTAGCCTTAGGAGCAGCAGCCTTACGACCACCAGCCTTCTTAGCAGGCTGCTGCGGTCCGTATGGTTTGTCACCAACACCACCTTGTTCGTTAATACCAACTGTGCTTGCTCCTGGCATGAACTTGAAGGCTTCTGATGGCACCTTGCTAAGGTCAAGACCTTCGTAGTCAGCATGGAATCCTGGAGAATAAGGAAGACCTTGGGACTTACGATGGATATCAACAATTTCTTTTTCTTTTGAAACTACACCACGAGAAGTCATTCTCATTTCTGAACGTGGGTCAATGTTTCCTGTGGGACTTGTGTTAGGCACAGGTGATGCTCCTGCTGGTTGCTGTGGTTGCTGTGGTTGCTGTGGTTGCGGTTGTGGAGGAAGTGTACCTCTTGGCAGACCACCTGCACCTGGGATATCAGAAATGTAAGGACCATACTGTCCTAGTCTTTTAGCAGCAGCATCTGACTCTGCGTTGGTTGATGCTCCTGCTTGCATGTCACGTAGTTTATCTTCACGTGAGCGGGTATCCGTAGGTGTACCAGCAGGGCGTACAGGACCTTGCGTGGTTTCTTGAGCACCTTCAACTCCACCTGTGTTTCCGTATGTAGATGGGCCTTGTCCTGGTGGAAGCGCTTGTGGACCAGCAGGACCCTGTGGAAGCGCTGGAGGATTCTGACCACCATTATCACCAGTGGTGCGCTTGATTGGGTCAGGTCCACGCCAACGTGGTGGGTCAACCATAATTGTGGGTCTATCAGGCTTGTCACCATCTACAGGCGGTGGAGTCGGAGGCGGTGGAGGAGGCGGCGTACCATCGCCACCATCGGGCGTTCCTGGCGTTCCTGGTGTACCAGTAGTAGGTGCACCACCAAAACTGATGTTGCTGAATGCCGTTTGGATTCCACCTGAAGTTTTGGATTGAAAGGAATTGTCGTAGGTACCACCGCCGACATTTGCTCCTCCCATGTTTCCATAAACGGTACCGTAGTTATCGTTACCTTGAACCATTGAAATACCAGTGGAAGCAAGTGCTCCACTAAAATCACCACGGCGACCACGGCGCATACCACGACTTGTGGCAGGTGCTGTAATGCTCGCATTTTGGCTTCGGTTTGTACCCATCATTGGGGCACCGTCCATATCATCTGGCATAGTTGAACTACTTCCTGCTGAGGCTGTTGAGCCTGAACCATCTCCATCAATTTTACCATTATCTTTGCCCCCTCTACGACCTACTAATTTTTCAATCCCTTTAGCGGCTAAATTACCAATGGCTTGACCAACGGAACCATCGTACATGCCATAATTTGACTCTGCTGGTCCATAATTTGGGCGGCCTGCTCCTGATGTTGTTCCCTGAAAAGTGCTAGGAGAACCTGGAGGTGCTTGATAGGTACCTGGCTGACCAATCTTGCGCCAAGTATCCCAGTCAAAGTGGCTCTGTGGGGCACGTCCTTGTAGGGACAGGTAGCGAGCAATATCTCTCTGAGGGTCACGGTCAGCCATTGTTTTCTTCCTCGTCTGGCTCCGCCACAATGTCGTTAGGAAGTCCTACAATATCATTGAACTCAGAGTCATAAACCATCTGTTTCATAATATCAGCCATGGACATACCTAGTTCTTCCCCTGGTTTTTGGGGTCTACGATTACCATTAAACCGTTCATCATTACCACGAGACATCACGCCCACAACCCTTGCATAGAGTAGCGACTAGACCCTTCAAAGTTGTCTTCCATGAAGCCATCACGGAACATTACAGGAGCCCCCGACAACCACGAACGGCGAGTAACCGCAGTGCGAGGTGTATTCAACACATCAATAATTGAAAGTTCTTGCTTACCAAACCCACGAGACTGAGGCATCAACTGTTGGGGTACAACAGGACGAATCTGCCGAATGTACTCTGGTGGGAGCATGGCAGATTGAAGCGCCTGGTCTACAAGCATTTCTGCATGCGACTGATTGGGCTTGTAAGGAACTTGCATTTAGTTAGATAGCACCGTACAAGTTTTGTGGACTTTGTGTAATGGGTAGGAACATGTCACGCCGTGTGCCACTTGTGCGAGACATCGCACGCATGTCATGGTTCAATTCAGCGATACCGCCTGGGTCATGGCTATTTGGGATGTTGTTTGAATTAAGTGCATTAAAAGCACCTAAAGCAGCAGCAAGAACTTGTGGCTCTGCTGCCAACATGTGTGCAATACGTGCGGGATTGTCCCGCTCATCAATTCCTCGGCTCATTCTGGCTCCTTGGGTTGGTTGGATGGGTGTGCAGAACGAGAACGTGATTGTCCTTGTTCTTTAATATAAGCAATTACTTCTTCGTGGGGTTCAGAAGGGTTTGCAAAATTAACCCACAAAGTATTTGGATTATTCAAGTCACGAACAATTAAAGGATTTCTCTTTCTATTGTTGCGTTCGTCTTTACCCCGTGACACTATTCGTAGTCCTCGTCATCATTGGACTTAAAATGGTCATAAATCTTATCAGCAACATGAAAAGCAGCCGCACCTACAGCGGCACCGACTGGACCACCAATTGATGCACTACCCATAAGTGCTCCAGCGCCTAGTCTAGCGACCTTACTAATTGCTCTATGATGGTCCATTCCATGACCATCATCAAAATGTTCTCTACGTGCCATTACAAATAACCCCTATCATCACGCCAATCTGGACCAAGTCCTTCGTTACGCCATTCTTTGGCTTTTTGGTCCATCATGAGTTCTTCTTTGTCTGGTGCCTCTAGTTCACTTTCACTAGTAGGTTCTTCATCACTTTCAATAGGAGAAATAAAATCCATGCTTGGGCGTGGTGTACCATGAGGTGGTGTAGGGTCTGGGTCTACCCAACGACCTCTATGCACCTTACGATTAGGGTGATTTGATGTATCTTCGCCTTTTGCCATTATAAATCCCTCATAACTTCAACATCATCGGTGTTGAACATGTTTGCGTCACCGCCGTTTAACTCGTACTTCCTTGAAACTTCTTTCAGATGCTTCTTTGTGAGTCGTTTTCCATACAGTGGTGACTCTTGGTTTGCATGACGAAGTTCGTTGAAAGGTACGGATTCACGGTCTCCGCCCTCCCATCTAATTGCAATGAATCCACGGTCACGCAAATCATGGAAGTTAACACGACCTACTTGACGGTTTGGATGGTTACGGGTATCGTCTCCACGTGACATTATTGAGCCTCATTCTCTCTGCGTGACTGTAAATGTTTTTTGAGATTAGTGAGTCTTTCTTTTTCACGAGGATGGACATCACCAAAACTAAGGGTTTGGTCAATCTCACCAAATGCTTCATCCGATACTTCTCCACGGGTTGCAAAACGACCTAGAGCAGTCTCGTTGCCCTGAGACCAATCACGAGCAACCTGCTGAGGGCTGTCATTTAGTTCAAAGAACGGTGTTGGCTTCGGGCGACCTACTCTGCGGTTTTCGTGGTCACGGGTATCTTGTCCTCTTGGCATGACTCTATTTTACCTTATTTCCAGCGTGGAGCAAGGGATTTAAGAAGGGCACGGCGCTCTGGACTATTATCAATTGCAACCTGTTCTTCACCTTGGCGTGACGGGATACCACGGGGACCAACCTTGCCGTCATTGGTTAGGCGGACGGGTTCGGCTCCTGGAGGTGCAAACTTAAGACCCTGCGACTGTAGTTGCAAGCCTGTGTACTTATTGAACTCATCAGGCCAAATGTAATCGCCAGGATTGATACGCTCACCTTTGTGAACACCACGACTGTACTGGCGAGCGTTGTTTCGGCTAAGGGTGCCTAAAATCTTGTCCTGTCGGCGGTTAGACGACATGGTGCCAAGATAACCATCAGGGTACTGTTCTTCTACACCTGTACGGTACCCTGAGAGCAATTGGTCTTTGGTATTACGCCATACGGGAGCAGGACCAAAGTTTGCAGCAGTACCCATACCAGGGGGTTCGTTTGCAGTGCCCCATGATGTAAAAGTATTTGCTGCCATTATCTTAATCCGCCTGCGCTAGGTCCTCCAAGAAAACCTCCCTGACCACCACCTACAGGTGAAATAGGGCGTGGTGGAGGAGTAATTAGTTTTTTGTACTTACCACTTGCTGGTTGCCGATTGCGCTTGCGAGAAGGCATTGATTACTGGTAGTTCCTGTCATGGTATTTAGCAGGAGTGTCATCCATAGGTGCGCCAGGGATTCCATAATGAACTTTAGGGTCGTACTCAGAAATGGTTCCGCTATGGCCTAGTTCACGACTAAATGCATAACGGTCACCTACATTCATAAGACCTGCCTTGAAATCCTCTGTGTCATTAATCATGTGAGAATCTGATTCACCACCTTCAGTTGATTCGGCAGAAAAGAAGTATGAGCGAGGTTGTCCATCACCACCTGTTGAGCCCAAAAACCTACCTACGGTGTCAACCGTTCCTCTACCTTGAAGTGGGTGAGGTTGTGTGCGAGTCATACCTTCTTCTCCATGCTTTTCCACATGAGCATTGTCACCACGACCTGCTCCTGCTCCACTGGCTTGGCGGAATACTGGATTACCATTATGTGTAGGCATTACTTATCCTCATCTTTCTTAGGCATTTCGGGTTCTTTGACCGTGTAGTCAATTGGTTCAGGCTCACTTGGTTCCTCAGGGTATGAGACAGAACCATCAGCATGATGTGTGGGTGGCATAGGAAATGGAATCATTTTGTCGCCAACAGGAACATATCCCATTGGACGATTTACTCGTTTACCTCTAAAATTGACCATAATTACCTTACTTTACGATAGGTTTGAAGGACATTGCAGAAATTGTCTCACCGTTGTCGCCTGGAATGTCATCAAAACCGATGACAAATGACAGGTCAATACCACGTGGTGCAACAAAACCACGAGCAATAGCGGCGGCTTTAGCGGCTTGGTTAACGGCTGAAGCGCCAATGGCTCTCATCTTTGGGGCTTGTCCTGCATTAATAGCACGGGCCAAAATAGAACCAACGGACTGTGGGTTACTGGAACCAGACACCTTGAGAACATCGTCAATGCTGGTATTCAATTCTTGTGACATATAAGACTCCTAGTGGAATAGTTATGCCTTTATTTTACTGATAACCAGCCTCATCCAAGAGTTCAGTAAAGTCTTGTAACCTCATCACAACGTAAGACTCACCTAACGCTTTTTCACCCTTACCAGGACGTTTCACAACCAATGCAGGAACTGCACCACCAAGTCGGTCAGCCTGCTCTACGGTGTCATTGAGCCACTGGCTAAGTTGGAAAGACTTTTGGTTCTTACACTGAACCGCTACTTTCCTAAGAGTCTTCTTACGAGCAATCCCATTAATATCCCCAGTGTCGTTGCCACCAGAAAGTGCAGGACGGTGTGCATGTATGAACCCCTTGCTAATTAAATAATCTCTAACAAGTACCTCAAAGGATGTCCCTTTGGATTTGTTCTTGTTCCCCATTAGTCACCACAGTACCTTCCTGGTGGGTACACATCCTTAGGGTTGGCTGTACCTTGATTAACGAGGTTGACTACTTGTGTAACGCTTTCTGTTACTCGTTCAGCAAATGACTTTTCTTTGGGTTGTAAGTCTTCCAACTGCTTTTTTAACGCATCACGTTCTTCTGTGACCCGCATTAACTCAATCTGTAGTTCACGGATTGTTGCTTCTTGTTCTGACACTTTATCCTCCAGTGCTTCTATTAGTTCTTTACTCATGGGTATGTCACTTTCTTTAATTGTTTTATTTCGTCTTCAAGTTCTGTTACTTTGTTTCGCAGGCTTATAATCTCTTCTGCAACACGGTTTGCAAGTTCATTTGAAAACAAGTCTGTGTAAGCAAACTTGTCTATAAACTCGTCTAATAATGGGTCTGTCATAGCGACTCAGTAACCTTAACAGCAGGGATTTGCAATTTGAATTCACCACACCATGCGTCATTATGTGCCGTTGGAAATCCAGATTTTGTAGAAGATGCATCAATAGGCGGAAAACGCCGACACTCCACCCAGTCTGTGCCAGGAATCGGGTAGGCGTAAACGCATGTTAAACAACTTTTAGATGCCATAGAATTTACTTACTTTCTCTCTTAGTTTCTCGTTTTCATTTTCTAAATCTTTACACCTTTGGATGTACCATTGCAACACCCTTAGGTGTTCAGTTTTAGTAATGGTAGGTGTCTCTTCATCATCGCTAGTCATACTCATCAATTAAGCAGTGTATCTGCCCTGTCTACGCTCTTGTGGTGAGAGACTGATGCGCCTGCTTAACTCACGACTGATGACTTGTGCACCACGCTCACAACGTTCAAACACGGATTCAACCAACTTACGATAGGCACGCTTCTCTGAGTACAATTGTTGTGCCTCAACCACAGCGGGTTCAGTATCCCTGCGTGCTTTAGCAAGTGTAACAGTGTCGCCCTTTTCTTTGTCACTCCACTGGCTAATTAAAGTCTTTGCCTCAAGAAGTTTAAGGTCATTAGCGGCACGTTCTTCCTCAATCTCGGCTACGACCATATCTGCCTTAGCAAACGATACCCAAGACATAAACATCGTGTATGTCTCCATAAGTTTATTATCAGGGAGTTCGTCTAGGAATAAAGGAATCTCTGGAACTGCACCTTCTGGTCGGTCTGGTAATGAAAACTTCTCAAGAAAGTTACCCATGATGGGTGTCTTTGGAGCAAGTGGGCTTGACACTTTAATCTTCTTTCCAACAAACTTTTGAATATGGACAGTTTTTACAAATGCGACTATCAGATGACTCAGCGATAGTTGGACGCATTGGTGGTATACCAGAATCTAGCGCACGAATGACACTTTTGCAACCCGAAAGAATGTCTTCAATCAACTCAGGCTGATAACGAACTGAAAACTCTTTAACATCTTGGTTAGGCTTCCACTCGTAGATGAACACACCATCATGAATATCTAAGCAGTACATGTACAAGTTCAACTGGCGCAGGTGTGTTGGAAAAGGTTGGCGCACCTTTTTCCACATATCATTTTCAGAAGTGGCACTTTTAAAAGAGTCGTAGTCTTCCATGCGGATAGTTCCAGCGCCAACACTTTTAATCTCAAGGATGGCACGACCTTTAGAGTCATTAATAATACCGTCAGCATGCCCCATCAGGCGGTACTCTTCATTAAGAATGGGCACTTCAGCCTGCTCTAGGATTCCAGCCTCTGTAAGCCAGTTCTGCCACTTAGCATGAATAGCATGACCTTCAGCAAAGATGTTGAGTTTCTGAAATGTATAGGTCTCGCCCTGCTTCTCGTAGCCCTTAATGGTGTACCACGATGAGCGAGGGCACCAATCCTTCTTGCAGATTTCAGAGGGATGTAGATGGAGAGTGTCACGAGTGCTGTTGAGTTGTTCCTTGATTAGTTCTTTTTCAACTACAGGAACAACACGACCTTTAGAAGTGATGAGGTTTTTGTAGTTCTTTAAGTGCCAGGGTGTGTCAGTCATCTTTAATCATTTCTAGAAAATCGTCTTCAACAAGGACCACGTAACTACGGCCAGATAAGTCAAACTGTAGAATAGGAATCCTATCTTCCAATATCGCACGCTGTCTCAGTTCTCTTAGGTCTACTTCTTTTAATGTAATGCTCTTGGTTGCCGTTGTCAACTTATTCTCAATGAGCAAAGTTTCGGACCGAACATCGTTCTTGCGCATCCAACCGTTACCAGAGCCAGAGTTTCTACTACCTCGGTAGTTCTTTGCAGATTTGTTCTCTTGCTTCTTAGATGCTTTAAGTATTCGTTTTTGTTCTTCTGGACTACGGCTCATTCAGCCAATCCAAACTTCTTCCAAACATCTGCTTTAAGTGATGCTTGTAAATCAAGGTCTTCACGAACACCTGCAATTAGTGCTTCCTTACCTTGCCACTTTTCTCCGTTATAAGAGTAGAAAGCACCAGCACGTGTAATGATGTCTTCTGAAGCAGCAATGTTAATGATGTCTTTAATCACATCAAAGTCACCAAAACTAAAACCCTTGCTGTCGGCAAAGTAAAAGTCAACTACTGCGACCTGTTGTGGTCGGTAAGTCTTGTTCTTCATTGTACGTGCTTTGATTGTCTGACCGACAACTTCGTCCTTGTCCTTCAACCATTCATCACGCTTTACTTCAACACGGCAGAAGTAGTGGAAGTTCTTTGCCTTACCACCTGGAGTCGTGCGGTTATCTCCCCACATGACACCAATCTTCTCACGCCACTGGTTGATGATAAGGCCCGTACAACCACGGTCTTCATGTACAAGAGAACGCTTCTGTGACTTGGACGACTTTCGGAAGAACTTACCAGTAAGGCGAGCACCTAGACCCATCGTGAATTCTTCCATGGTCTTTTCTGCTTCATCACTTGGCACAAGTGCAGGAAGTGAGTCAATAACAATCAAATCAATAGCACGATTGTACATGACCTTGAGTACAAAGTCATACACATTTTCCATAACATTAGACTCAACAACCCACAGACGGTCAAGGTCTACACCGATAGCCTTTGCATACTCAGGGACATATTCCTCAGCGGCAATCCACAAAGCGCAGAAGTCAGGGTCAGCGGCTTGATTAGCAGCAATGGTTTTGTAGGCGAGCGCAGTCTTTCCTGATGACTCGTCTCCAATGATTTCGCTCCATTGATTGACGGGCCAACCACCACCAAGCATGAGGTCATAAGCAAGAACACCTGTCGTGATACGGGGTAGTTCTTCTTGAACACGGGAACCCTGAACGACCATCTCCTCCCCATACTTTTTATTAATAGAAGAGATAAGTGTTTGTAGTGTTTCGTGTGTTGCTGTCATGATTACTCCTTATGACCAGTTTGATTCATCGCCTTGATGATAGATACCGTTCCAACCGCAGGTGTAACACCGTGGAGCAGGTGCGTTACCTGCCACTGTAGTTCCACCGCTTGCTTTTGTACGACTAAAAACGTAACCACCACCGCAGGCAGGGCATGTCATCGTATCACGGCGAGCAGCCTCACCGCCATTAGTAATCCCTAATTTTAGTGCTTCACTAAAAGATTCTGGCTGTACCGTTGGCTGTTGTTGCTGAGTTTGTGTAATGGGTTGCTGTGTAGTAGACGCAACATGGTTTGTAAGAGGCGTTACAGGGGGAGTAAACGTTGGTCGTGGTGCTGTTGGTTTTTCACCAGATAGTTTTTTGGACCACCAGTCAGTCATCTTCATCATCTCCAATCGGAACTACGAATGCTAATTTTTCAGAATCCATAATCTTGTTTAGCATGGCTACACCATACACGGTTAGTAAACTTCTAAACTCTTGTTCATTGGAATCTATCTTTTTTGTCTTCTTAAGAAACTGAGTGAACCATTTTGATGATTGTTCAATTTCTTTAAGAATCCCATAATGCAGGAAAACAGCCCACCTTGTCAAGACTTCCTCAGCCTCAATTTCTGCAATTTCCTCGGAAGGTGGGACGAACCCCATGTCAATAGCAAACTGTTGTCCTTCTACGGCTGACATCATCAGGTAGAAATTACGTCTGTCAACTGATGTCACCCTTTTGCCTCCGCCCATGTAGCGGCGATGTCACATGAAACACGCAGAGGAACACCCTGAATCATGGTTCCATGACCCATGGCTTTGATAAACAATTCTTTCATTTCTGATGCCTCATCTTCTGGAGCGACTGCTACTAATTCGTCATGAACTTGTACAAGTACCTTAAGGTTTGTGCCCTTAAAAGCCCTATCAATGTCAATCATAGCCTGTTTACAAAGGTCTGCCGCAGAGCCCTGGACTACTGCATTAACTGCCTGTCGCTCGGCTCGTGACCTACGCTCACTATCCTTAGACATAAGGTCTGGGAGTCTTCTGCGCCTTCCTGTAATGGTCTCTACATAACCCAGTTTGCGCCCCTTGGCAACAACCTTCTGCTTCCATTCGGTAAGACCTGAGAACTGGCGGTAATACTCTTGAATCATGTGCTGGGCCTGTTCAAACTCAATACCTGTGGTGCGAGCCAATTTGCCTGCGCCACCACCGTAGGCGGTCAAGAAGTTGACTCCCTTACCAATCTGTCGTTCTTCACTGGTTACTTCGTCAACAGACTTCCCAAACAACAAAGCAGCAGCACCCGTGTGAATGTCAATATTATTGTTGAACACATTGAGCAATTCTTTATCTTGAGAGAACATTGCCATAACCCTCAACTCAATCTGGTCATAGTCTGCAACGAGCACTGTGTAATTGTCAGGAGCAACAAATAGATTACGAATGCTGGAGTCTCGTGGAATGTTCTGAAGATTGGGACCAGATGATGATAAGCGACCTGTGGCTGTGCGGTGCAAGTGAAATGATGGATGCAGGCGACCTTGATTTAACTGTGGGAGTAACCCATCAACATAGGTTGATTTAAGTTTCTTGGTTTCTGCCCAATTCAACAACATTGTGATAGCAGGATGCTTGTGTTCAAGAACACGCAAACTCTCTTCATCTACAGATGGTTGACCTGTTGTTGTCGTTTTGTGTGGCTTGAGAGCAAGACCACCCTCACGTTTCTTATTAAACAAAAACTGCTGCTTGTGTTTAGTGGAGTCAGGGTTAAAACCAATGGGTGTGTAGTCAGACAACTCAAGCAAGATGCTCTGTAGTTTGTTATCTAACTCTTTACCAAGAACAACCAGTTGTCGTTCATTGACTGGGATACCGTTGTTCTCCATGTGCATCAGGATTTCAAGAACCTGAGAGTCTTGATAGAAGCAACGGAGCAGTCCTTCATGGGCACAAATCTTTGGCCAGAGTCTTTGGTGTAGCAACCACGTCCAACGTACGTCAAGGTGTACATAACGAATTGCCTTATCAAAAGGAACTACGTCAATAATCTTGCCTAATTTGCCATCACGGTAGTAGGCATCATGCTTGTCATAATTCTTCATGATGATTTGCTCAAGAGAATATGACATCAAGTTCTCGTCTACCAAGTGTTGCATCAACATGGTGTCGGCGTATGGACCAACAGGAATGTCACCGCCATAGTATTTACTGATGCTACGAGCATCAAACTTTACGTTCTGCCCAATCTTTACAATTGCTTCGTCAAAAAACAAAGGTTGAAGAGCCTTGAACACATCAGATTTATTTAACTGTTCAGGAGCATCTGCATACACAGCAGGAACAACATATTTGGCTTTAGCCATGGACTCTTGTCCATTTTTAAGCAACTTACGATAGCCAGGTGGTGGAATGGTTGTACCATCACCAACTTCTTCTTCTTGCAGGAGTACACCACGCTTGTGACCCATAGGTACTGCCCATGACTTACCTGCTGTTGCTAACCCAATCCAAAACACCTCGTTGCGTAATGGGTCTAGAGCAAGAGACTTTCTGTACTGTGCCTCATAGTTTTCACGGGCACGCTTAACAATCTCAGGTGTGGGATTTTTTAAAGTAGAGAGATGTGATTTCCAATCTTCAATCATAATCTCTTCTACGTCAGGATGTCTTTCTAGAACCCCACGTGTTTCAACGTCAAATGCGAACATGCCAACGCTGCGAATTTCCTCCACAACGTTGGCAAGTTCATCAAGACTTGAAATGATGTGGGGTGTATTCCCCACAGTCATTAGTTTTCTTCCGCTGCGATTGCGAGAAGGTCTGTGCGTGTTGGAATCTGAATGATGTCGGCGGTGTATGCCTTTTCAGTCCAGTACGCCAAGTCAGAGTCTGTGAAGTTATTGATACCCCACTCTTCAAGGTCACGGTCACGCACTAACTGGTGAGCAGTTGCGCTAGTTGCACCCTTACCAGTCTTGCTGACTGCCCAGAAATGCTTTGACAATGGACCAGTACGTGGGTCATTGTGGAAGTTCTTCAACTGGTCAATAACACGGGGGCCAACCTCGTATGAGCGCAGAGCGTGGTTACCATCAGAAGCGAGGAGAACTACGTTGAAAGCAATACGGATTGATGGACGGTTACCTGAGTCGCAGAGTGGGCACTCATCAAACTCGCTGATGCACACAAATGACTTCTGTCCTTGGCGCTCTACCCAGTGCTGTCTCCATGATGCGTATGGTTCGTCACTGAGGAACTTGATAATGATGGGCTCGTCTTCTACACGGAGGCGAGTGGCGTATGGGGAATCAGCATCTTTAACTGCTGAGACACCTTCCCACCCTGAGCGGATAATACGGCGTGCAGCAGGTGCTGCGGTTACGGGGGCAGAAGTTGGTACTTCTGTTTCTTCGTCAAAGTCGTGTGGCATTTTTCTTTCTTTCGTTAGCGTGGCCAGTTGTTTTTGATATGTTGTCTTGCTGACTCCCATTGAGCAACCAGTGGGTCATCTAAATGATATCTTTCCACAGTGTCAATGATAAAGTCAAGTTGGCTAAGACTATAAAGTCTATGGCCTTTTGGTTCCTTACCTGGGAGTTGTTGACCCTCAGGTGGAGGAGTTCGGAAGTTAGCCTTTGGAATAATTCCTCGGTACTCCCACATACGGATGGTGGCTGCTTTACGCCCTAAGGCTTTGGCAAATTCACCAACTGTAAAAAATTGCTGTGCTTCACCATTAATGATGAACACTTTTGATTTTGCGCCATTGTAGCGGTCAAAACCGTGGTTAACAACTTGCTTGTCAACAAGTTTGTTTTTTGGCGGGCGCTTGCCAGGAAAATTTGGAAGGTCGTCAAAATAATCCAACGGGTCTTTCATGCTTTGAATGCCCATGATTCTTTCTCACCATAGAAACTAGTAATAGTTTCTGTAACGTCAGGATTTTCCCAAGCCATTGCAAGCAGTTTATCTTCGTCTAACCGCTCTACAATAATCTTTAGGTCATCCCATAAACCAGATTCCTTAGCCCACTCTTCTGCGGCTTGTTCATCAAAGGTACGAGATACACGGCGCTCATACTTAAGTTCAATGTCACCAACTTTGAACCACTTATGACCCTTGTCATCTTCATAACCGTTCTCTTGAACAGCAGAGACTAATTCAGCACGCATTTCATTCTGACGCTTAGTCAGCATGTCAATTGCTTCTTTTGACTTTTTGAATTCTTGAGCAAGGCGCTCGTAGTATTCAAGTGAATTAGTCATGAGTTAAACTTTTCATTAAGAACAACAGAAATATCAAAAAGCACTGATTCAAGGTGAAATACATCAATGTCGTTTACAGGGAAATCTGGATAGTCTTCGGACTCTTCAGGAGTGTCCTCAAACGCAGAAAAAGCCATGATTGTGTCTTGCTCTTCTAAGTAGTCTGCTAATGCTCGCAACATTTCTACAGTTGTTGAATCGGAATACTTTACGTAACGATTCAAATCAAGATTGTCCATCCAATCGTAACGGTTACCTAAGTGATGTTCATAAATTTTGTTCATTTTATACCTCTGAGTTAATCATGAAGTCTGTTAGTGACCCCACGTTGAGTTCAAACTTACCATGACTGTCATACCCTTTGTCAATAAAAGCACCATTAATTCCTCTTTTTTGTTGGAGCATTTCGTACTGACGTTCTTCAATAGAACCTTTCATTACGAATGAAGTAATTGTAACGTGGGGGTGTGTTGAAGATAGTCGGATGATGCGGGCATCTCGCTGGTCTAACTTTCCAGCAGACCATGGAAGGTCGTAAGAGATAAGGTAATTGGCATTCGGGAGGTCCACTCCATAGCCACCTGCGTCTGAAGATAGAAAGAGACGGACATTAGGTTCTTTTGCGAAACGCTGTTTAGCAATATCCCGTTCTTCAGCAGACATACCTCCCATAAACAAAACGCTTTCAGAAAGTCCTTTCGTTGCTTCCTTGATAAGCCGTAGGTTCTTCTTAAAGAATGAGAATAAAACCACCTTGTTATTCGGGTCTTCATTAAGCACATCCTCTATGTATGAAAGAACTGCATCTAGTTTAGGACTCGTAGCGGACTTGGTCAACCACCCATGTGCTACGACATGGTTGGCATAAGCACTGCCATCTGTAGTGTTGGGGTCCATGTAGTTATCAGAAGAATCAAATACAAGTTGTGGGTTATCGCAGAGCATGCGTAGAACTGTTAAGCGAGACATAATCTCACCTTGTGCTTCTCCACCCGCTCCCGTGTTGTAGTGGGCCCAGAGGTCAAAACCTTTACCATACTTGCTAACAGCATTCTGAAGTTCCTGTAAAAGGTCAGCCGCAATAATCTTGTAGGCTGAAGCACCTGCTTTGTCAAACTGTACAGGAATTACTTGATTAATAACTTTTGGTAGTTGGTCTTGAATATCTTCTCTTGTACGGCGAACCATTACGTCAGAAATAGTCTTGTTTAATTGTTGTAAGTTTCTGTAACGTATGGGCTTTCCATAACTATCACGAACAATAAAAGTGTTGTCAAATATGTCAAAGCGACCAAGCACATTTGGATTTACAAACTGCATGATTGAAAACAACTCTTCTGGCCTGTTCTCAATAGGCTGTCCTGTCAATGCATAACGATAATGACAGGTCTTACCAAGACGTTTTAAAAGTTTTGAACGCTTTGCGCTAAAAGATTTGATGATAGTTGCCTCATCAATAACCATCGCATCAAACGCTGCCTTTTTAAACAAAGGTTCGTCATGAATCAACATCTCAGGATTGATGATGGTGTACTGCGCATTGCGGGACAACCTCCACAATGCTTCACGTTCTTTTGGAGTTCCATCAATAACTACAGCACGAGAAGTTGTAAACTTTTTAATCTCACGAAGCCATTGATACTTCAAAGAGGATGGTACAACCACAATGATGCGGTCAATGTCACCAGCATCCAAAAGGGCTTCTGTAGCGGACAGTGTGGTGGGTGTTTTACCAGCACCCATAACCATGGCTAAAAGAACTTGCCCACGGTCAACCATCTTGTCACGGGCTTCCTGTTGGAAGGGGTAGAGAGTTCCTGTAAATGTCATTTAAACCACTTTGGTATTGCTGAAGCCGATGAAATAGCAGTGACTATCTGGTCGTCAGTCATGTCACCGATATCTTTTGCAGTAGTACCATCATAACTTAACCAAAGAACCCCTTTACGGAAGCGAGGCAAAGTTGAAAACAACTTTTGAGACGATGCCATACCTGCTTCGTCATTATCCATAGCCACAATAACTTTATCTGCATACTGCTCCAATAACTGTATTTGAGTATCACTAACGGCTGCTCCAAAACTAGCAAGACCTTGTACTTGTAGCCCAAGACTAGTTAAGCGCACAACGTCCAATGGAGACTCTACTAATATCGCAGTGCCACCTTTGAAACGCTCAATGCCAAAAAGAGTTGAGGATTTCTTTACACCAATTGGATAGTTGCGAACCCATCCAGACTTCTTTGCTTGCCACCCAATCAAACTTCTATCACGGGTAAGTAGTGGAATAACCCATGCCTCATTTTTTGCATCCCACCTAACACCATGCAACCGACACGCTTCTGAAGTTAGTGACCGCTTAGTTAGTTCGCTATCGGGAACATCCTCGTACTTGTGGTACT